>ULTX01031075.1_pt1 | contig 11617 bp, 6 predicted proteins | sample 1958041 | NCBI WGS metagenome assembly ULTX01 (sample SAMEA4835747, study PRJEB28245) | human gut metagenome | biome: gut microbiome; material: fecal sample | place: Denmark | collected 2008
ACATGAAGGACCGCTGGTCTGACGGCATTGAAATTGTTGAGTCCGTAGGACGCGGTTTCGTGGAGCTTGTCGAGGGCAGCGGACTGGCGGACAGGTACAAGAAAGGATGCCTGTTCCTAAGCAGCGTGGGAGAATGCTCCGGAAATGCCGCCACGGGTGAGACCTTGGCAGTCAATGGACTACAACAGCCAGGAGAAAAGACCGAAGTGAAGCCTGTGACCGCTGCGTGGAACGAGGGACTTGCGGAGGATATTGTCCGGAAGAGTCTTGCACCTCTTGTTGAGGCCGGAGCGGACACTATTGTGCTTGGCTGCACCCACTACCCGTTCCTGCTTCCGGTGCTGGAGAATGTCGCGGAGGAACTGCTGGCGGAACATCCGCTGACGGGGCGTGACGGTTCTGAGGTGGAGCGCATCCGCTTTATTGATCCGGCACCGGCAGTAGCTCATCGGCTGATTGATATTTTGGATCGGTGAAGTGAATCGGGAAAATCCTTTCACATGGAGGTAAAGTGCAGAATGCTTTTATTAATGAGATAAATTTAATATTATAAGACAATGGAATTTAAATATGCACCTATGTTTCAGCTTGGCGAGGACAAGACTGAATACTACAAGATTCCGGGTTCGGAAAAGCTCGTGTCCACGGCAGAGTTTGAAGGAAAGAAGATTCTCAAGGTCACTCCAGAGGCTCTTACCCTCATGACAAATACGGCGTTCAGGGATGTGAGCTTCCTCCTCCGCCGCTCGCACAATGAGCAGGTGGCCAAGATTCTCTCAGATCCGGAGGCATCGGCAAACGACAAATATGTTGCGCTGACTTTCCTTCGCAATGCCGAAGTTGCCTCAAAGGGAAAGCTTCCTCTCTGTCAGGACACAGGAACGGCCATAGTTCATGGCGAAAAGGGCCAGCAGGTTTGGACCGGCTTTGAGGATGAGGAGGCCATTTCGCTCGGAGTCTACAAGACCTACACTGAAGAAAATCTCCGCTATTCCCAGAACGCTCCTCTCGACATGTACAACGAGGTGAACACCAAGTGCAACCTCCCTGCGCAGATTGACATCGAGGCCACCCATGGCGACGAATACCGTTTCCTGATGGTCACAAAGGGCGGTGGCTCAGCGAACAAGACCTATCTCTATCAGGAGACCAAGGCCCGCATTCAGAACCCCGGCACGCTCATCCCGTTCCTCGTATCCAAGATGAGAAGCCTCGGAACGGCCGCATGTCCTCCGTACCACATCGCCTTCGTGATTGGCGGCACTTCTGCGGAGAAGAATCTTCTCACAGTTAAACTCGCCTCCACCCACTACTACGACTCTCTTCCGACCACCGGAGACGAGACAGGCCGCGCTTTCCGCGACACCGCCCTTGAAGCACAGCTTCTTGAAGAAGCTCACAAAATCGGTCTCGGTGCTCAGTTCGGCGGCAAGTATATGGCACACGATGTCAGGGTGATCCGCCTTCCCCGTCACGGCGCAAGCTGTCCTATAGGCCTAGGAGTCAGCTGCTCCGCCGACCGCAACATAAAGGCAAAAATCAATGCCGACGGAATCTGGATTGAGAAGATGGATGACAAGCCTTACGAGCTTATTCCGGAGGAACTCCGCAATGCCGGTGAGGGAGATGCAGTGAAGATTGATCTTGACAGGCCTATGACAGAGATTCTTGCCGAGCTCACGAAATATCCTGTTTCAACTCGTCTCAGCCTTAACGGAACAATCATCGTCGCCCGAGACATCGCCCATGCGAAAATCAAGGCGCGCCTTGATGCCGGAGAGCCGATGCCTCAGTATCTCAAGGACCATCCGGTCTACTATGCCGGCCCTGCCAAAACTCCTGCCGGAATGCCATGCGGCTCCCTCGGCCCTACGACCGCCGGACGTATGGACCCGTATGTCGATGAGTTCCAGGAGCATGGCGGTTCTATGATTATGCTCGCAAAAGGCAACAGAAGTCAGGTTGTGACCGATGCCTGCAAGAAGCACGGCGGATTCTAACTCGGCTCAATTGGCGGTCCTGCCGCAATTCTTGCCCAGGACAACATCAAGAGCATCGAATGCGTCGAGTTTCCTGAACTCGGAATGGAAGCCGTCTGGAAAATCCGCGTGGAGAACTTCCCTGCATTCATCCTCGTGGATGACAAGGGCAACAACTTCTTCAGCCCGTTCGGACTGTAACCTGTGGACCGGGAACAGCTGTTCAGAACGACGAGCGGCGGGTCATCCGGCCTCCCGCTCTTCCCGTTCCGCGCCTCACTGTAGAGGGCGGGCTGTCCATTTTTAAGAATATGTATCCATATTTTTCCAAGATGTGGGTCGTTATATTGGTTTTGGATAAATAATCATAGACTATTTGTCCAAAACTAATATTTTTTATATCTTCGCGGAAAAATAAGGCAATATGAAAATCGTGGGAAGAAAATCGGAAATCGCTGAATTGGAGCGTATCTATAGTGACGGTCGTCCTGAATTTGTGGTCTTGTACGGAAGAAGGCGTGTCGGAAAGACGTTTCTCGTCAATGAGCTATTCCGAGACAGAATAGTATTTTCGCACACAGCATTGTCTCCTGTTGAGATTGAAGGCAAGGAGCTCATGAAGATGCAGCTTCAGAACTTTGTACATTCATTGGTGCGGGCCGGGATGGAAGTGACGGAAATGCCGTCGAACTGGCTTGATGCGTTTTTTCTTCTCGAAAATTTTCTTGAGAGCCGTCCAGGAGATAAAAGGCAATTGGTATTCATTGATGAACTTCCGTGGCTTGATACTCCTCGTTCCGGATTCGTGACTGCGTTTGAGGCATTTTGGAACGGATGGGGAGCGAAACGCGACAATCTTATGCTTGTTGTGTGTGGTTCTGCGGTTTCGTGGATTTCAGATGAACTGGTGAATGGGAAAGGCGGTCTTTTCGACAGGCTGACGGCGGAAATCAAACTGCAGCCGTTCACCTTGCGCGAATGTGAAGATTTCTACCGTTCCAGAGGCATTGAAATGGATCGCTATGACATTGTTCAGAGTTATATGATTTTCGGGGGAATACCATATTATATGAATCTCTTCACGCAAGGGAGAAGCCTTGCTCAGAATGTGGATGCGTTGCTATTCGCCAATAAGGGGAAACTTTCGCTTGAATATGACCGTCTGTTCGCTTCTATTTTCAAGAACCCTGATGAGGCGGAGAAAGTGATGAATCTGCTTTCTGGGAAAAGGATAGGATACACCCGTGAAGAAATATTGAATAAAACCGGCATCGCGGGCGGAGGTGGCTTCTCCAAACTTCTTCGCGCACTTGCAGAAAGTGATTTCATCGCGAAGTTCCGCTATTTCGGCGAGCCTGAAAAATGCGTCCGTTACCGGATTACAGACAATTTCTGCTTGTTTTACAGGCATTTCATTGCTTGCAACAGGACGGACGATGCGGAATATTGGCAGCATAATCAGAACAGCCCGTCAATTGCTTCGTGGCGCGGATTCGCGTTTGAGAATGTATGTTTTCAGCATATATTTCAGATAAAGTCGGCTCTTGGTATCTCGGGAGTCCGTACGGAGACATACTCGTGGCGAGGGATGGAGAGCCAGATAGATATGTTGATAGACAGGGCCGACAGACTTATAAATCTTTGTGAATGCAAGTTTTCGTCTAGCGATTTCATCATTGACAAGGAATATGACCGAAAACTGCGTGAGCGTCAGACATCGTTTATTGCTGAGACGAAGACCCGAAAGCCGACCTTGATGACTCTTGTCACGACTTTCGGCCTTAAGCGGAATGAGTATTCAGGCCGTTTTCAGAATGTCATCACGTCCGACGACCTCTTTGCCCGGTAATCGTCACGCCTTATATAACCGAACCTTTTCGATAAGCGAGAGCAGAACCAAGCTCGCTTGAGTTATGCCGAGCGTAGAAAAGTGGCGTATGAAATACGAACAAAAAAATAAACAGTTCCTTTCCTGTTCCATAAAAACCATAACGGTTTTATGGTAATGGGATATTTTTTCGTAATTTTGCACAGATGGGGCGATATGCCCTGAAGATTACATAAACTGATATTCTTATGACACTGATTAAATCCATTTCAGGCATTCGCGGGACTATAGGTGGTGCCCCGGGCGGCGCTCTCACCCCGATTGACATCGTAAAGTTTACATACGCATATTGCGAGAAACTTCGTGAGCGCAGGCCTAAGCCATCCGGCGAACGCTATAAGGTCGTGGTCGGAAAGGATGCTCGGCTTAGTGGCGAGATGGTGGAGGACATCGTTTGCGGGACATTGATTTCCTGCGGTGTTGATGTCGTGAAGGCTGGGTTTGCATCGACTCCGACGACAGAGATGGCGGTGACGTTCTCGAAGGCTGATGGAGGAATCATCCTCACGGCCTCTCATAACCCGAAACAGTGGAACGCCCTCAAACTTCTCAATGAGAAGGGTGAATTCCTCAATGCCGCTGAAGGTGCTGCGATACTCGAATGCGCTGATAAGGAAGACTTTGACTTCGCCCCTGTGGAGGAACTCGGAACTGTGGAGGAGCATGATTTCACCGACGAACACCTTGATGCTGTGCTTGCACTCCCGGCAGTTGACGTCGAAGCGGTGCGTGGGGCCGGATTCAAGGTCGTACTTGATGCTGTTAACTCTGTGGGCGGAATCATCATGCCGCGTCTGCTGAAAAGGCTCGGCGTGGAATGCGTAGAACTAAACTGCAACCCTACCGGAGACTTCGCTCATAATCCTGAGCCGCTTCCGGCAAACCTCGTGCAGCTCTGCGAGACTGTTGTGAAGGAAAAAGCGGATTTGGGTGTGTCTGTCGACCCGGACGTTGACCGTCTTGCCCTCATCTGCGAGGATGGGAAGCCTTTCGGGGAGGAATACACTCTCGTAAGCGTTGCGGACTATCTCCTCGGACGTGCCTATAATGAGGCTCTCGAAAGCGGGAAGTCACTTGATGAGGTCTGCGCTCCATATCGGATGACCACCGCATCAAACCTCTCGTCTTCCCGCGCTCTGCGTGACGTGACGGAGAAGTTCGGCGGCGAGTATTTCGCGGCTGCAGTCGGCGAGGTGAATGTGACGACAAAGATGAAGGAGTGCGGTGCGCTCATCGGCGGAGAGGGCAATGGAGGCGTGATTTACCCTGCACTCCACTATGGACGTGACGCGATGGTCGGCGTGGCTCTCTTCCTCACAAACCTGGCCCACAAGCAGATGAAAGTGTCGCAGCTTCTCAAGACCTACCCTCAGTATGTCATCACGAAGAACCGCATCGACCTTTCTGACAAGGCTCTGATTGATAAGATCTTGTCTGAGATGCAGAAGATTTATGCCAACGAGAACGTGAACACGATAGACGGCGTGAAGATTTCGTTCGAGGACAAGAAACAGTGGGTTCACCTGCGTCGTTCCAACACGGAACCGATTATCCGCATCTACGCCGAAGCTGCCACAAAAGAGGAGGCTGACGCCCTTACAAACGAGGTAATAGGCATCGCTCAAAAAATCATCGGCCAGTAATTAAATTATGTTTTCATTCAGAACCACACCCCTTCAGGAACAGCTCGACAAGGCACTCGTCGATGGCAAGGTTGGTTGTTTCTGCACCCAGAACTGCTGGGACACGGCAAGCGGCCAGTATATGTATGACATTTTCCGTCAGCGTGGCAACCTTCAGACAGTGTTCTCGCCACGCGACACGGAACTCACCCCACTCACGAACCATATCGAGTTCACGCCCGACGAGCTTCTCGGACTCAACGCGGTCGTTGTCGAGATACAGGATGTCGGTGTTCGCTATTTCAACTACACGAAGGATGTGATGGCCCTAATGGAAACTCTACGCGACCTCGGCGACAACGCCCCGTCTCTCTACATTGTGGATCACGTCAACCCTGCGGGCCGCGTTGTGGAAGGTTCCATGCCTCAAGGAGACAGTGAACCCCACACTCCGAAGATACCACATCGCCACGGACTCTCACTTGGTGAACTCGCCCTGCTCTATCACGCGGAACTCGGCGCAAAGTATGCCCTGCACGTGATTTCAGCGAACGCGACAGATTCCACGAAGACTCTTCTCCCATGGGCGATTGCTCCCTGCTCGGACATTCCGGGCATGTTCACTTGTGACATGTACAGCGGCGGCGGTCTTTGGAACAATACCAATGTCTCCGCCGGCATAGGCACGGCTCGTCCCTACGAGTACATTGGGGCACCTTTCATCAAGACGGCTTCCGTCGTGCAGACCGGCGTCATCCCGCCACCGTCAGCCGATGGAGTGATGATGCGCCCGTGCTCGTTTACACCGGCCTGCGGACGCTACGAAGGAAAGAAATGCTATGGCTATCAGATTATGCTGCAGCCAGGTATCGAATACCATTCACTCCTTCACACCATCTATCTGATGCGCTACATGCACCAGACCTTCCCCGATTTCAAACTTGATTCGACGTTTTCTCTAAAGCTCTCTGACCCTGTCATCCTCTCCTGCATTCAGGGTTCTACTGACCCTCTTGAAATGCGCGAGCACGTCAAGTCAGAAGAGCAGAAATGGATTCGCAAGGCCAAGAAATACCTCCTTTATGAAGATCAGCCCTACCGGGTGAAGTAATCGGTCTTAATGCTCATTTACAGGACATTATGTCCAAAATCATCGTGTCGGTGCTTTGCATTCCGACTGAACCTATGCGGCCGAGGTTGCGTATGGTCTTCTCGATGTCGTCCTCAATGATGCCGTCGTTGGAGGAGATGCAGATGTCGTCGAGCGCAAGCACTGCCGACTGTATCGCTCCCGAAACTCCTGAAGCCACTTTCATCGCGCAGCCTACCTTCGCACCGTCGCAGACCATTCCGGTGATGTTTCCAATCATATTTTTGATGGCGTTGCAGACTTGGGCAAGAGTCCCGTCGTGGAGATAGACCAGTCCGCAGGCGGAACCGGTGGAGGCAATCACGCAGCCGCACAATGCCGAGAGTTTGCCCAGATAGCCTTTGATGTGTATTGCCACCAGATGGCTGAGCACCAGGGCTCGGGCGAGTCTTTCGTCAGAGACCTTGTAGTGCAGGGCGAAGGCTATAACCGGCATAGTCACGGTGATACCCTGGTTGCCGCTGCCCGAATTGCTCATCGCAGGGAGTGTGCAGCCCGCCATTCTTGCATCTGAGGCCGCAGCCGTGAGCGACATCGCATAGCTGAGGAAATCCTTTCCGAAAACGGGAGTAAACCTTGTGTCTGCGATGGTTTTTCCCACCTTCAGCCCGTAGTTGCCCCTGAGACCTTCTTCTGCGAGACGCAGGTTCATATCCTTCGATTCAAGAATAAAGCGTATGTCGTCGAACGCGACGTTTTTCGCGAATTCATATATTTCCGAAACGGAAAGGTGATAGTCCAGCGTCGTCTTTTCTTCCGCACCGCCAGCGGCCTCCGAGGAACAGGATGCACCATCGAAAATTTGCGCATCATATCCGGCTTCCACAATCCTGTCGTGTGAATCTTCAATGGCAGTAGTCGCGCAGTGCCGTTCTCCGTCAATTTCGGCGCTTACGGCAGCCTTGACATATAGTTTGTGACCGTTTTCCGGATCCATCTTAATGGAGATACGTCCCTCTGATACCATCTTCTTTGCCTTCTCGACGGCAACCGGGCACAGTTCGTTGAGCACCTCAAGACCATATTCGGATTTTCCGCAAACGGCTCCAAGTGCTGCCGCGATGTGCAGACCAACCATTCCCGTGCCCGGAATTCCGACGCCCATACCATTCTTCAAGATGTTCCCACTGACTTCCACCTTGATTTCCAGCCTGTCACAGGGACGCTTTTCAAGATTGCTGCAAGAGACCAAAATCTCCGCAGCTTTTGCCGTAGCAAGAGCCACCGCTATCGGTTCCGTGCATCCGAGCGCCGGCTTCACCTCCTTGTGAAGCAGTTCAATAATCTCTTGTTCTCGTGCGGTCATAATCGAAATTTATTTTTTTAGATAGTCCAGGCAATACTCAAAGACATGCTCCATTTCTTTTTCCTCCCTCACCGCTTCAATCGGAAATCCGATGCAAATGCATTTGTATGTTCCGCTGTCAAAGGCAGTTCCTGCCGATATTCCTGTGTCTTTGTAGCGGATTACGGTTTTCCCGCGATTGTCCGAAGGCACGATTCCGTCAGGGTTTTCGACACTGTAACAGTCCGGGTTGAAACTGTTGTGGAAACTTCCGGTGCTGTTGCGCTGTCCCGGCGCCACCCATCTGTACTCTCCACTCCGGCTTGCGTGAGAGTTCATAGCCTTGTAGCCAAGCACTTCCGCAGCGAATGTGGCTGCCTTTTTCCTGTAGGCGAGTTCCTCCTTGTCGTCGGAAAGAAGGTCGTTGTAGATGCTTTCACTGATGTCGGTGCCGATATTCGCTCCCGAAACAATCAGCGAACCTCCTGCAAGGGCGTATTCCCTCAGAGCCTCCTGCAACTGCTCCGGAAAGACGGCAAATCGGGAACTGACTTTTCCCGTTCCTCGTGGTGTCGTTGCCTGTTTTCCGCAGATAAGGTCGAGAATAGGGTAGTCTGTGGCCAATTTAGGGACATTCTCCGAAACTGTTTTTCCCTCTGAGTTCACTCTTTCAAAAGCCTCCGCACTCATAGACACGAATCCGTATCCGAGCTTCATAAGTGCCTTTCCATGCCGGGCAGGGTAGTCAAACGTATTGCCGGCGAGGACCGATGCAGCCATGTCAGTGTAGGATGCCCCGAATCCCGGCGCATCGTCATCCTTCCATTCCAAGCCTTTCCTGAATTGGTAGGTCTCGCCTATGTAGTTGATTCTCTGCATATAGCCTACGCCACCTCCGTTTCTGTTGTCAAAGCCGGCATATTCCGAAGTGTCGAAATATGAAGGGGCGGCAACTCGTGTGAAGTTGTTGACTATAAGTATGTTGTCTGATGTCTTTCGCTCTGGCAGGCCGACTGAAAGAATCTCAGAGGGGAATGACTTGCCGCCGTCGTTGTAGGCGCTTACCCGAAAGCTGTAGATGTGTCCCTTCTCCAATTTTACGGAACATGAAACCCGTCCGTCTTCCGAGGTCTTGAAAGATTTGAGTGGTATTCCTTCGTCAAATGCCCCGTCGTCCGTACGTTTGGAAAGGATGTATCCCTTTGGGCTTGCCGTGGGTTCGAGCCGGTCTTCTGTCGGAAGCCAGCTGAGAGTCACCGAATATTCTTTGTCGCCGACGGCATCGAGTTCTGTGGCGAAAGAGCGCACTGGGAGCGGCTGTACGGCGTACGGACACCCATAGCGGTTACTGAGATATTTCAGCATGCCCTTGTAGACGGAACGCGAGACCAAAAAACGGAAAGAAGGGTCGAGTCCGAACTTCATGTCGTTGAAGTTTTGGTGGGAGAGAAGTTCGAGAATCATTGCCGGTGAAGTCGGCGTTCTGGACTCGAGGTAGGAGCGATCCTTTGTTCCGCGTCTTGTCCAGTCCGGGTCGTAGGTGGAGCGTATGTCGGCGACAATCTGCGACTGCACGATGTCTGCATATTCCCGGCTTGTGAGTCTTCTTTCCCCGGAGGGGAGTTCGGTCTTTCCTTCGGAGACGGAGGTGTAAATGGTGAGAGTGCCCACCGTAGTATCTCTGGCCGCGATTCCTGCATCGGTATGGAACGCAAAGGACAGGTCAATCGGGATGCCGAGACCGTCAGCTTTCCTGTTCATCCGCGAGCCGCCGCTGATCCAGTCGACCCAAGTTCCGCGGCACATATAGTCGTCCCCGTAGTCGTTATTGCCCTCGTTTTGACTCCATACCATTTCCGGTGCCCCATACCATTGGAGGCTGTACCGTGCACCCTCGGCATAGCGCGGCATTCCGGAGACTTCTGTCCTGTTTTCCAGGCGCATTGTTTCCACCCCCTGTTTTTGTGGCCTTTGTATGACGGACTTTCCGCGTGCGATGTTGCCCATTCCGCCTCCGAAGCGTACTGCATCGGCGCAGATGACCTCTTTGCTACCGGATGCACTTCCGTCAAGAATCACACATCCGTCCTTTCCCTTATTGAAGGGGAAAGTCCCGAGATAAATCCAAGTTCCTCCGCCAATCCGCTGATTGACAAGGAATTCTGTCGTGCCTCCACTGTGCATGATGGTGTAGCGGGCCGATTCGGTGCTCTCCGGCAGACTCCGGTAGGCGACATAGACTGCATACTCACCTTTTTCTTTAATGTGCGGTCTCCATACGGCTTTCGGAGTCATACCTCTTTTGGACTTGTGGCCGCATTCCGCGCAAATAAATGTCCCGGCAAAGAACGGGTTGAAATTGTCCGGAATGATCTCGTGCGTGTCCGCAAACCCGGGCCCACTCATTTTCCAGTCGCCTTCAGCACGAAAGTCTCCGCGGCCCCTGGATGTCTCCGCAATGTCGTTGTCGATGATGTATTCGTCAGCATTAAGGTCTCTTTCGCGAGGGAGCATCACATACGCTCCGGCGTTCTCCAGCATAGGGACGAGAAAGGGCAGCACGAAACTCTGCGTGAACATGTCTTCCACTGTCTGGAAGAGACACGCCCGCTGCCATTCCCAACGGTCGAGCGACTGCTCATAGTAGTAGCCGTGACTTTGCCACAGTGCTATATTTCTGTGCTCTAGGCCCTTGCTGAATTTTATTGATGACGCGCGGCGCACAATATCCTTTTCTCTCGCGGCCGGGTCGACGACCCTGTTGAGACTCTTTGTCGGGAAACCTCTGTAAGTGAGCTTTGGCGTCACGAACTCTTTCAACGGGCTGCGCTTAGAGAAAATTTCTCCTATGCTCCAGTTGGAATACTTTTTCGGGAAACAGCTCTTCATCTCCTTGCGGAACCACTCCACGTCCTCCTCATGCCAGGGATAGTCTCCGAGCGACTGGTCGAAATAGAAATCGAGCTTCTTTCCCCTCTTGAGAACTTTCCGTATGCTCAGCTTGTCTCCGCTGACGCCGGTCCTTTTCTTCAGGTGTACGGTGAGAGTATCGCAGCAGCGGCTGAACTCGTCGCGGCTCTGGGCCGAAAGTTCGGGTGACATACAGACCGAAAGGCTAAAAGCCATGAGGATACAGAAAATCATCAGCGACTTATTCTCTCCGTCGCCATGTTTCCTCTCATGCCGGAGCATCAGAAACTTCACGGCGAGCACGCCTATCATCCCGACAGCCGCGCCTGCAATCCCGGCAACTGCATCCCACAAATCCTCGCCCCGGTATCCGGTCTGTCCTTGGATCAGCTCAATCATCGAAGCCACAGCCACCGCCACCACAACCATCCGAGCCGAAAACACCAAAGTCTTTCTCATCTCCCACTCCGGCGAAGCAAAAGCGAGATAAATCAAAGGCACAAACGGCAGGAACATCAGAAAATGCACATCCTTGTCCGTAAGATGCAGCAACTGAGACTGCTCCTGAATGAACTCCGGGTCAAATTTCGCAAAACAAAGCACCCCTACCGCCACAGCATAAAGCAGGGTGACAATTTTAAAGACAATATGTAATTTCCCTCTCATTCTTATATCAAAACAGCCCTGTCGGTTGTGAGGATTTGAAAGAGGGTGACCAAAAAGTCTTTTGTTCCCCCTCCTTCGGACTTCCTAACCCCCGCAGACTAACGTCTGCGACCCCTA
>ULTX01077850.1_pt1 | contig 11594 bp, 8 predicted proteins | sample 1958041 | NCBI WGS metagenome assembly ULTX01 (sample SAMEA4835747, study PRJEB28245) | human gut metagenome | biome: gut microbiome; material: fecal sample | place: Denmark | collected 2008
GGGGCAAATGAAGGCATCTTGCACCCGGGTACATTGTTTTCGGTTTATTCGGGTGCGAAAGAGGCATTTCCGCACCCGAAGGAGGCTAGTTCCAGCCTTGGATCTCGCCGCCGATCTCGATCTTGACTTTGGCTGGGTCGCTGTCAAGGATGATGTTGACTGAATGCTGGATGCCGGAACGGAAGACGAAACGGCTTTCCATCAGATAAGAGACATTGTTGGTAAGAACCTCGATCAGAGGCTGGCGGTTGTCGATGCGCTGAGGGACGATGATGGAGGAGAAGACAGTGTCGCTTTCCTTCTTCATCGTGATGGTCTGTGCCTTGCCGTAGTTGTCTTTCACTACGACTCCGCTGCCGAGATCCACAATCGCGTCCGTCACCGTCCCATGTACCTTGACGACAACATCTTTTGGCATGTCACCTTCGAAGTCCTTGCCCTTGACCAGTTTGACGACCAGACGGCTCATCCTGTGGCTGAATGTAAGGTTGACGACATCCGGGTACTTGACACCGGCCTGTTTCGCCCAGAGGAAGTCCGAGGCCTCATAGCCACCCAGCGCCAGCGATGTCTTCGCCGTAGTCTGATCTGTGGCGACAGTGAAACGGTACTCGTCCACGGATGCCGGTTTGGAGTAAGGGTAGTAGCCATAGACATCGTACTTCACGCCCTTCTCCCAGTAGAGGGTCGGTGACGTGGTCCATGAGGAACCGTTAAATCTGAGCGCAGCGTTGTTGACCGCGTTACCTGACACCTGAAGCGGAACCGGTTTGTTGGAACTGTCGTACTCCGTCATGTAAAGCCCGGTCACATCACCACTTTCAAAGGCGTTGGCTGTGGCTCTGGTCTGTCCGGAGAACCCTAAATTGAAATGAATCTCAGTGCCGTCCTCAACCTTCGTACCCGATTTTGAGCATGCCGCGGCGAGAAGAATCATTGAAAGGTAGAATATCTTTTTCATTGTATCATGCGCTATTTAAGAGTTGGACGTTTACCCATGAACACCGGCTCGTGCTGATGCGTTCCGCCGGACACCGAGAAACTGAACGGAGATGCCTTGGTGGCGGCCGTGGCGGTTTCAGGCAGATTCTCTATGTTGTCATTGGCCGCGAACTTCTCGAATGAATATTCCTCACCGGCATATTCCATGATTCTTCTGACAATCGCCTCGCGGCTGATGGTGCTGTAGTAAGGGATCTCATTGTTCATGCAGCTGTTGTACTCCGAACGATAGACCCCGCGCGAGTGCATGAATCCACCTTCGTAGATATCTACGATCTTGCCGTACTTCTCATCGAAGATCAGGTGGCTCCATGGCACTTCATCCATCTTGCCGGTAAGTGACAGGTTCTCGTACCAGCCTTTGGCCTTGGCTCTGTTGAATTCGTCAACGTGGCCACAGCAAGTACATGAGCAGGCGTCAATGAAAGCGTTGTGGTAGATGTACTCGTCGCCGAGCTTGCCGAATCCGTGTCCTCCGGCCTCGTGCTGGATGACTCCACGGAAATCCAGAGGGTAGCCATAGTCACTCACCGGGCAATAGGCGATGGCCTCTCCGCCGTCGTACATATAGCATATTCCTCCATAGTCTGTCGTGTTCGGAACAATGACGATCAGCGTCTGGTTGAGGTTCCCTTCATTGACAGTCGGAGCCTTGCAGGCATATTTGAATATCTCGTTGTAGTCACTCTCTCCGTTGCGTCCGCCAAGTGTGCCCTCTCCTTTTGCGGAAGTATTGAACCTGTTGTAGATGATGGTGTTGACACTTCCGATTCCGGATTCAGGCGACACCGCTATTCCAGTATAGACATTGAAGTAATCCTTGTAGGTCTTGTAAGGCTCGATGCTGAAAAAGTGTCCCATCGCCTCCTTGATGTTCTTCATGAGAAGTCCCTCACTTATGTCTTTCGCATTGTATCCGTCGCCAAGAAACACGAGGTTTACACCTTTGCCTTTGGTGGCTTTGTTGAGAGTGACGATTTCATCCTCGGCATAGCCATAGTCATACTGTGTGAGGTAACAGGTCGTTCGGTAGTCCTTGTCCTTGAGCTTGAAAACAATCTTGCCCTCACGGTTCGATCCGGCCGGCATCTGCTGGAATCCCAGTTTGAGTTCGGTCTTGCCTTTGCCCTCTTTCTGGCTCAGTGTCACCCAGTCAGGCTTGCTTTCCACAACCCACTCGTCGTCAGCGTTCAGCACAAGGTCTCTTGTTACCTTGGTGTTCAATGCTGTAGCCACATTAGGCCTTATGGACAGATTTCGGTAGGCCGAGATACGCTTGAAGTCACTCCAACCTGGCGCGGCCTGGTACTGAATCACCGCGGATTCGGGCACTTCCACGGTGAAGTTGTCTTTGGAAACACCATCGAACGCACCTGTTTGAATATAAGGAGGAATAGTGCCCTTGCAGACGATCTTGTTGATGCCGAAGCAATTCTCAAAGGCTCCGCCACCGATATGATAGTTTGAATAACTTATTGTCTCAAGTCCTTCGGGAAGTATCAGACCTTCTATGCCGCGACATCCACTAAATGCGCCAGCGTTGATACACAACATGTTTTCCGGGATTTCAAGATTCCCGGTGAGCCTCCAGTTGTTTGCAAAAGCTCTGTTTCCTATGGTTGATAGACTATTGGGAAGAGTGAGTTCTCCACTGAAGTCGCATCCTTCGAAAGCGCGGCTTCCGATAGACACTAAATCTTTTGGCAGAACAAGTTCCCCTCTAAATCTACAATCAGCAAATGCGGTTGCCTCAATTGCTATGATATCATCATGAAGGGTTAATGTCCCATTAAGTCCACTACATGCGTCAAATGCTCCTTCACTGATTGTCTTCAAGGATTTTGGGATTGTCAGACTTCCAGACAGTCCTTTGTCGTCGCCAAAAGCCTGCCTTCCTATGAACTTGAGTTTTTCCGGGAGGTGAAGCTCTCCATACAACCCTCTACATCCATAGAAAGATAACTCACCAATATATTCAACATTGTCAGGAATAACCAATTTGCAATTGAAACCACAATCACGGAATGCGCCTCCACCACCAGCTACGCCATCACCGCTGATGCGAATCAAAGAACTAGGGAGAGAGAGGCTGCCAGAGAGAGAACTGCACTCACCAAATGCGCCACAATCAATATCAGTAACACCTTCAGGTATGACAAGCGATCCAGTGATATTTGAACATCCTTGAAATGCTCCATAACCGATACGTGTGATGCTGTCAGGAAGAACTAAATGCAGAAGTGATTTTTTTTCCAAGAAAGGCATGATGAGAAATTTCGTCATCGTTCCCGCTGTTGTATGCGCTGGTGTCATAGCTTCCGTCGTCTTCAATGATTCGTCCACCTTCAGCAGCTTTTATCTTTACCTCCTTGAGATTAAGCGACTGAAGGATCGGCATCAAGTGTCTCATGACCGCAAAGTCTCTGGCATTGATTGTTCCCGTCACTTTCAGGTTCTTGACCTTTGCGACATCTTTCCCTGCCGCCTCGATGCATTTGTCCAATGTCCCCGGAGTCTCGACATTGATGACGATATATTCTCTTGTCGTGGCGTCGTGGGAGACAGCGTCGTTCTCCCATGCCGTGATGCTCTCGTCGCTTACCTTGAACTCGAAGTCTCCAGGCGCTCTCCTGTTGACGGTGATTGTGAAGTTGTGTTGTCTGGATGGAGCGAACACGATCCCTCTGCTGAATCTGTAGGGGATTCCATCCACTGTGACACTGATAAGCGGTGTCCCCTCGGCGATTTCCTGCGGCACGACCACGGCCCTGAAATCTTTCCCTTTCTTGTATGGGATTATGCCCGTGCTATTGACCTCGCCGCTTGCCGTGACAACTCCTGTGGACAGGTCAATCATGGCTTTCCTTTTGGTGTTCAGAATGAGGACTTCCTTGCTCGCCACTGACCACTCCGCGTCCGAGAATCCCGTACCTTTCACAAGGGTTACCCTGACTCCGGCCATTTTGTGTGCGAATGACAGGCGGACGATCCTGTCCGTCGGAGCGGCGTTCCCGGCCTTTCCCCACAGAAAGTCAGAAGCCTCGTAACCGCCGATTAGCCTCGTAACCGCCGATTTTGCCGTTCAGCGCTTCCGTGCTCTGATCCTTCTGAACCTCGAAGGCATATTCATTGACATTCTCGACTGAGGTGTAAGGGTAGTAGCCATAGACATCGATGTGTGTCTCCTTGTCCTTCCAGTAGATGTCGCGCACCGGTGTCCATTTGTAGGCTGCCTCGTCGAATGTGAACTTGACGTTGTCCGCCCTGTTGCCGTTGTTCCTTAGTGTCCCGGCGTCGCTGCCATTATAGTCCACGATGTAAACACCGATCTCATCTTTGTCCGCGAAGCCGGAGTCGTTTGCCCTGGTCTGGTAGACCTGAGAGATTTCGCCGGAGATGGTGATCAGCCTTGGTTCTTTATCATCGGGTTCTGGTCGGAAATTGTCTTCCTTAAGGCTGCATGCGGCCAGCCCGAGCATGGCCGCCAGTGCCATTGTATAGTAATATGTCCTTTCCATGAATATTCTTTCAATATTTTCACAAAAGTGGGTCTTGCCAGCAGATCTGTCCTCATCCTCTCCTTTGCTGATTCGCTTGTTTCGTCGAGAGGATTCCGCAAGAGTTTTCACACCATTTCTCTATTCCACCGATCCGCCGTAGTCTATGTTATTTGTCCCCCACGGCCCGATGCCAATGTTGATGCCCTCGCCGGTGCGGTTGACCACAACCGTGCACGTGTGCCGCCTGCCTGATTTCAGGTCGATTGTGGTTTTCAATGAATATGAATCCGTGCCGATCCGGATCCTGACAAGTTCCGATTCCGAGACGTTTTGAGGCACGACAAGTGCCTTGAATATTCCCGGGCCAATCTGCAGGGGTTTTATTTTCTTTGCGCTGCCATCTGCGGAGACTGTTCCGTCCGCCAGATTGACCAGTGTGGCCGTTTTCAGCCCGCAGAGTGTCACTTCGGCTTCCTTGAGATCGTCCTCTTTCCATCCTGTACCTGCTTTCAGGTTGATGATCAGGCAACTCATACTGTGATTGACCGTGATCTCCACCGGATCCGGAGTAGGGGAGATTCCGGTGACCTTCCCCCACATAAGATCCGATGCCTTGTAGCCGCTCTCTGTGCTTTGGTCCTGTCTGACCTGGAACGGAAAGGCTGTTGTTGAAGACACGGTGGACGTGTAAGGGTAGTAGCAGAGGAAATCAGCCTTGGTGGTGGTGTCCAGCCAGTAGATCTCTTTACTGGAGGTCCATTTCGCGCCGTCGAAAGAAAACTTGCCGTTGTCAACGTGGTTTCCGTTGCTTTGGAGACTCTTAGGCTCGTTGACAACGTACAGACCGACATCGTCTCCGGTTTCGAACGCATAGTCCGTCGCCCTTGTCACCGCTGTGGCAATATGGATAGGCACCAATTCCGGTTCTGGGGGCGGTGTAGGCTGCCCCTCTGTCTTTTTGCATGATGCCAGAACAGTTAGCGTCATGAGGATCAATGCGAGTTTTTTCATTACTAATCAATTAGTGTTTATTATAAATGGATAGGCCGAGTCGATGCCAACTGCAAAGATTGGATAAATAATCGATAGTATCAAGTTCATTTCGGTTTGCTTTCCATCTTTTTTCGTCCACCCGCATCAAGGGCCGCAACAGGAACCCTGCGGGCGCGAATCGTGTCGAGAGACGCTTTCGTGGTCACGTCGGTGACTCTGCGGGCGCGAATCGTGTCGAGAGACGCTTCCGTGGTCACGTCGGTGACCCTGCGGGCGGTCTGTATTTCTGTATTAGGGGGGAGAAAGCAAAAAAGCCCACATCGCTGCGGACTTTTTTCGGTTAGTTAGTAGTGTATTACCTTATTTTGAAAGAAGGTCTTAGTCGTTAGAGTGTGAAAAACTCTCACATTTTTTCTGATGCAAATGTAGACAAAAAAACGTTTAAAACAAGACTTTTTCGGGAAAAGTTTTAAACGTTTTACGTCGATAACGGTCTTTAGCGCTGATTTTCAGCTTTTTCCAACAGCTCCGGGCGCAGTGCTTTTGTGCGTTGCAGGGCTTGCTCGTCCTGCCATTCCTGGATCAGCTTCGGGTTGCCGCTCAGAAGGACTTCCGGGACTTTCCAGCCTTTGTAGTCGGCGGGGCGGGTGTAGACGGGAGGGGAGAGGAGACCGTCCTGGAAGCTGTCGCTTAGGGCCGAGGTCTCGTCCGTCAGCGCCCCGGGGATCAGCCTGACGATCGAGTCCGCCAGAAGTGCCGCCGGGATCTCGCCGCCGCTGACCACATAGTCCCCGACCGAGATCTCACGGGTGACAAGATGTTCCCGGATCCTGTGGTCTATTCCTTTATAATGACCGCACAGCAGGATGAGGTTCTTTTTCAGGGAGAGCTCGTTGGATATTCCTTGATCCAGACGCTCGCCGTCGGGAGACATGTAGATGACTTCGTCATATTCCCTTTCAGCCTTTAGTTCCTCGATCATTCTCTCCACCGGCTCGATCATCATGACCATGCCGGCGTCGCCGCCGTAGCAATAGTCATCCACGGTCGCACGCGGTCCCAGACCGTATTTTCTGATGTTCTGGACGTGTATTTCAACCAGCCCCTTCTTGATGGCCCTTCCCACAATGGAGTGGCTCAAAGGACTCTCCAGCAATTCAGGAACAACTGTAAGAATGTCAATACGCATAGAATATTAGTTTGCTTTTTGCAAAAATAGACTTTTTAATTGTTTTTTTAGGTATCTTTGCGGATAAGTAGAACTCTTAATTAAACTGCTTTATGAGTGAAGGTAATATTCCTGAGGTTAACAAGACCTCAGATGTAGAGGAAGCTCCAAAGGCTCTCAATGAGAATGTGGAAAGTCCTGAAGTGCAGGAAGTGGCGGCGGAAGCCGTTGATGCCGCGGCGGAAAACCCGCAGGCGGAGGTGACGGAGGTTGCCAAAGAGGCTGCGTCGGTCGAGGCTCCTGCCGAGGCCGAGGCTGAATCAGGCGTTGAGGCTCCAGCCGAGGCTCCGACCGGGACAGAGACTGGTTCCGAGGCTCCGACCGAGGCTGAATCCGGTGTCGAGGCTCCTGCGGAGGCAGAGGTTCCGGCTGATCTTGGCAATCTTTCCCTTGCCGAGCTGTCAGACTTGTTCGACAAGCTCTCGCAGGCTGACGACAGGATGAAGAGGTACAAGGAGGCTGAGGCCATCAAGTCCGCATTCTACAAGAGGCTTTCAAAGGAGAAGGCTGAGGCCGGCCTGGGAGCGAAGGTTGATGAGCCGTCCTCACGCGAGGATGTTGTCGAGGAGGTCGCTCCGGTGACCCAGACCTTGGAGGTCAAGGACAATCCGTTCGAGGCTATGGAGACCGCTTTCAAGGGTGTCTATGCCAACTATAAGAAGGAGCGTGCCGAGTACAACCGTCAGCAGGACGCCCAGAGGGAGGATAACTTCGCGAAGAAGCAGGCTGTCATCGAGGATCTGAAGAATCTGGTCGAGAAGCAGGAGGATGTGAATTCCACCTTCCCTGCCTTCCGTGAGCTCCAGAACCGCTGGAGGGAGATCGGACCGGTTCCCGCCACGAAGTTCCGTGATCTGAACGACACCTATCAGTTCTATGTGGAGAAGTTCTACGACATGGTCAAGATCAACAGGGATCTGCGCGATCTTGATTTCAAGAAGAATCTTGAGGCCAAGGAGGCGTTCTGCCAGGCTGCCGAGAAACTCTCGGAGAACGAGAATGTCGTCGAGGCTTTCCGCGAGCTTCAGAAACTGCACGAGCAGTGGAAGGAGTTCGGGCCTGTGGCCAAGGAATTCCGCGATTCCATCTGGGATCGCTTCAAGGCGGCCACGGCTGTCATAAACAAGAAGTATCAGGCTTACTTCGAGGGTCAGAAGGAGAAGCAGCAGGAGAACCTTGCCGAGAAGACCAAACTCTGCGAGCAGGTCGAGGCCATTGCCGGGAAGGAGGTCAAGTCATCTAACGAGTGGAACACGCTTTCTACCGAGATCGAGGAGATCCAGAAGACATGGAGGACGATCGGTTTCGCCACGAGAAAGGAGAACCAGAAGATCTACGACCGCTTCCGCGCCGCGTGCGACAGGTTCTTCACCCGCAAGAGGGAGTACTACTCTCAGTTCAAGGACTCCATGAATGAGAACATGGAGAAGAAACTATCCCTGATCGAGCAGGCCGAGGCGCTTAAGGACAGCAAGGAGTGGAAAAAGACCACCGAGGCTCTGATCGCCCTGCAGAAGCAGTGGAAGGAGATCGGCGCCGTCCCTCGCAAGAAGTCGGAGCAGCTTTGGAAGAGATTCCGCGCCGCGTGCGACGAGTTCTTCAATGAACGCGACAAGAACGCCAAGCCGGAGAACGACTTCTACGGCAACCTCAAGGCCAAGAAGGCCCTTGTCGAGGAGATCAATGAATATGCTCTCTCAGGTGACGCCGCGGCTGACCGTGAGGCTGCCCGCGCCTTTGCCGACAGATGGCAGGGCATAGGTTTCGTGCCGTTCAAGGAGAAGGATGCCATACAGGCTTCCTACACCGAGGCCATGAAGGCTAAGTTTCCGGATTTCTCGCCGAGGGGTCCGCGTCAGGGCGGCGGCAACGCCGGCAGAGGCGGTGGCTCAAGAAAGCCGCTCAGCGAGAAGGATCGTCTTGTGCAGCAGTACAATAAGCTCCAGCAGGACATTGACACCTACGAGAACAACATCGGTTTCTTCTCGACATCGAAGAATTCCGCTCCTCTGATCCAGAAGATGCAGGAGAGGATCGATGCGGCGAAGCAGGAACTGAAGGATCTTGAGGCAAAGATCCGCAAGGCAGAGGAGAGCGAAGAAGAGAAGTAATCAAGAATGGATAAGAACACTATCACTGGTATCGTCCTGATGGGCTTGCTCCTGTTTGGCTTTACCTTCTATCAGAACAAACAGTATCAGAAACAGGCGGCCTATCAGGCGCAGTTGGATTCGATAGCGCTTGTAAAGCAGATCCAGGCAGACTCGATCGCCGCTGTGGAAGCGGCTCGGATGAAGTCAGACACGGCCTCGGTCGCCCAGGTCGCCGCTCCGGTGAGCATCTACAAGGACTCTCTCCTTGAGGTTGCCCATTTGGGTGAGGAGCAGATCGTGGCTTTGTCGAACGACAAGTTCGAGGTGGCCTTCACAACGAAGGGTGCGCAGCCATATTCGGCAAGATTGAAGGACTATAGCGCCTACGGCGGGGAGGAACTTTACCTTTTCAAGCCGGGAATGAGCCGCTACGATGTCCAGATCTACGCGGGGGAGAGCATCAGCACGGACGATTTCATCTTCACTGTCGCCGAGAAGACGGACACGTCGCTTTCCATGCGTCTGCCGTTCGCCGGCGGCGGCTACATCGAGCAGAGGTACACGATCGAGGAGGGATCATATTCAGTTAAGAACTATCTCTCGTTTGTCGGTATGGAGAATGTCATTCCCAAGAATGTCTTCTCGTTCGATGTGGACTATTTCGTGACCATGCCGAGGATGGAGAAGGGCTACAAGAACGAGGTCCAGTACTCCAAGCTTGACTACTATTTCAACGGTGAGAAGAAGCCTGAGGCCATCGCCAAGGGTCGTGGCGCGCAGAAACGAGTCGACGCCAAGGTGTCTTGGTTCGCCTTCCAGCAGCAGTTCTTCTCGGCCATCATGAGGGCTCCTCAGGAGTTCGCCTCGGCGGATTTCGCACTCAACTATTTCCCTGAGGATGACGAGAGCCACAACCTGATGACCGGTGAGGCCAGGATGAGGATGGATTTCGAACCTGGCCATAGCGAGACCGTGGTTCCTTTCGAGTTCTATTTCGGCCCGAACCATTTCAAGACCTTGAAGTCCTATGGCCAGAAGTACGAGAAGATCATTCCATTGGGTGGTTGGCTCGTGGGCTGGTTCACCAGATTCGTGATCATCCCGCTGTTCGACTTCCTCCACAGGTTCATCTCCAACTTTGGTATCATCATCCTCTTGATGACCATATTCATCAAGATTGTCGTGCTTCCGTTCGCCTACAAGTCCTACTCGTCCTCGGCCAAGATGCAGGCCATCAAGCCTGAGATCGACAAGCTGAACGAGAAGTACCCTAAGCAGGAGGATGCGCTCAAGAAGCAGCAGGCCCAGATGGATCTCTACAAGAGGGCCGGGATCAGCCCGATGGGCGGATGTCTGCCGATGCTTCTCCAGTTCCCGATCCTGTGGGCTATGTTCCGTTTCTTCCCGGCATCCATCGAGTTGCGCCAGCAGTCCTTCCTTTGGGCCGACGACCTGAGCGCCTACGATTCGATCGTCAGCTTCGGGACGAGGATTCCTCTGATCGGTGACCACCTCTCGTTGTTCGCCTTGCTGATGGCTGTGTCCATGTTCTTCTATTCGAAGATCACGACAGCGTCGCAGCCGGGAGCCAACGATCCTCAGATGGCCTCGATGCGCTTCATGAGCGTGTGGATGATGCCGATCATGATGTTCTTCATCTGTAACAGCCTGTCCTCAGGCTTGAGTTACTACTACCTGCTGTCCAACCTCATCACCATGCTTGAGACCTGGGTGATCAGGAAGTGGTTCGTCAATGCTGATGAGATCCGCGCGAAACTGAAGGCCACCGAGGGCAAGAAGATGCCGAAGAGCAAGTGGCAGCAGCGTCTTGAGGAGGCTCAGAGGATGCAGGCGCAGATGCAGAGGGAGCAGCAGAAGAAGGGGCGCCGCTAGTTTTTTACGAATATGATAGAAGAGAATCTAAGGACTATCCAAAAGGAACTGCCATCAGGAGTCAAGCTGGTGGCAGTTTCCAAATTCCATCCTTTCGAGGACATACTGACAGCCTACCAGGCCGGACAGCGCCGTTTCGGTGAGAACCGTCCGCAGGAGTTCGCCCAGAAGGCTCTCCAGCTGCCGCAGGACATCGAATGGCATTTCATCGGCCATCTCCAGACCAATAAGCTGAAGCTGGTCCTTCCGTACGCCTCGCTGGTGGAGTCCGTGGATTCCCGTCACCTCCTGGATCTGATCGACAACTGGGCTTCGGTCAACTCCCGTGTGGTCAATGTGCTGCTTGAGCTCCATCTGGGTGCCGAACTCACCAAGGGAGGCCTCTCCGAGCAGGAGATAGAGTCCATCCTTGATGAATATGCCGCCGGACGTTCCTACACCCATGTCCGCATACACGGCCTCATGGGCATGGCCACCAACACCGACGACACAACCGTCGTGGAGTCGGATTTCGCCCGCATCCAGTCCTTCAAGCAGCGTTTGGATGCCCGTTATCCTCAGCTGACCGACTTCACGGAACTTTCCATCGGCATGTCCCACGACTGGCCCCTGGCCGTCCGTCACGGAGCCACCATAGTCCGCATCGGCACCTCCATCTTCGGCCCGAGACAGTACTGACCCGTCATCCCTGTCACTCTTAACACTTTCCTCCTCGCCTTTTCTCCGCACGCCGGTCTCACCTACCGCATGTGGGGTTCGCTCTGGTTTCATCTTGTGTACAAATCCTTCATTCCACACATTTCGTACACCAGAATGCATTGTGGTGTACCAACCGCTTCCTTTTCCCCGTTCCGTACCTCAGAAGCCCCTCCCGTGTACCAACCG
>ULTX01007939.1_pt1 | contig 11578 bp, 10 predicted proteins | sample 1958041 | NCBI WGS metagenome assembly ULTX01 (sample SAMEA4835747, study PRJEB28245) | human gut metagenome | biome: gut microbiome; material: fecal sample | place: Denmark | collected 2008
GGTATCGTTTTAATGCGCGGTTTCAAAGATTATTACAACGGCTACGTTGACGAGCGCGGGGATAAGCACGACGGGTTTGTGGATATGATTGCCGAACTTACCGCTAAATTTCCGCTTGAGGAAGAGCGTATAACGGGCGAAAAGGCTCAAAAAGAATTTATCGCGTTATTCGGCGCTGTGCTTAGGATGCGTAACCTTTTGTCTGCATTTGACGATTTTGAAGGAAAGGAAATTCTTTCGGAAAGGGATTTGCAAGATTTTTTGGGTAGATACCAAGATCTACGAGATGAGTGGAAGAAAAAGCGCGAGCAAGAAGAAAAAGAGGATATAACAGACGATGTCGTGTTTGAGCTTGAGCTTGTTAAACAAATCGAGATTAATATCGACTATATCTTAATATTAGTTACAAAATATCACGATTCGCATTGCAACGATAAGGAAACGCTTATAACAATTCAAAAATCAATAGATGCAAGTCCTGAACTTCGCAGTAAAAAAGCATTGATTGAGAATTTCATCAATGGAATAAATGATGTGGATGATGTTATGGCTGAGTGGCATTCCTACATAGCAATAGAAAAAGAAAAGCAATTAAATGATATTATTGTCGAAGAAAAGTTAAAAGCGAACGAGACAAAGAAGTTTATCGATAATGCAATTGCCGATGGCGAAATGCGTACAACAGGTACGGATATAGATAAGCTTATGCCACCGATTTCAAGATTTGGCAATACAAATCGAGAAGAGAAAAAACGCATAATAATCGAAAAACTCAGAACATTTTTTGAGCGATTCTTTGGGGTCTAATTGTATAACACAAATATGCGAGATAAAGGAGTGCACCACTATGATTACAGAAGAAATGTATTGCAAATTTATAATTAAGCAACAGAAAGTGTTGACAGATGAAATCAAAGAAGCAATAAAAGAGCAGACAAGGTTGAGTGAGATTGCTCATGAAATGCAGAACATACGCGATGATTTGGAAGGAAAATCTAAAAATTTAATTGTTTCGGGTTTTGCGAAGCTAAAAGAAAAATATCCGGATATTGAAAGTAAACTAAGTCAAAAAGAAACCACAATAGAGGCTATGAGATGGTCACTTAATGAATTTATTAATAAATCAGAGAATTATTTATATGTTTCTGAACGGATGAAAGAAATATCGGAGTTTCAAGAAAATCTAAATTTGCAAGATGAGCTTGGTAGTGCAACCTATAATTATTTTAATGCTGTCTATGCTTTGAACAAAAAAATAGATTCGGATAGAAAGAAATTCTTTTCAAAGAAATACATAGAAAAAATGGATGAGTATGCCGATAAGGGATTGCTGCTTTATTTTTTTGAAACTCCGGATATTGATTTGCTCGATGAAGAATTGACGGATAATTTTTTAATTGACACTTATTTATATAATGATTGCTTTGGCCTTAAAATAATGCTTGATAGATATGTAAACACACCTATTCCAAGCCCAATTATGCGGAGGAAGAGCGAAGATATAATTGTAGCTATAAATCTTTTGAACGCAGGTTGCTACCGTTCCGCAGCCAGAAATATTTTTGCTTTATTAGAAAGTGAACACAAGCGTTGTGCCAATGCTTTTGAAGGATATTTTGCAAAAAAGAAGGAGTATAAAAAGGGACATGAGCGAGCAAATAAGATAAAAGATTTATTGGATAGAATCAGTATAGAATGGGAACAGCATAGTTGGGAAAAAATTAATAATTACTATAAAAAAATTTTCGCCAATGACAAAATGGATGGGGTTTGTTTTAGGAATGGAATTGTTCATGGAGATTATACAGAAAATGCCATTGATACTAACGCAGAGGAAGTCGGTAAGTTAGTTTTATTGTGGCTAAATTTAAGATTGTTAGCAGACAGCCTAAGTATTCTTGAAGATGGCTACAAAAGTGTACTTTCATATTTAACTGGATGGGCAATTGACCAAGAATCTTAATTTAAGGAAAGGAAAAGATGCAAATGCCCAGTAAACGGTCAAGAAAAAATATGTATTAAAAAGTAGGTAATTTATGAATTCACACAGTAGTATAGGCTAATGCATAATATGGAAATTGAACAAAAATGCTTTGCAAGATTACATTCGTGATGTATGATGGTGAATAAGTGCGAAAAATCTCTGCTATATAGCGGATAAAAATAAGTAAAACGGCTGTAATGGATAGTACTGCGTATAGGTACGCAATAAACAACGGCAGCAAGACTAGCGATGTTTTGCTCTCTGTTTGTACTGTATTAACGCAAGCAAACATCAAGAATCCGAGAAAGTAATTTAATTACACGAAACAACGAAGCAGCCGTCATTACGACGGCTGTTTTCATACAAGCTGGTAAAAACGGCTTGCGCAGGCTGTAAAAAAGCCGCAAGGCGCAGCGACACGAAACAGCGTTTCGTCTCGCAAAAAGCAGCAGCACAAGCAAACATCACGGGTGTCAGCGAAGAGGAAAGACGGTATCTGCATCGCTTTCTCGACCTCGTTCCCGACAGCGACGGCTGCGTGCACGGCGACCTCAATATCAACAATATCATGGTGCAAGACGGCGAGTGTTGCCTTATAGACATGGGCGAGTTGTCCACGGGCATCGCAATGTTCGATTTTTCGAGAATCTTGTTCTCTATGGTCTACGCCAATTCCGCTCTCGGCGAGTACAACGGTTTCTACAAAATGCAATCGGACTATGCGTTTTGTCGGTTTTCGGTTGCTATTGACATTATAGAAGATGTTATTGTATAATTAAATTATTAAAGAACATTTTAACATATTGACAATATAATAGCATATGTATCGAAACAATCAAAATCTCAAACACAACAAAACAATGGAGAAAAACAGTATAACCGAAAATGATATAAGAGCCACATTATCGGGAGGAAAGAATATTTCGAAACCAAAGTTTATCGTTTTGTTAATTTTGCTTTGTATTTGCTTTTTGGGTATACTAGCAAGTGGGGTTATGATAATTATTAATTCAGAGAGAATTGCGGAAATTGTAATTTATGCATTAATAATACTCGCTGTTTTGTTTTTATATATGTATCCAATTTATACAGTAGTGAATCACAAGAAAAAAATCAGGTTATGGCTTGCCGATGCCGTACTACTTGACGCATATTGTTATAGATCGTTTGACGATCCCAGTGTAATGAATATGCGCTGGTCTGCCGTCAATCAAAATGATAACATGAGAAGAAATTCATTTGGTGCAAAGATTTCGGTATCGTTTTTTTATGACAATCAACAATTTGTGCGAAGAAGCGGTTCAAAAAAACAAAATACGTTTCTATATCAGATCGACGGATATAATGCGGTTTATAAGAAATATGTCGATCGAAATATAAAAATTTTGTATAGCCCTCGATATGACGAAGTTATGATTCCCGAACAATAGAAAGCACTCTTAACTTATTCCGTGCCGGTTGGTACGGATTTTTTAATAATTTAATCGGTGTTGAAAAACAAGCGTTTTGACAACAAGCGGATGTATTGATGAGTTGTTTTTGCCAAGTTGAAACTTTGTGTTGCTAAAAGCGGCGGTTGAGGGTATAATCACTTGTCGATGCGCAATCTATTTGCGTTTATACAAAGAAAACTTCAAAATACAGGAGATTTACATTATGGATTGGCAACAAGTGTGGCAAACCGTGCAGGACTGGCTCACAAACACAGGGATCAAGTTGCTCATTGCGATTGCGATTATGATCGTGTCGTTTGCGCTCATCAATTGGCTGAGTAAAAAAATCGCAAAGCGCGCCGATAAAAAGGTTGAGGAAAACAAAAAAATCGACAAAACGATTTACAAAACCGCAAGCTATGTGGTGAAAGTGGGACTAAAAGTGCTTGTCGTACTCGGACTTGTCAGTTATGTGGGCATAGATACAAGCGCAATCACAGCACTGATAGCGTCGTTGGGCGTCGGCGTAGGACTTGCAATCAACGGCACGCTCTCAAACTTTGCGGGCGGCGTGCTTATCCTCATTACAAGACCTTTCAAGGACGACGACTACATTCAGGCATGCGGATATGAGGGGACAGTCGAGGATATTCGCATTTGCCACACCAGGCTTCGCACAACGGACAACAAGGTCGTGTATCTGCCAAACGGTAAACTTTCCACCAGTGAAGTCGTAAATTTCTCCGAAAAAGATTTGCGCAGAGTGGACCTCAAATTTTCAATATCCTATTCGGATGACTTTGAAAAAGCAAAATCCATAATCAGAAATGTCTGCAATGCCAACGAGCTTGTTCTCAAAGATCCCGAACCGTCCGTTCGCGTATCGGCACAAAGTTCGAGCAGCATTGATATTTCCGCAAAAGTATGGTGCAAAAACGCTGACTATTGGACGGTCAATTTCGATATGATTGAAAACGTGAAGAAAGCGTTTGACGAAAACGGTATCACGATACCTTTCAACCAACTCGACGTACACGTCGTCAGCGACGCAACGACAAAAAGCGATGACGCCGTCGCATAATTGTGCATTTCGCACAGTGATATGCACGCAAGCGTGCGTGAAAATGTCCTTGCGGACAGTGAAATTTGCGCATAGCACAAATGAAATTGCACACAAGTGTGCAGTTGCGGAAGATTATAAAAACAAACGCGCCGTTTCGGTGCGCGTTTGTTTTTATATACAAGTTTGAAGATTTTACAAGTTAAAAGTCGCAGGCGTTTTACATGACTTGCAGAACAAAAAATTTGAGATATTGGGTTTCTTCGGCGCAGAGAAGTGACGGATGGTCGGGTGCTTGCGATTTTATCTCAACCGTGCGCACGATTTTGCCGCTTTCTTTTGCGCTTTCCACAAGCATTTTTTCAAAAAGTGGAAAAGTCATATAGTGCGAGCAAGACGACGATATGAGGTATCCGCCGCTTTTGACGAGTTTCATTCCCAGAACGTTGATGTCTTTATATCCTCGGTATGCGTCCTTGACTTCGCTTGCGCTCTTGCAAAATGCGGGAGGATCGAGAATGACGAGATCGAATTTTTCGCCCTCGTTTTTGTACGCACGCAAAACTTCGAAGACGTCGCCGCACTTTGTCGCGATATTGGTTATGCCGTTGAGGCGCGCGTTTTCTTCGACGTTTGAAAGAGCGGTTTTCGAGATGTCGCAAGCGACGACTTCGTCTGCAGACAGTGCACAGTTCAGAGAAAAACCGCCGCTGTTGCAAAAACAGTCCAAAACTCTGCCTTTTGCGTATCTGCGCGCGGCAAGTCGGTTTTCTTTTTGGTCGAGAAAATAACCGGTTTTTTGTCCGTTTTTGACATCGACGGACATTTTCAGTCCGTTTTCCGTGATGACGATTTTGTCGGGAACTTCGCCGTACAAAACGCCCGTGCGCTCTTCAAGTCCTTCTTTTTGACGGACGGCAACGTCGCTGCGTTCGTATATACCTTTGGGGGCAAATACTTTGACAAGGCTGTCAACGATTGTGTCCTTTTGTTTGTCGATACCAAGAGATAAAAACTGGCACACCAGATAATCGTCGTACTTGTCCACGATGAGTGCAGGCAGGTTGTCCGCTTCGGCAAAGATCGCGCGATAACAGTTGTCATAGCCCAAAGCGGTGCGAGAAGCTTTTGCTTGAGTTATGCGCTCGATATAAAGGTTTTCGTCGTCGATTTGATTTTCGTCGCGAATGAATATGCGGACTAGAATTTTTGAAAGGTGGTTAATATAGCCTTTGCCGATAAATTTTCCGTCGTATGCGCAAACGGTTGCCAAAGAGCCGTTTTTGTCCTTGCCGTCTATGCGCGCGACTTCGTTTGCGTACACCCAGCTGTGCCCTTGAAGCACGCGTTTTTCCTCGCCTTTTTTGAGATATACCGTGTATGGCATAAAGTACCTCGCAGTGTTGATGCGTCAATTATAGTTTTTTGCAGCGTAAAAGTCAATAAAGACGGGATAGGGCAAAACCCGAATTTTATTGTTAGAAATGACGAAAATCGGACAAAAATAAACGCTTTTTTAAAAATGCGTATTGACGAATATACCGAAATGGCGGATAATTAAATAAAGAAAAACGCGGCGTTTTCGCTCGGAAGGAGGGCATATGAACACGATTATCACAATATCAAGAGAGTACGGCAGCGGCGGAAGGTTTGTGGGCAAATTGCTTGCGGACGAGCTGGGTATTCCATTTTACGACAAGGAAATCATTGCGATGGCGTCCGAGGATTCGGGCTTTGCGCAAGAGTTTATCAAAGAAAACGAACAGAAGATGAAAGGTTTGTCATCCGTTGCGTTTACGGCAGGCATGTGGGGCGGAAATCTCGTCTCCAACTTCGAAAACGTCGAATCGAAGATTTACGCATGCGAAGCGGACGCAATAGAGAAAATCGCAAAACAAGGCGCGTGCGTCATCGTAGGACGTTGCGCCGATTACGTGCTCAAAGACAAGTGCAAATGCCTCAACGTGTTTATCCATGCCGATATGCCGTCGAGAGTGGAGCGCGTCATAAAAGTGTTCAAGCGCACCGACGACCAAAAGAAAGCCGAGCGCATGATTAAAGAAAACGACCGTATGAGAGCAAGACACTATCGCTATTACACCGACAACGAGTGGGGAGATGCCAAAAACTATCATATCACACTCAATACGTCGGCGATCGGAGTGGAAAACTGTGCCAAAATTCTCAAAGAAGCGTATTTGAGATTCGACGAGCAGGAATAAACGAAAAGGACAAAATAAAGGCATATGTACAAAACATATAGAGTGGAAGAGCTTGAAAATCCGTCGCAGTATGCATGGTTCCGCACCTTTGCAAATCCGTGTTACGGCATGAACGTCAAAGTTGACGTAAGCGAAGTCGTAAGAATTTCAAAGGAACGCGGGACGAGTTTTTTTGCCAATACGCTCTATCTCGTCACAAAGGCACTCAACTCCGTGCCCGAAATGCGTATGCGCGAGGTTGGAGGCGAAATCCGTTTGTACGACGTGATAAATCCCACTTTCACCGTGATGACGGATTCGGGCAGATTTGCAAATGCCGGCTTCAAAATGATAGACGATTATCAGGGCTTTTACAACGAAACGCGAAGAATAATCGAGGAGAAAAAATCGCAAACGTCCTTTGACGATCAATACAACGACGCAAGCGGTTTCGACGATTATTATATCACTTGTTTGCCGTGGATAAGCGTGGAATCTTTTTCGCATCCACTTCCCGACAACAACTACGAATCCTCTTCGTGCGCAAGAGTATGTTGGGACAAATATCGCGAGGAAAACGGCAAATGCGTCATGCTTTTGAACATAACGGTCAACCATTGCTTTGTGGACGGCAAGCGTCTTTCTGATGTGTTCAAGACGGTGCAAACAAACTTCGACGATGCCGAAAATCTGCTTAAATAAGACGGCGAAAAACCAATAAAAACGCCCCGAAATCGAGGGCGTTTTTTCATTGTAGCCTTTAGCGACAATAAACCACCACTTGAAGTGGTGGAATTAAAAAATCTTTAGATATCGGCTTTTGCCGAACTGTCTACTCATAGGAGTATTTATGAAAGCAATAAAAGGACTTATTATCACCCTCGTCGTCATCGTCGCACTTGTGGGTGTAACGATCATCGGCGGATATATTTACGTTCGTTCGACCTACGGAATCGATCTGTTCAGAACCGCAGGTCAACTCAAAACGCTGTCGCAAACACCCGACGAAAAAACTCTTTGTCCCAATGCGTTTTCCGCAAACGATATGGCGGACGTCAAAGCGGCTATGGACAAAAACCTAAACGGACTCATCTCGTATAACGAGGGGGAAGGGTACGAGGGCTACAATGTGGACTTTTCCGCAATAACGTCCCCGATGCCGTTTGCGGACGATATCGTGTTTTCATCCAAGCAGGCAGGCGCACTTGCTCAGACCATTTTCTTCGGTCAAACGGGCGGTGTGGTCAAAATCGGTGAAAAAGAATTGTCCGTAAGGCTCGTACAAATGGATTTTGCAAACGTTTCCGAGAACGGCAGCGCGGACTTCAACGTGGTGGCAAAAGTCAATCTTAAGCCGTTTAAGGACGAAATGAACGACTTTCCGTTCTCGCTTTTCAAAAAGTACGTGCCGGACGAACTCTACGTGTCTTCAACCGTGAGAGTGGAAAAGACCGACGATAAAATGGGCTACTCCGTCGCGCATAAGGAACTCAAACTCAACAATCTTTCGGCGGACGATACGGACGATTTGTTCCACACGCTCGACGCCGTGCTCAAAATCGGCAGTGCGGAAAATATGAATTTGCAAATCGGCACGACGGCAATCAACGCTCTCATCGGCAACTCCGACAACGCAGGCTTTGCCTATTCGCAGCAAGCCCTCGGCAAAACCACTTTCAAATTCACCTCCGCCGACGGCGGTAGCATAGTCATTGCTTGATTTTCAGAGCATATCTTGCCTCGCTTTATAAGGCGGATTTAACATATGAGTGTACAATATGATTAGATTTTCTTTTAGTACAACAAAAAAACGATTGCGTGATAGGCAATCGTTTTTTTGTTATTTGAATGATTGATTTATTCGGCGTCTTTGAGGGATTGTTCGTATTCTTCAATTAGGCCGAGGAAGTATGCGTCGTAGTCTTCGGGGGCAACTTCGGGATAGTTGAACCAACATAATCGTTCTTCGACGTCAACGACCTCGCCGCTTACGGTCACTTGAACGGGGCGGGTGGGAAGTCCGCTCGTAAGGTCGTATTCGACGTCGCCGATGGCCATTTTGACGGGTTTATTCGTTTCTTGGTCGCGAGTGAAGGACACTGCAATGTTCTTTTCGACGACGGGTATTTTGTCCTCTTTCAACGCATAATAGAGCGTTGCGGTGCATTTTGCGGAATCGACGGCGTAGTATTTGTAAATGTATTTGCTGAAATTCTTTTGCAAGTTGTTTGTGATTTCCGCATAATACGTCGAGTTGTATTGATACAAATCATAGTCGAACACGGGCAATTCGCCGTAGGCTTCCTTCACTGTCGAAAGGTCGGTTTTGTCGCTTACCTTGTTGAACCGGACGTCGTACGCGTCAATGATTTTGCTTGCGGACGGCCAGCGCGAAATCAGTGCGATTCTATCTCTCGAATCGACGTTGAAAGTCTTGCCGTTTACGCCTTCGCCGAGGATATAGCTTATCAACGTAACTTGGTTTTCGTCGTTCAGAGTGTATTCGGGTTTGACTTTTCGCGCGCAGAGCGGAGTGTCGTTGTCCTTGTATATGTAGTAACCGTAATCTTCGCCGGTGAGGACGATATACGCTTCTCGTCCGTACGTTGCAATGTTGTCAACGGTTTCCTGTTCGTACTGGGTGCGAGTGTCGACGACAAGTTTGTACGTGCCGACTATATTTTCCATCTTGTCGGGGTTACAGGCGACCAAAACGGTTGAGAACGTCAAGGCGATTATAAGAATCCCGACAAGCAGCAATGCTTTCTTTTTCATAATAAACCTCCGATTTATCCTTTATATTTTATCATATAGAACATAAATGTCAACTTTGTGCATTTTCGCGCAAGTTTTGCGGGCAAAAATCGAATACGATTGTACAAAAAAATCGTTTGCACCTTGTCAAAGCGCAGAATGGATATTATAATATCAATATCTCATACGCAGGAGAAAAGTTATGTTGCTTACAACAATGATTATTCGCACTCTTCTTTGCAGGCCGAAAGAAATCGACGCAGGGGAGTACAAAGCAAGAGAGTTCGACAAAGATCTCATAGCGCGCCATCTTTCGGAGGCCGTTCAAATCCCGACTGTGTCTATGGTCGGCGAATTTGAGGGCGTAGATCAGTCTTTTTACGACTATCACGCTTGGCTTGAGAAAACTTATCCGCTCGTTCACAAGACGGCTCAAAAAACCGTTATAAACAATTACAGCCTTGTTTATCGTTTCAAAGGCAAAGATTCGTCTTTGCTTCCAGGCGCGTTTTTGGCACACCAAGACGTTGTACCCGCTCCCAAAGAGGGCTGGGATTACGAACCGTTCGGCGGCACGATAGACGACGGATTTATTTGGGGACGCGGAACGCAGGATATGAAAGGTACGATGATTTCCCTTCTCGAAGCAACGGAAAAATTGCTCTCGGAAGGGTGGCAACCTCAGCGTGACGTGTATTTCTGCTTCGGCCACGACGAAGAGGCTTGGACGGAAGAGGGCGCGGCGCATATCTGCGATTGGTTTAAACGGCAAAATATCCGCCTCGAATACATAGTTGACGAGGGCGGCACGATTATCGACGGCAAAATGATAGGTGAGGACAAACTTTTCGGCCTTATCGCAACGTGTGAAAAGGGCAATATGAACATGACGCTCACCGTCGAGAAAGCGGGTGGTCACGCATCCAATCCCTCAAAACCGTCTGCGGCGGCTATCATGGGTAAGGCACTCGTAAAACTCGACAAGCATCCCATGCCTAGCAAGTGGACGCCTGCGACAAAGCAAACGTTCAAGCTCATCGCTCCGCACGTTAAATTCCCGTTTAGATTCATACTCGTCAACCGAGATATTTTGAGCCCGCTGCTCAAATTCGTGTTCAAAAAAAATTCCTCTTACCAACTCGCTCATTTCAACGACGTTTGCGCAAACAATGTTGCACGGAAGCGACGCAGAAAACGTAATTCCGCCCAAGGTTACGGCAAATATAAACACGCGTATCATCACGGGCGTGAGCAGCGACGAAGTGCTTGAATACACTCAAAAACTTCTCGGCAAAAACGTCAAGGTGGAAAGGCACGGCAAGGGCACGGAAGCGACCGCCGTTTCGCCCATCGACGTCAAACCGTGGCACGATCTCAACGTCGCAATCAAGCAAATATTCCCGACGATGGTCACCGCTCCGTATATGTTTATCGCAAACAGCGACAGCCGCTATTACGGCGACGTGTGCGACAACATCTACCGTTTTACGCCCTTCCTTATGACGCTCGATGATCAAAAACGCATCCACGCAATCAACGAGCGCGTGAGCATCGACGCAATGGAAACCGCAACGAAGTTCTTCGCACAATGCCTTGAAGTGATGAACAAGTAATTTTGTTGCATCTAATGCACCGAATTTTCAAAAAACAGTCGCAATAAACGGCTGTTTTTTATCTAAATTATCGAAATCGAGTTGATTTTTGAATACAATGTGATATAATCATTGCACCAAGGCGGTTTTGATTGTCCGCTTTCGGGGGTGTTCTGGATTCGACATTCGGTCTGATACGGGATAAGCACGTCGTAGGCTCGGCTACGTTAAAACGGAACGTTAAAATTAAACGCAAAAAACAATCAAAAGAGCTCCTCTATGGAGTTCGCTCTTGCTGCGTAATTTAGTCAGCACGTCGACCTGAGGTTTTCTGTTCCCTCAGCAATCGGCGTCAGAAAAACAGACAACGCAATCCGATTTCTCGGTAGGATTGTTGTTATCACGAGATCATCGAAGCAAGGTTTGTAGGTGAACCGAAGCAAGAAAAATTTTAATCACCAACTAAACGTGTAGAAAGTGCCGAGGACGGTCGGGTGGACCGGGGTTCAAATCCCCGCATCTCCACCACAAAGAAGACAAGTTGAACCCTGTTC
>ULTX01067464.1_pt1 | contig 11558 bp, 6 predicted proteins | sample 1958041 | NCBI WGS metagenome assembly ULTX01 (sample SAMEA4835747, study PRJEB28245) | human gut metagenome | biome: gut microbiome; material: fecal sample | place: Denmark | collected 2008
TAAACAATTCCCTAACCTGCCTTCCGTCCCGAATCCTTTTGTCTTGTAACCGCGCCGGGAACTGACGTGGGTATGGTTAAGTGGTTGATAAATAACGCATTAATAAATGATTCCGGAAAGCCCGGAACTCACGCGGCGCAAATATGTGCCGGTTTTGTAGTCCAAAACCTGACGTAAAAAGGGAAATAATGATTGAGAAAGGGATATATGAGGGCAATGAATAGGTATGAAAAAGCACAGATTCCTGTGACTTTTGCATAAAGATTGTTAAAATCTTGTTTGCTGAAGTTACAGGAATCTGTGCAAAGAATTTAACTATTTGATAGTATTAACGTGTACCTAAATCATCGTATGAACTTTGCAAAATGGCTTTTCCTCTTAGAATACGGTTTTTATTGGCTGAAGGACGTTCTATAATCGGACGGTCTGCATTTAGATCCATAACTGTTACACCAGTACTATCTGCGAAAGCGTATCCTCCTCCGAAACTCCAATAGGCAAAGGGATAGGTATATTCTGTTCCTAATACATTCCGGCTGAAATTGAAATCATTATGATTGATATTCAATTGTGCAAGAAGTGTGGCGGCAAGGTCTGATTGGTTCATAATACGGTTGATAACCATGGGGTGTTTTATGGCACCGCCTACCCAAAGCATAGGAATGTGGTGAATACGATCGTCATGTCCATGCCCGCTATTATCTGGATAATAAAAACCATGGTCGGGCAAACAAATTACCAGTAAATCTTTCCATATCGGACTTTGTTTCAGTTTATCAATAAATTGCCCTAGACAGTGGTCTGTATAGGCGAAAGCATTGGGTTTTGCTTCCGGCAAACGGTGGTAAGGTACTTCAAATGGCTCGTGACTGCTAAGCGTAAGGAATGTCGTATGCCACGGTGTTTCTTTGCGTTCTGTCAATGTTTGGTATAGATACTCAAAAGTGATGTCATCATTTACCCCCCATGCATTTTGATGTTGTTCCAAAGGGAAATCAGTATTTGCCGTTAATTTCTGGTATCCGCTTTGCAGCAAATAGCTTTTCATATTGGTGAAATTTATATCTCCTCCATATAGAAAATCAGTATGATAACCTTCTTCTACTAATTTCCCTGCAATGGAAGGAAGTGTACGGCTTTTTGCTGGAATTTTCATGACCGATAAATCAGGAAAACTTTGGTAGCCGCTTAATGCACAAATGGTTCCCCGGTCAGTGCGGAAACTATTAGCATAACAATTTGTAAACCAGATACCTTCTTTTGATAAACGGTCAATGTTCGGGCTGACTCCTTTTTCTCCTCCTAACGATTCGACCATGGTTGCTCCAAATCCTTCCAATAATACAATCAGTATATTAGGACGTTGCGTATTGAGTAATTCTACTGTATTTTCTCCTTTTGTCGGATAAAGTCCATTAAATAAAGTCTTACGTTCGTTCTCATTAAAATAATCGAATTGTTGGGCATAATCTTTAGTTTTGCTTATAGAGGCTAACAAGCTGAATGCCGGATTAATAGCCGAATGATTCAGAAATTCATCATTGCAGAAATACACTTGCCCGATGTTACTAGTTGATTCGCTTACGCCTCCTCGGATAACTAGAAAAATTAGTCCACCTATTAATAAGGAAATCAATGTAGAAACTATTTTTTGTTTGACACGGGGTAAATAACGTGGAGTAATACTGTATAAAATCCATGTTATAAGTCCAGAGAGCAAGAGAATGATCAGGAAACGGATAATAATGAACCCCACTGATACACTAGCGGCTGCATTTTTCGGCGAGTCAAGATAAAAGAAAACTGAGGCATCGAGCTTGAAGTTCCAAAATGGATACAAGCACATATCGCCTACAAAAATGAGGGATGTGACAAGACTAATGAGGATATAATATATAAGAAGTATCCTTCGAAGCGGAAATTTCTTGAACCAAATGCTGATACCGATAATGAGCCAAGGCAAAGCGATGAGATAGCCTGTAGTGGCGGCATCTAAACTGATGCCATGCCAAATGACATGGAAATAGTCGAGTGTAGAAACTCCTCTTCCAATTGCATCGTTATAGAACATGAATCCCGGCTTTTGCGCCATGAAAAACAATAAGATAACGGCAAAGAAGCCGATAAGATAAGCAAGTCTTTTTTTCATTTCTTAATCTGTAGTGTGACATTGATTAAATTTATTTGCGTCCAAAATCAGCCGGAATTTCGCCCCATTTCTCGGTTTCCCATTTTAGTAAAGGCGTGGTATAAGTATTTTCTTGTAGCCACTTTTCGGCGCGTTCTATTAAACGGAACAGTTCCTCTGTCTGAGTTGTTCGTTCTAATTTGGTTTTACATTTCTTTTGTTTTATCCAAATCAAGGCATTCCGGCTATCTGAATAAACAGGCATCTGAATGTCTTTTTGCTTCAATAAAGCAAGGGCATGTACGATAGCAAGAAATTCTCCGATGTTGTTTGTTCCGTAAACAGGACCGAAGTGGAAGATTTCTTGACCGGTCATTAGATACACGCCCCGATATTCCATTGGTCCCGGATTGCCGCTGCATGCTGCATCTACGGCAAGGCAATTCAAATCAAAGTCGGCTGGTAATCGTTTTTCAAGGGACTGATTGGCTGTATCTTTCTTTGCTTGCAGATAAAAGTGTGGAGGAGTAATCAAAGCCTTTTCAGCTTCTTCACGGGTATCAAACGACTTATATAAAGCACCCTTGTATCCCTTTATTTGCAATTGGCAAGCCGTCCACGAATCATACACGCCCGGTGTTACACCTTTCCAGACAACGTAATATTTCTTCTTTCCCATATGACTTATTTTTCACCACAGATTACACAGATTTAGATTATTAATAATTAAGAGTGAATAATGAATAACGATATATTGTTGCCTTATTAACTATTAATTGTTCATTATTAATTAGTTAAATCTGTGTAATCTGTGGTGACTTAAGATTTACATACGCTCAGGCACTTCGATGCCTAGTAATCCCATGGCTTCTTTTACAATCTTGCCTACGTTCTGACTCAAAGCAAGGCGGAAGATTTTCAATGCTTCGTTTTCTTCACGCAGAATGCTAAAGTCGTGATAGAATTGATTGTATTCTTTTACCAAATCGTATGCATAATTGGCAAGGATAGACGGATTATAGTCTGTGCCGGCTTGAGCTACCGTAACGGTAAAATCAGAAAGCATCTGAATCAGACCTTCTTCTTTTGCAGTCAGTTCAATGCCAGTTGGAATGACCTCCGGAATTGTGATGCCTGCTTCGGTTGCCTTGCGCAAAATAGATTGAATACGGGCATACGTATATTGGATGAACGGACCGGTATTTCCGTTGAAGTCGATAGACTCTTTCGGATTAAAGGTCATGTTCTTGCGTGCATCTACTTTCAAAATGAAATATTTCAATGCACCCAATCCTACGATGCGGGCAATGTCATCAGCCTCTTCCTGAGTCAGTCCATCCAGTTTCCCTAGTTCATTGCTGGTTTCTTTAGCGGTCTGAATCATGGCTTCCATAAGGTCGTCGGCATCTACTACAGTACCTTCGCGGCTCTTCATTTTTCCTTCGGGCAATTCCACCATACCGTATGAGAAGTGAACCAAGTCTTTGCCCCATTCGAAGCCTAACTTATCAAGGAGGATAGAGAGTACTTGGAAATGATAATTTTGCTCATTTCCTACCACATATATCATCTTGTCTATCGGATAATCGGCAAAACGTTGTTCTGCTGTACCGATATCTTGGGTCATGTAAACCGAAGTTCCGTCGGCACGGAGCAGGAGTTTTTGGTCTAATCCTTCGGAAGTAAGGTCAGCCCATACCGAACCGTCTTCCTTGCGGTAGAAAAGTCCTTTTTCCAGACCTTCTAATACTTTCTTTTTCCCTTCCAGATAGGTATTCGATTCATAATAGATTTTGTCGAAGCTGACACCCATCATTTTATAGGTCTCGTCAAATCCAGCATAGACCCAGTTGTTCATTTTTTCCCAAAGGGCACGCACTTCGGGGTCGCCTGCTTCCCATTTGCGGAGCATTTCGCGGGCTTCCAGCATCAAGGGTGATTGGGCTTCAGCTTCTTCTTTGCTCAATCCTTTTTCCATTAGTTCGGCTACTTCTGCCTTATAATGCTTATCGAAAGCTACGTAATAATCACCTATCAGATGGTCGCCTTTTTTACCCGATGATTCAGGAGTCTCTCCATTGCCGTATTTCAGCCATGCCAACATGGATTTGCAGATATGAATACCGCGATCGTTTACGATGTTGGTTTTTACTACACGATTGCCATTAGCTGCCATGATATTAGCTAGTGCATTACCCAGCAGATTGTTGCGCACATGTCCTAAATGGAGCGGCTTGTTGGTGTTGGGTGATGAATACTCAATCATTACCAGCGGAGCTTTCTCATCGGCTTTGCGGATACCCCATTGCGCATCGGCATGAATACGGTTCAGCAAATCAATCCATACATCTGAAGCAATGGTCAGATTAAGGAATCCTTTGATTACGTTGTAATCGGCAATAGCAGGTTCGTTTGTTTTCAGGTATTCGCCGATTTCCTGTCCGGTTTGTTCCGGTCCTTTTTTCGAAAGTTTCAGGAAAGGGAATACTACCACCGTGAGGTGACCTGCAAACTCTTTCTTCGTCTTTTGCAGCTGTACCATGGCGGGGGTAATATCCGCCCCGTACAATTTTTTCACTCCGTTAATAACGGAAGCCGTAAGTTTGTCTTCTATCTTCATTCTGTATATCTGAGTAAGATCTATGAATACCTTTATTTATTCAATCTCCAGGTGAAGCCGTCTTTCGTGTCCTTTACTTCGAAGCCGAGGGCAGACAGGTTATCGCGGATTTTGTCGCTCGTAGCCCAGTCTTTGTTGGCTTTCGCCTTCATACGTTCTTCCAGCAACATGTCTACTACTTTGCCGAAGGCTTCTTCGCGGGCGGCATTGTTTTCGCTTTCTTCCTTCAAGCCCAAGATGTCGAAGGCAAAGAGTCGGAATACGCTTTTCAGTTCTTCTAAATCCTCGGCGCTGATGGTGGCTTTCTTGTCGACTAACGTATTAATCATGCGGATAGCATCGAAGAGATGTGAAATGACTATCGGTGTGTTCAAGTCATCGTTCATTGCCTCGTAGCATTTCTCACGAAGCCCTGCAGGTTCGATGCCTGATGTGGCTTTCGACGGAGTGATGCGGTCGAGGTTCTTGATGCCTTCCAAGAGGCGTTCCAGTCCTTTCTCGGCGGCTTGTAGGGCTTCGTTGCTGAAGTCTACCGTGCTACGATAATGCGCTTGCAGGATGAAGAAACGGATGGTCATCGGCGAATAGGCTTGTGTCAAGAGTTGGTTTGAGCCTGTAAAGAACTCTTCCAAGGTGATGAAATTGCCCAACGACTTGCCCATCTTCTGCCCGTTGATGGTAATCATGTTGTTGTGCATCCAATAGCGCACCATCTGATGGCCTTCGGAAGCTACGGCTTGTGCTATTTCGCATTCGTGATGCGGGAATATCAGGTCCATGCCGCCTCCGTGGATATCGAAGGTTTCTCCTAAATACTTACGTCCCATTGCCGTACATTCGCAATGCCAGCCGGGGAAACCGTCGCTCCAAGGCGAGGGCCAGCGCATGATATGTTCGGGTTGCGCGCATTTCCAAAGGGCGAAATCGGCTGGGTTATGCTTTTCTTCTTGTCCGTCCAGTTCGCGGGTCGTATTGAGCACATCATCCAGATTGCGTCCCGAAAGTATGCCGTAATGATGGTCTTTGTTGTATTTCGCTACATCGAAGTACACCGAGCCTTGGCTTTCGTAGGCATAACCGTTTTTCAGAATCTCTTCCACCAACCGGATTTGCTCGATGATGTGTCCTGAAGCGTGCGGCTCAATGCTGGGCGGAAGCACGTTGAGGGCTTCCATTGCTTTGTGATAACGGATGAGGTAATATTGCACCACTTCCATCGGCTCCAATTGTTCCAGCCGCGCTTTCTTGGCAATCTTGTCTTCGCCATCATCGGCATCGTGTTCCAAATGGCCTACATCGGTGATGTTGCGCACATAGCGCACCTTATATCCCAAATGATTCAGATAACGGAACAGGATATCGAACGTAATGGCAGGACGAGCGTGTCCCAAGTGTGCGTCGCCATAAACGGTAGGGCCGCACACATACATTCCCACGTGAGGAGCGTGCAAAGGAACGAACGGTTCCTTTCTGCGGCTCAACGTATTGTAAATAATCAGTTTATTTTCCATAATCCTCTTTATTTGATAGGGCTACAAAAGTAGCTAAAAAGGGAATAGCAACCAAAAAGCGAACGCATTTATTTTACCAAGATGATTCCGCCTTCGGGCTGGATTTCCACTTTCACCTTTTCCGGTTTCTTGATTTCCATGTCTTTGAGTTGCGGAGCACGGTCTTTCGTATCTGAATAATACGATACCTTATCGCCCTTTTGACACATCGGGAGATTCAGTTCTAACTTCAACGGCTCTTTCTGGGCATTGATTCCGGCGATATACCAACGGTCTCCGCACCGGCGTGCCAATACAACGTATTTGCCCGGATAACCGTCGAGGAATACGGTTTCATTCCACGTGGTAGGCACTTCTTTCAGGAAATCGAGTGCCAATTGGGGCGCATCGGTCAGGTTATTGGGCGTAATGGCAAAGTTCTGAATCGGGTTTTGGAAGAGAACCGCCGTGGCAAGCTGGAAGATATCTGTGGTCTTGCGGATGCTTCCTCCATCGTTGGTGCGGTTATAACGCTTGTTCAGGAACGTGCCTCCGAATTCCATACATCCCACCGTATTGCGGATAAACGGATGCAGGCAAGCGTTGAACGCTTCCATATCATCGAAATGTTGCTGGAATACCAAGTTCTCCGAAGCCAATACCGCTTCGCTTCCTACATAGTTAGGATACATGCGTTCCCAGCCGCGGGGTAGGGTGCAACCATGGAAAATAACCATCAACCCGTAATCGTCCGCATCGCTCAGAATGGCTTCATACAGGCGCATGGTCTCTTGCTTATCGCCTCCGAAGAAGTCCACTTTAATGCCTTTCACGCCAATCTTCTTCATCCATTTCATCTCCTGCTTGCGGGGAATCGGATTGTCCATCCGGTTGGTCGGGCCTTGAACAATGTCATTCCAATAACCGCTGGAGCTATACCATAAGAATACATCCACCTTTTTAGAGTGCGCATATTCCACGAGTTTTTCCATGCGCTCGTGTCCGATGTTCGTATCCCACCAGTTATCAATCAATACGTATTGGAATCCCATAGCCGAGGCAAGGTCGATGAAACGCACTTGGTCTTCGTAATTGATGCTGGCATCTTGCCATACAATCCAACTCCACGTGCCTTTACCGTATTTATAGGTATGTTCCGAAGTGAAGCGAGGCTCTACGACATCCCAAGGCACGGTGGTTTCCACTATCGGCTTCAGGTTATCGCCCACCGTAATTGTGCGCCAAGGAGTTGTGCCCGGCAAAGCCAGCCCAGCCGTAGCACTCCCGTTTCCGTTATTTTCTTCGGGCATGGGGAAAGCAATGGTGAAGCGTCCTTCGGTATCGGCATCGCTCAGATGCGAAGCGCAATACTTCGAGTCTACTCCCGTTTCGCTAACTAATACCCAACCGTCATTCCCGATGCGGAACAAGCCTGGGAAGGTGAATCCGTGTCCGTATTGCGAACGCTGGGTGAGGGGAGCGTCGGGCGTGTATTCTTCTTCATAGCTGGGCTTGGTACGCTTCCAGCCAATCATCGGGTCGCTTTGCGGGCAGAGGAAGGTCGTTGTGTACGAAGGGAAGTCGAATCCGGTCGTTTCGCTTTCGATAACAATGCTTCCGGTTTCCCCATAGCGGGGCATCTCGTAACGGAAAGCCACATCGTTATTGCTCACCCGAAATGTAATGTCGATAGGGTTCTTGTCCGCATTCTGAAGCGTTACGGTCAGTTCGTTCGCCTGATAATCTACGTTCGAGCGTTTGATGCGGTCCAGCGTATAGCTTTCTTCAATGCTCCGGGTCTTTTGTCCCGTGTAGGTCATGCCTCGGCTGAAATCTCCTACGTTCGAGACAAAACCTAACGGAGATTTCTCCAACATCGTTTTGCCTTTATATGTTATGGAGTAGAAAGGAGTGCCTCCGTCTACCGATACGTCTACTTTAAGCTGGTTGTCCGGACCGGATACCGTGGCTTGTTGCGCCCATGCAGAAGAAGCTCCTAACGCAAGGAGGAATAAAAATGCCTGTTTTTTCATGTTTTTGTATTTACGTTAATGATGTTTTTGTTATGCTTTTCTTAAAACTTCGCGCAAGTTACGAATTTTTTTCATTCGGCTTGTATTTGGACGCCTCTTGTTTTATTCATTCCTTCCAATGTGACGCGAATATTCGCTTTGCCTTTTTTCCCGTTGGAGCGGATTACGAGCAATGCGCGTCCTTTCCACATCCGATGGGAAGTGTCGGTATAAGCGTCTTCATCTTTAATATCTGCATTGCCCAAAGCAAGGAATGAGGCGGCTCCGCTTACCCGGACCGTCAATGCATTATCGGCTATAGGAACCGTTCGCCCTTCGGCATCAATGGCCTCGATAAGGATAAACGAAAGGTCTTGCCCGTCCCGATGAATCCGTGCCCGGTCGGGTCTAAGACGGATGTCTACCGGTGTTCCAGCCGTTTCCAAAGTCTTGGATTCCATTACTTTTCCTTCCCGGATGCCTTCGGCTTTCAAAGTGCCCGGAGTATAGGGAAGCGAGAATACGGCTTTCATTTCTTCCGTGTTCTTTTCCCCAATCAATTGTTCGTTCAGGTACAGGCGGACGGAGGGGTAATGCGAATAGACTTCCACTTCTATCGGTTTCCCTTCATGTCCTTCCCAGTTCCACGATTCGAAGGTAGGCCATGTGCCCCAGAGGGTGGTTTTTACCTTGCCCCGATATCCGTCCGGCTCTTTTACGGCAAGGTAGAGATGCTCTCCTTCGGCGTTCCAAAGCATCGAACGGTAATGGCTGATAGGCTTGCGCAATCCCGTCAGGTCTATATCTCCGCAATAAGAAGCGTGCCAAGGATAGAGCGGGCGTTCGTAATGCTCGCCCGGCACATCTCCTTCGTAATACCAACGCCCGATGCCCGACTCGCCGATGTAATCCATTCCGGTCCATACGAAATCCCCGATGATATACGGATAGTCTTGTACTTTACGGAAGTTTTTCCATGCATCGTTGGGGTAGGATTCGGTTTGCATCATGATGCGTGAGGATACACGTTGGTGGTCTCCTTCCGATTTATGAATCAAGTAATTATAGCCCACGATATCAAATGCTTCCGCCAATGGGTCGTAGATTTCCCAATCGTTGTCCCATGCAGCTAAAGCCGAGGTCACGGGACGCGTGTTATCCAGCTTCCGGCAAAGGGAAGTTAATTTGCGGGCAGTAGTGACAATTTCGATTTTCTTCCGTTCGATGACCTCGTTCCCTACGCTCCAGCAGAAGATGCTGGGATGATTCCGGTCGCGGAGCACCATGGCTTCTACGTCCCGGCTCCACCATTCATCGAACAATTCATGGTAATCGTGGGTGTTTTTCGCCTCGCGCCATCCGTCAAACGATTCGTCTATCACCAGCATCCCAAGCTCATCGCATGCCCGAAGGAAAGTTTCGGAAGGGATATTGTGTGAGGTGCGCAGGGCGTTGAATCCGGCTTTCTTTAATAATTCAACCCGATAGTATTCCGCACGGTCGTATGCCGCGGCGCCTAAGATGCCGTTATCATGGTGCACGCAAGCTCCGTTTAGCAATAAAGGCTTGTTATTCAATGTGAAACCTTCCTCGGCAGACCAGGCAATGGTGCGGAATCCGAAGGTCTCTTCTACCGTATCTTTCTCTTTTCCGTCCTCGCTCACGGTGATGTGTGCCGTATATAGATTAGGAGTGTCGGGCGACCACGGTTGGACATCGGGCAGGTTGAATGTATGTTCCACCACGGTCGGAGCGGCATCGGGAAGCAATTCCACCGTACCGCTTATCGTCCTTCCGGCTATTTCCGTACGGACTTCTACGGTTTTCTTCTCGCTTGTTTCATTCTCGATAGTGGTCTTCACGATAGCGGTATGCAGGTCGGGAGTCGTTATCTGAACGCCCCAATTTGCCACGTGCACAAGGTCGGTCTGCATGAGCCATACGTTGCGGTAAATTCCTGAGCCTGAATACCAACGGCAATTCTTTTGCTTGGAGTTGTCTACCCGCACGGCTATCGTGTTCTCTCCAGCCTTGATATACGGGGTGATGTCTACAAAGAACGAGGAATATCCATAGGACCAGCCTCCCGCATGTTCTCCATTAATATATACCTCCGAATGCATGTAAACGCCTTCGAAGTAAAGTTGGAATTTCTTCCCATTGATGTCTTTGGGCAACTCGAATGTTTTGCGGTACCAGCCTATTCCGGTAGGCAGATAGCCTCCATCGTTTCCGGCAGGTGCTTCCTTATCGAATCGTCCTTCGATGCTCCAGTCGTGCGGAAGGGTTAAAGTCCGCCATGCCTTGTCATCAAACGTTCCGGCTTTGGCTTCGGACGTGTCTCCCAATTGGAATTTCCAGCCTTCATTGAATAATTGCTTTCTCGAAGATGCTGAGGCAAATACAGCCAGCATCAGCAGGGCACACATAAAAAATGTACGTTTCACTCTCATCGTTTGTTCCGGATTTGAAAGGTTATTAGGACTACAAATTTACAAAAATCCCTTAAACACACAAATCTATTTATTAATACATGTTATAAAACAGCATTTTCTTCCTCATTTGTTTGCAGATACAGGAAATGTCCGTATCTTTGCAATGTGTTTTTCATAGTATTAGATTTAAGGTTAACAAAGGTTGGAGTACAGCGGTACTCCTTTTTTTATGTCCATACGTTATGAAAGAGGAAAAAGACAAGCGCGTATTATTAGGAATGAGCGGAGGAACGGATAGTTCGGTTGCGGCTATCCTCTTGCAAGATGCCGGTTATGAAGTGACCGGTGTGACGTTCCGTTTTTATGAGAAGGAGGGCGATACGGCTTACCTTGAAGATGCGCGCGAACTCTGCTCCCGCCTGCATATCCCTCATCTTGTTTATGATGCGCAAGAGGTTTTCCGCAAGCACATTATCACGTATTTCATCGATGAATACCTGAAAGGGCGCACGCCCGTGCCGTGTACCTTGTGTAATAATCGCTTGAAATGGCCTCTTCTTCAACGCCTTGCCGATGAGCGGGACATTCCTTTCATTGCTTCCGGACACTATGTGCAAAAACGCCTCATCGGGGAGTGTTGGCACATCACCCAAGGAGCCGACCCCGATAAAGACCAGTCGTTTTTCCTTTGGGGGCTTCCGCAAGACATTATCGCTCGGATGATTCTTCCCTTGGGAAACCTTACCAAGACCCGTGTGCGTGAAATCGCTTCCGAACGGGGCTTCCTGAAAGTGGCGTCCAAGCGGGACAGCCTCGGCGTGTGTTTCTGTCCCGGAGATTACCGTACCTATCTGCGCGGGCATACGCAAGCAG
>ULTX01089033.1_pt1 | contig 11554 bp, 9 predicted proteins | sample 1958041 | NCBI WGS metagenome assembly ULTX01 (sample SAMEA4835747, study PRJEB28245) | human gut metagenome | biome: gut microbiome; material: fecal sample | place: Denmark | collected 2008
CTCTTAATCTGAAGCAACTTATTTTTTTCATGTTCCTAAATAACAAATAACAAATCAAAATGAAGAATTATCTTTGCACCGCTCTGGTTTTGTCCCTGATGACTGCCGGAACAGTATCGGCCCAAAGTTGGGCGCCTGCCGGCGACCGCATCAGGACGGCGTGGGCTGAGGAGGTCACGCCGGAGAATGCCCACAGGGAATATCCCCGCCCTCAGATGGTGAGGCCGGATTGGAAGTCCCTGAACGGTCTGTGGGAATATTCAATCACCCCTAAGAACGCCGCTGTCCCGGAAAAGTTTGACGGACGGATTCTGGTTCCTTTCGCGGTGGAGTCCTCGCTTTCCGGTGTCGGACGCACATTGACACCTGACGATGCCCTTTGGTACAGGACTTCGTTCAAGGTGCCTTCCGCCTGGCGAGGCAAGCGTCTGATGCTGAACTTCGAGGCTGTGGACTGGCAGGCTGATGTGATTGTCAACGATGTGCAGGTCGGCAGACACACGGGAGGCTACACTCATTTTTCGTTCGACATCACCCCTTACCTTAAATCCGGCGACAACACATTGGTCGTCAGGGTTGAGGATGCCACAAACAATGATTTCCAGCCTCGTGGCAAACAAGTCCGCGAACCGAAAGGCATCTGGTACACAGCGGTTTCGGGAATATGGCAGAGCGTCTGGATCGAGCCGGTCTCAAAAGCGCGGGTTACAGACTATTATGCTGTTTCGAACATAAAGGACGGGACGATGAGCGTTTCTGTGGCCACGGAAGGCATGCAGGAAGGGGATGTAGTAAGAGTAAAGTTGCTCGATGGCGGTGTGGGGTATTCGACAGAGAATGGCATCAAGGGCAATGTCCTCGCTCAGGGAAAGACTGTCCCGGACGGTACTGTGATGCTTCCTGTAAGTGATGCCAAGCTGTGGTCTCCTGATTCGCCTTACCTTTACGGACTGGAGATCTCCGTGCTTCGCGGAGGCAAGGTGATCGACTCGGTGCATGGCTACACGGCGATGAGGGAGGTTTCCCTTTATTTAAAGAACAAGAACACGAAACTGCTCGGCCTTAACGGCCAGCCTCTGTTCCAGTTCGGCCCTCTCGATCAGGGTTGGTGGCCGGACGGACTGTACACCGCTCCGACAGACGAGGCTCTGAAATATGATATTCAGAAGACCAAGGACTTCGGATTCAACATGATCCGCAAGCACATCAAGGTTGAGCCGTCGCGCTGGTTCTACTATTGCGACCAGCTCGGAATGCTTGTTTGGCAGGACATGCCTTGCTTCGCATCCAACAATCTGAACAAATGGGTGGTACACAACTACAGTGAGGGCACGGATTTCCCTGCCACCCCTCAGGCCAAGGCCAATTTTTATAAGGAGTGGTCCGAAATCATGGCTCAGGTGAAAAAGTTCCCGTGCATAGTGATGTGGGTGCCTTTCAACGAGGCCTGGGGACAGTTCGACACCAAGGCCGTCGTGGACTTCACGAGAGCGCAGGATCCTACGAGGCTCATCAACATGTCTTCCGGCGGCAACTGGGAGCCGGATTGCGGAGACGTGATGGACAACCACCATTATCCTTACCCGGCGATGTACCTTTGGGAGCCTAAGATGGCTGTCGTGCTTGGGGAATATGGCGGCATAGGCCTTCCGCTTCAGGGCCATCTTTGGCAGACTGACCGCAACTGGGGCTATGTCCAGTACAAGAACGGAGACGAGGTCCTTGATGAATATGCAAGGTTCGCCGACCAGTTGATTCTCCTGATCAAGCAAGGTGTCTGCGGTGCGGTCTATACCCAGACGACAGATGTTGAGGGAGAGGTGAACGGTCTGATGACCTACGACCGTAAAGTGGTCAAGATGAATGAGGGAAAACTTCGTGAGATCAACACGAAGGTGATAGGGTCAATGCCGATAAAATAATCAACGAACAATATGGAGAATCTTTTTGACATCAAAGGTAAGGTTGTGGTGATGACAGGCGCTTGCGGAGTGCTTGGGGCTACTATTGTGAAATATTTCGCCGCTCAGGGAGCCAAGGTGGCTCTTCTGGATCTTGACCGTGCCGCAGAAAAGGGTGAGGCTATCGTGGCCGAGATCAAGGCAGAGGGTGGAGAGGCTTGCTTCCTGCCTACCAATGTGCTTGACAAGGAGACACTTGAGGGTAATTGCAAGGCCATCGTGGAGAAATTCGGAGGGATAGACATCCTTCTGAACGCCGCAGGAGGAAACATGGCTGCCGCGACCGTTCCGCCGGAGAAGACAATCTTCGACCTTGACGTTGACGCTGTGCGCAAGGTTGTGGATCTCAATCTGTTCGGGACTGTCCTGCCGACCATGGTCTTCGCAAAGGCGATGGTGGAGAAGAAGAAAGGCTCGATCATCAACTTCTGCAGCGAGACATCCTTGAGGCCTCTTACCCGTGTGGCTGGTTATGGTGTCGCCAAGGCCGCCGTGGCCAACTGGACCAAGTACTTGGCCGGAGAACTTGCCATCAAGTTCGGCGAAGGTTTCAGAGTCAACGCCATCGCTCCGGGATTCCTGCTCACAAACCAGAACCGTTCCCTGCTCACGAATCCTGACGGCAGTCTGACCGACCGGTCGCACAAGATTCTGGCCCACACTCCGTTCGGGCGTTTCCTTGAGCCGGAGGAACTTCTCGGAACCCTCCACTGGCTGGCTTCCGACGCCTCCAAGGCCGTTACCGGAACGATCAACGTAGTTGATGGAGGTTTTGATGCATTTTCAATTTAGCGTTTCGCTAAATTGAAAATGCATTTTCTGATTCAACCCCCAGTCACTTCGTGACAGCCCCGGTGGGGCACGGGGAAAGGATTCCCCGAACCCCTTCGGTCGCTTCGCTCCGAGTGTAGGCTATATTATGGATTTAATTGAGTTATTATTTTTTAATTGAAAATGAATAAGAATATATATTTGATGCGCGAAAGCTGGAGATGGTACGGCCCGAACGATCCTATCTCTCTGGACTACATACGTCAGACAGGCGTAACTGACATCGTTCACGCTCTCCATCATATTCCTAACGGTCAAGTCTGGCCGGTCAAGGAGATCAAGGCCCGCCAGAAGATGATCGCCGACTGGGGACTCATCTGGAGCGTGGTCGAAAGCGTGCCTGTGCACGAGCACATCAAGACCCAGACCGGGGACTATCTCCAGTATATCGAGAACTACAAGCAGACTCTGCGCAACCTCGCTGAGTGCGGCGTCAAGTGCGTGACCTACAACTTCATGCCGGTGCTTGACTGGACCCGTACCGATCTGGACTACAGGCTTCCGGACGGCTCGACCTGTCTGCGCTTCGAGCGCGCGGCCCTGCTGGCGTTCGACCTTTTCATCCTGAAAAGACCGGGGGCGGAGAAGGAATATTCAGCCGAGGACATCGCCAAGGCAAAGGCACGTTTCGAGAAGATGGACGCTGAGGAGATCCACAAACTCACACGCACGATGATCGCCGGCCTTCCTGGCAGCGAGGAGAGTTTCACCCTTGACCAGTTCAGAAAAGAGCTCGAAAGGTACGATGGAATTGATTCCGAGAAACTTAGAAGCAATCTTATCTTCTTCCTGAGCCAGATCTGCCCAGTGGCTGACGAAGTTGGAGTGAGGATGGTCATCCATCCGGATGACCCACCGTTCCCGATTCTTGGTCTTCCAAGGATCCTTTCAACGGCGGATGATTTCCGTAAACTGATCGCCGCGGTCCCTAACTGGTCCAACGGCCTTTGCCTCTGCACCGGTTCGTTCGGCATCAGGGCTGACAACGATCTTGTCGGAATGATGCGCGAGTTTGGGGACAGGACTGATTTCGTGCATTTCAGAAGCACGAAGCGTGACGCCGAGGGAAACTATTTCGAGGACACGCACCTGGCCGGTGACGTGGATATGTACGGCATGATGAAGACCCTCCTTGAGGTGATGCAGGAGCGTGGGTTCCGCGTCTTCTGCCGTCCTGACCACGGCCACAGGATGTGCGATGACCTTCAGAAGAAATCCAACCCGGGATACTCATGCTACGGCCGAATGAGAGGCATCGCAGAGCTTCGAGGACTTCAGATGGGCATCGCAGGATCAATATATCCTGAAAAATAATGCCCGTTGTTTATGTTTTGATTCTCGCTGTTGATGCGTTCTCACCCTGATGACATTCCATACAAATCAAGACAGTTTCTTGGACTAATAGAAGATATTCACCATGAAGACATTAAAAACCATTTTTCTGGCAATATGCCTTTCACTCGTGACCGCTGTGACGGGATATTCACAGAACCATTATCAGCCGACTCCGGAGAACATTGAGGCACGTCGGCAGTTTGTCAATGACCGCTTTGGAATATTCCTGCATTGGGGAATATATGCCTCCTATGCGCAAGGGGAGTGGTATCTCCAGCTCGGCGGCCTGAACAAGGATGAATATGCCCACGCGGCTTCCGCTTTCTACCCTGCCGGCTACAACGCCGAGGAATGGGTGAAGGCTTTCAAGGATGCCGGAGCGGGCTATGTGACGATAACCTCCCGTCACCATGACGGATTTTCCATGTTCGACACCAAGGCTTCGGACTACAACATCGTCAAGGCGACCCCTTGGGGAAAGGATGTGATGAGGGATCTGGCTGACGCCTGCCATAAGGAAGGCCTGAGCCTCCAGTTCTACTATTCGATTCTGGATTGGATCAGGGAGGATTACCCTCTTGGCGAGTCCGGCCACATGACCGGCCGAAAGGGCGACCATCCTGACTATGACCACTATCTTGGCTTTATGAAGCAGCAGGTGAAAGAGTTGATGACCCAGTACGCCCCTGTCCGCGCCCTCTGGTTCGACGGTTATTGGGACCACAAGCGCGACTCGATTCCTTTCAACTGGAAGATGCCTGAGTTCTATGAATATATTCATTCAGTGAATCCGGCCTGCCTGATCGGCAATAACCATCACATCCAACCGATTGAGGGAGAGGATTTCCAGATGTTCGAGAGAGACCTTCCAGGCCAGAACACCGCCGGTTATTCCGAAGGTCAGATGGTCAGCGACAAGCTGCCTCTGGAGATGTGCCAGACGATGAACCACACCTGGGGCTACAGTGTGAAGGACCGGGACTACAAGACCGCCGCTCAGATCATCGGCACTCTTGCGAAGGCTGTCTCTATGAACACCAATCTTTTGCTGAACATCGGTCCGCGCGCGGACGGCCGCCTTCCGGAAGCCGCTCTGTCTCTGTTGAAAGAGATCGGCCAGTGGATGAAGGTGAATGGTGAATCCATCAAGGGCTGCGGCCCCGGCCCGATCGCCGAGCAGGAGTGGGGAGTCTCGACCGCTCCTCTAACGGGTGGCAAGACCTTCTATATTCATGTCCTTCAGAACCCGGGCGCTGTCCTTGAGATTCCGGTCGCCAAGAAGGCCAAGGTCAAGTCAGTGACCGCATTGTATGACGGAACGGCCCTGTCAGTCAAGAAAGTCGGTGAGAATCTTTTCATAACCCTCCCGGCTGACCTTCCGGCGGAGGACTACGTCATCTCGGTGACGATGAAATAGCGTTTCCTCATCAGTCATCCGCCACCGGCACACTCTCTCTTAAAAAGACATCTATCGAAAATAATGCCAAATCTTTATCAGCTTATTTTTAAACGCTTACTAAAAGAGGGTGACGCAATGACGATCACGCGAAGAATTTCTCGTTCATTTTCGATGGAATAAAATGGAATATATCTCCAGCCTACGACCTCACCGAATGTCGTGACGCCAACCATGGATTCCATTCATCGCTCGCTAATGGTAAGGAACATCCGGCCCGGGAGGATTTCCTGATAATAGCCGGAGATGCAGGATTGACCAAAAAGCAAGCCTTGAAGATAATCGACCGTGTCCGTGAAGTGGTCAATAATCACTGAATATGTTACTATTCGGCAATTTTCCAGGACTCGATCGTGCGGGTCTGGGTGGAGATGTTCACTCCGACCTTGACGAGTCTTTTGCCGGCCGCTGAGCCTATTCCGGCCGCTGAGCCTGCCGAAGCGTCACGACGGGTCGCTTCGACAGGCTCAGCGACCGATGTGGCTTCACATCTCTCCGTCCCCTCAAACTTGTACGGAATCAAATACCCTTTCTCGTCAATCTGCCTGAGCGCCTCCTCGGCGGAGCCGTCCACCTTGAACTCAAAGACATAGACCCTGTCCTTGGTCCAGCACACGGCGTCCGCCCGTCCGATCGCAGACTTTACCTCGGCCTGAGTGTAGTACCCGAGCAGCGAGAAAATCAGATAGATGATCGTCTGAAAATGCTTCTCGGACTTGTTTTCCAGGTCGTAAGGAATCCCGGCAAGGTAGGACTGCATGAGCGTCAGAGCCTTGTCAATGTCGTGCCTGTACATCGAGGCGTAGAACTGCGCCACAAAACCGCTGCCAGTTATCTCCTGGTTTTTGTATTGTGCCAGCAATCCTTGCGTGAAGCCGATTTTGACTTCTTTGTTCGGGTAACCCAAAGTGTAGAGGTGCAGATCTCTGTCATACTCTTTGATGGTCAGATAGCCTGTCTGATAGAGCATCGGAAGCGAGTTGTCGCTGATTTCCGGTGAGACGTCAAAGTCAGATTCAGGAATCAATGGCATACAGTCAAGAGTTGTTTCATCAATCGGATTCATCCTCAAACGTTCAAACAGAAAAGTCGGAGTCCCGCTCTCAAACCAGTAACTTCCTATCTTTCTGGCCGCGAGCGCCTTCATCAGACTGAACGGGTTATAGATGTCCTCCGACCCTTCGCAGAAATGGTACCCGTCATAATTCTCTTTCAGCAATAGCCTCGCTTCCTCAAACTGAATATTCAACCTCTCCGCCAGTGCCTGGATAGGCTCACGCATCCTGTTGTCAATCTCAGTTCCGGAGATTCCACAGATCGCTGAATATTCCGGCAGCATTGAAATATTCATCAAGTTATTCAATTCACTGAATATGCTGAGTTGCGCGAACTTGGTGATTCCCGTGATGAACACGAACCGAAGGTATGGATCCAGGCTCTTGATAGGACTGTAGAAGTTCCTCATAATCTGCCTCATAGGCGCAAGCCGCTCTTTGTCGTTCATCACATCCAGCAGCGGCGAGTCATATTCATCGATGATTATGACAGCCTTTTCGCCGGCCTGCTCTACCGCCACTTTTATTAATCGCTCAAAGCGTGCGTGTATGTCGTCTTCGGATAGATGATCATCCTTCCCGAACGTGATTTCATACTCCTCAAGTTTGTAACTTATTGTACGGAGTAACTGCTCTTCGTTAAGATGCTTGGCCGTGGACATGTCGAAGTGGAACACCGGATGCTTTGCCCACTCTTTCTTCAATTCCCCGGCCTTCAGCCCCTTGAACAGTTCTTCCTCCCCCGCGAAGTAACTATGGATCGTAGAAGACAGCAGCGACTTCCCGAACCTCCGCGGCCTGCTGAGAAACACATATTTGTAATTCTCAGCCAAGTCGTGCACAAACCCCGTCTTGTCGATGTAGAGGTACCCACCCTCGACAATATTCCTGAATGTCTGTATCCCGATCGGATATCTTATCCTTTTCGCCTCCATAGCCCTTATCAATTAATATTCAATCCCAAAGATAATGAATATTTCTCAAATCCTGGTGAAGACAGATGGAAGTAGGCTGAAAGTCTTGACATTAATTCACTTGGAATGTGTATATCTGCACTGCAAACCTTGCCGCAGTGAGCCACTATGCGAATCTAAGGTTTGCAGTAGAGAACAAACCGATCAAAATGAAGCGCATGCCCACTTTGAGTGAGATCACGACCCTTAAGGCACATCGCTCTTCGCTAGTCACATATCAGGGGCAAAAAGGAAGATGGTTTTATCCGGTGAAAGACGCTGTCGCCGGACAATGGCCGGAAACGGTTACTGGTCAAATAGTTCGGTGGCTTGGCGGAAGAGTTCGTCAATGGCGGCACGGTCGCTGTGTGGGTCTCTGGCGGGAGAGGCTTCCTTGGCGGGCTTTTTTGGGGATGCGGCGGATTGTGAATGCGACGGCTTGACTTGAGTCTTGGCGGAGGAATCTGGAATGTGTCTGGCCGGAACATCAAGATCACCGGACTGCTTGCCTGTCCCGGAATGCGATGAGTCTGAATATGTGGCTTTCACATCGGATACCCGCTCATGAACATCCCCAGGATGAGCCAAGTACAGTGTGACCGAAAGGATAGTGGCCAATATGGCGGCCATGGCGAGTCCCCAAGGCAGCCTGGATATGTGTTTGATGGCCTCCTTGACCTCAAGCGCGCTTTGGTAACGCCTCGAAGGATCTCTTTGGCAGCATTTCCGGGCCACTTTGGCGTAGGCCGGACTCAAGCGGTCAATGACGCAGCCAAGCGAGAATATGTCGGTGTGGTAGTCCACGTTGCCACCGGAAAGTTCCTGACATTCAGCCCGTTGATACTGTCCGTGGGTGTCACGTCGGATTTTTCCGGCCATGCTGATCTTCAATTCGCCGTCGGAGTCTTTTTCTAGAGGTGTCTTTTTTGCGACGTTTTTGGGCATATTCGTTCCCCAAGAACTCCAGAGGCCCCTCTTCGGTGACAAAAACCGCCTTTGTCGTCACCGGAGAATCCCATCTCAAAGTGTCTTCAGATGATTGAGCCCGCCTTGGCGGCCGGCTATGTAGGACGGAGTGTATTCGCCGTCCCTAAGGATTCTGGAAATGTAGAGAGGGGAGCCTTTTATGAAGTTGGCGGCCTCAAAGCGGTCTCCTTGCCTGAGTTTGGAGTTGAGGGAGGATTCTACTTCAAACAGGTAGTCGCCCATGTACTTGAGTGTGACCTTGCGATTGGGATCCCAACCGATCTCAACTTTGGAGTCCGGCGCCAGGTCGCAGGAGTTGATGAAGTTGGCCGTGAAGAATCTTGACTGGAACGCCGTAGAATTCTTAATGCTTTCACAGAATGTCTTATAGTCTGTTGAGCCGATATATTTGGCCAGTACATCAAGTGTTGTCTGCCGAGGAAGCGGGGTCATGTTGACATAACCCCACATCCTTTTCAGTGTGAGGCGGAAATTCTTTCAAAGGTCTTGCTTTCAATCTCTTGTGCCAGAGAGTAAAAGTCAGTGGATGTCTTGACACTCTTACAGAATCTCTTCTCCACAAGAGACATCAAGTAATTAATTTCCGGGATTTGCCTGCTCATACAATGGCCTTTTTACTTCGTGCCGAAGATTCTGTCTCCGGCGTCACCAAGTCCGGGAATTATGTATGCGTCTTGGTTCAGGCACTCGTCAATCGCGGCCACGAAGATGTCAACGTCCGGATGTTCTTTCTGCACACGGGCGATTCCTTCCGGGGCGGCCACGAGGCACATGAGTCTGATGTTCGAGCATCCGCGCTCCTTCAGCATCGTCAATGCGTCGCAGGAACTTCCTCCTGTGGCGAGCATCGGGTCTGTCACGATCACGAGGCGCTTGTTTATGTCCTCGGGAAGCTTGCAGTAATAAACCACAGGGATGTGGGTCTTCTCGTCACGGTAAAGTCCTATGTGTCCGACTTTCGCCACAGGAACGAGTGTCTGGAGTCCGTCCACCATGCCTATGCCGGCGCGGAGAATCGGGACAATGGCGAGCTTGCGGCCGGAAACCTTCTTGGCCGTCATCCTGCAGATAGGGGTCTCTATCTCAATGTCGTCAAGTGGAAGATCGCGGGTGATCTCATATCCCATCAGAAGGGAAATCTCTTTAAGCAATTCGCGGAAATCCTTGGAACCGGTTTCCTTCTTCCTCATGATAGTTAGCTTGTGCTGGATCATGGGATGGTCAATAACGTGCACAGTGCTCATTGGGTAAAATTTTTCTTAAAGTTACCATATTTTTTCCATTCCTGGGCAATTTTCGGGAGATTGAGATTTTTCAATCAGCCTGCCAGACGCAATGTCAAAGATAATGAATATCTTTGCATACTACAAGCATCAAGCGATGAATATTAGATCGATCCGATCGATTTCCCCGCCTCGACTTGTAGCTGGTTAGTATAGTAAGTGTCATGTGGTTATCATTAGCGTTCCTGTCGGCGTTCCTGCTTGGATTCTACGACTCCTTCAAAAAGGAATCCCTTGGCGGCAATGCCGTCATCCCCGTGCTGTTCCTGAACACATTGTTCTGCTCCCTCATATTCATTCCCTTCATCGCTCTGTCCTACTGTACCGATGCCCTAGACGACAGCATCCTCAAGGTTGGTGAATATGGCGGATGGGCAGTCCAGAAATGGATTCTGCTGAAAAGCGTCATAGTCCTAAGTTCCTGGACCTTGGGCTACTACGGCATGAAACATCTCCCGCTTACGATTGTCGGCCCGATCAACGCCACCCGTCCGGTTCTCGTCCTGGTCGGTGCGATGCTGATCTTCGGCGAAAAACTGAACTGGCTCCAATGGATCGGTGTCCTGCTGGCTGTCGTGTCTTTCTTCATGCTGAGCCGCAGCGGAAAGAGGGAAGGGATTGATTTCGAGCATAATGTCTGGATCTATGCCGTGGTCGGAGCCGCCATTCTGGGTGCCCTTAGCGGACTCTACGACAAATTCCTGATGGATCCGGACGGCCTTGCCATGGACAAGATGTCCGTCCAGAGCTGGTACAACATCTACCAGTGCGGAATGATGGGAGTGATGATGCTTTTCATCTGGTACCCGAACCGAAAGAGAACCACTCCGTTCCGCTGGCACTGGTCGATCATATTCATCTCCATATTCCTGAGTGCCGCCGACTTCGTCTATCTTTACGCCTTGTCTCTCCCGGGTGCGATGATCTCAGTCGTCTCGATGATCCGCCGCGGCAGCGTCGTGGTCAGTTTCCTGTTCGCCGCCATCGTCTTCAGGGAGAAGAATCTCCGCAGCAAAGCCATCGACCTCGCACTTGTCCTCCTCGGAATGGTCTTCCTCTATCTCGGCTCCAGGTAGTTCGCTCCGGTCGCAGGGTTTGCCGAAACTTCCAAGTACGTTTCGACACCTCGACCAGCCCGGTGCGCTACAGGCTTAATGATAGTGGCGCACTGGCTACTATGGTTGGTCGCTACGCTTTGCCAGACTCAACGCCCCGTAGATGCGGGAGAGACTAGGGGTACAGACTTTTCAGCTCTCGCCGAGACTTTTAAGACAGTCTGGTCGGTCTGGGGACGGGTCGTGGCACTTAAGTAGATGATAATGAGCTATGTAGCCTCTTTCGTGGTTCTGGTTTTAATACCACGAGAGAGCGCTTCTGCTTGAATATCAGGATTTTATCTGCCACGGTGGGTCGGCCGACGATGTCGCCATGACGCAAAAGAAATTTCCCATAGCCTCTATGGTTAGAACTATAGGTAGGCATAATAATTCGCAATGCGTTAATAGCGCAAAGAAATTTCCCCTTGCCGCAATTTTTGTAACGTGAAAAATTCGGCAAGGGGAAATTTTTTGCGCCCACAACAGCAATTATATTGCCAAAGAATCCGCCCCGGCAAGGGACGGATTCTTTATGAATATGTCAGTGAAACTCTAACTACTTGCTCTGCTCGATTGCTGCCTGCGCCGCGGCCAAC
>ULTX01047055.1_pt1 | contig 11551 bp, 10 predicted proteins | sample 1958041 | NCBI WGS metagenome assembly ULTX01 (sample SAMEA4835747, study PRJEB28245) | human gut metagenome | biome: gut microbiome; material: fecal sample | place: Denmark | collected 2008
TGTAGGAAGCCAAGTCCTGTAGGAAGCCAAGTCCGCAGGAGGCCAGGTCCGCTGCCCCAAGGGCTGGACAGGACCCTACTTCTAAGAGACCAAAAGCCTGCTCCGTGGGAGACCATGGGTGGCCCGCGGGGCAGGATGACACATAGCAAACAACCCAATAGAAAAAGCGAGGAGACAAAGAGAAATGGAACAGAGAGAGGTGATGCCGCTGGCCGACATGAAGGTGCTCATGAATCATATCTATGAGTATAAGAAGGGAGTGAGACAGATGGTGCTCTACACCTTCAACGAGAAGTATCGCGACTTCGCCGTCAACCGACTGGAGAAGCAAAGCATCGACTACATCATCCAGCCCGTGGGCAACGGAAGGGTCAACCTCTTCTTTGGCAAGAGGGAGTGTATGGCGGCCATCCGGCGCATGGTGACGCGGCCGCTCTGCCAACTCACGCCCGAGGAGGACTTCATCCTCGGCGCCATGCTCGGCTACGACATCTGTGCCCAGTGTGAGCGCTACTGCGAGCGCAAGCAGCGCTGCGAGTGCGCTTCTGTCTCCAACTGACACACCTCGTCACGCAAGGATAAAAGCACTAATAATCAATTGGTTATTTGCTTTTATCCACACAGGGCGCACCCCGCCTCGACGTATGGCCCAAGGCGCCGCTTTGGGCTGTGGACTGCTGGGCCCACAGCTCGTTCTTGACAACACCACCAGCCCAAGGCAAGGGAATGGACTTTTTCCTCCCTGCCTACCCCACCACAAGCCCAAGGACTATCCCACTACGGCCCGCGCTTGTTTCAAAACAAAAATCTTTCTTAAAATAAAGCAAAGGGGCGGCCTTTTTAATATTATTTAGATACCACCATTCCCCCTTATGGCATAAATTGTGTAATTTTGCGACAAAATAAAAAGTGGTACGCAAAACAAATACAGAATAGCGTCTAAATAGAGACAACAAATACGTTTATGTCAGAATCCATTGATATTCGCGAGCTCAACGCCCGCATCGAGCAGCAGAGTGCGTTTGTAACCAACATCACCGCCGGCATGAGCCACGTGATCGTGGGCCAGCAGCACCTCGTAGAATCGCTGCTCATCGGTCTCCTCTCCGACGGCCACGTGCTGCTGGAGGGCGTGCCCGGACTGGCCAAGACGTTGGCCATCAGCACCCTTTCGAAACTGGTCGATGCCGACTTCAACCGCATCCAGTTTACCCCCGACTTGCTCCCTGCCGACGTGGTGGGCACGATGATCTACTCGCAGAAGGAGGAGCGCTTCCTCGTGAAGAAGGGTCCCGTCTTTGCCAACTTCGTGCTGGCCGACGAGATCAACCGCGCGCCCGCCAAGGTGCAGAGCGCGCTGCTGGAGGCCATGCAGGAGCACCAGGTGACAATCGGCGAGGAGACCTTCGCCCTCCCCAAGCCCTTCCTCGTCATGGCCACACAGAACCCCATCGAGCAGGAGGGCACCTACCCGCTGCCCGAGGCCCAGGTGGACCGCTTCATGCTCAAGGTCATCATCGACTACCCCACCATTGAGGAGGAGAAGCGCATCATCCGCGGCAACCTCGCCGGAGAGCGCACGGAGGTCTATCCCGTGACCGACGCCCAGCAGATCCTCCACGCACGCAGCGTGGTGGAGGAGGTCTATATCGACGAGAAGATAGAGCAGTACATAGCCGACCTGGTCTTTGCCACACGCTACCCCGACCGCTACAAACTCTCGTCGCTCCACCAGTACATACAGTTTGGAGGAAGCCCCCGAGCAAGCATCAGCCTGGCCAAGGCGGCCAGGGCCTACGCCTTCATCAAGCGCAGGGGATATGTCGTGCCCGAGGACGTGAGAGCCGTGGCCCACGACGTGCTGCGCCACCGCATCGGACTGACCTATGAGGCCGAGGCCGCCAACGTCACCACGGAGGACATCATTTCCCAGGTCATCAACAAAGTGGAGGTGCCCTGATGGACGCGCAAGAGCTTTTGGGCAAGGTGCGCAAGATCGAGATCCGCGCACGCGGACTGAGCCGCAACGTCTTCGCAGGAGAGTATCACTCGGCTTTCCGCGGACGAGGCATGGCCTTCTCGGAAGTGCGCGAATACCAGTACGGCGACGACGTGCGCGACATCGACTGGAACGTCACGGCACGCCTGCACCGCCCCTACGTCAAGCTCTTCGAGGAGGAACGCGAACTGACGGTCATGCTGCTCGTCGATGTCAGCGGATCGCTCGACTTCGGAACGACGCAGCAGACGAAGCGAGACATGGCCACGGAGATGGCGGCCACGCTGGCCTTCAGCGCGATACAGAACAACGACAAGATAGGGGTGGTGTTCTTCTCAGACCGCATCGAGAAGTATATCCCGCCACAGAAGGGACGACGCCACATCCTCTACATCATCCGTGAGATGCTCCAACTCAGGCCGCAGAGCCGCCGAACCAACATCGGACAGGCCATCGAGTTTCTCAACCGCGTCACCAAACGGCGCACGACGGCCTTCCTCATCAGCGACTTCTATGACACCGATGACTACGAGCACACGCTCAACATCGCCAACCGCAAGCACGACGTCGTGGCCATACAGCTCTACGACCCCTTGCTGCGCGAGTTGCCCAACGTGGGACTGCTCAGCGTCAGCGACGCCGAGACGGGCCACGAGATGATCATCGACACGGGCGACAAGCGGCTCAGACGCCGCCACCACGACTACTGGTTGCAGCAGGAGCAACGGCTGCGCGCCATGCTGAGCCGCTGCCAGGTGGACCACATCTCCCTGGCAACCAACAACGACTACGTACAGGCCCTGCTGCGGCTGTTCAAACAGAGAGGAAGAGCATGAGAAAGCAGACGATACTACTATTGGTCCTCGGCGTGCTGACGCCGATCCTGGCCCTTGCGCAGGCCAAGGTGACGGCCCGCCTCGACTCCACCCGCATCAAGGTCGGGTCGCAATGCAGGCTGGTCGTGGAGGTCAGCGCTCGGCAGGGTGCGCACATCTTGTGGCCGACGCTCAAGGACCACCATCTGTCCAAGGAGATAGAGGTGGTGGGACAGCGGACCGAGGGCGATAACGAGGAGGGACAATCCACGATGCGCAAGGTCTATACGCTCACCGCATGGGACGAGGGCAGACAGACGGTGCCGGCGCTCACGGTGGACGTGGACGGCAAGAAATACAAGACGCAAGCCATCGCCCTGGAGGTAGCGACCGTGCAGACGGACTCCATCCGACCGGACGATCCCCGACCGCCCTACGACATCCAGGAGCTGCCCTTCAGCCAAGAGGAATGGACGCCGATCTACCTATGGAGTCTGCTGGCCCTGCTGCTGACGATCGTGGGCTGGTATCTCTTCTCGCGGCTGCGCAGTGGCAAGCCCATCATCAGCCGCAAGCAGATCCTACGCCAGGAGCCGCCCCACCAGAAGGCCCTGCGGCGCATCAACGAGATCAAGGCGGCACGCCTCGAAGGGGACGACGACCAGAAGGAATACTACACGCTGCTGACGGAGGCGCTGAGAAGATATATGAGCGAGCGCTTCGGCTTCAACGCCATGGAGATGACCTCGCAGGAGATCGTCCAGCGACTGAAGGCGGACCAGGATCCCACGAAGATCGACGAACTGCGCGAACTCTTCGCCACGGCCGACCTCGTGAAGTTTGCGCGCTTCGCCGCCGACCGCCATATCGGCGAGATGTATCTGGCCAACGTGGTCCGATTCATCGAAGACACGAAACTGGCTGACACGCCGACGGAGATATGCGTGGAGGAGACGCTGAGCGACGAGGACCGCAGCAAGCGACGCCGCAGAAGGGGCGTCCGCATCGCGCTCTGGCTGATCATCGCCGCCACGGCGGCAATAGTGGCCTACGTAGCCTGCATGGCCTACCAGCTGCTGTAGCCTGCCATTCGGACGCGGGTCCTGCGCATCAACAAAATCCTGCGCATCAACAAAAGAAAGAAAAAAATGGAATTTGCTAATAAGGAATATCTGCTGCTCCTGCTGCTGCTCATACCCTATGTCTTGTGGTACTTCCTGTATCGCAAGAACCGACTACCGTCGCTGAGGATGAGCACCACGAAGGCCTACCGCTACGGACCGCGGTCGCTCCGCATGAGGCTGCTCCACCTGCCGATGCTGCTGCGCTGCCTGACGTTTGCGCTGGTCGTCATCGTCCTGGCGCGCCCGCGGACGTTCAACCCGCTCGACAAGCGAGAGGTGGAGGGCATCGACATCATGCTCGCCATGGACGTCTCGACGAGTATGCTCGCCGAGGACGTGGCTCCCTGCCGCATGGAGGCGGCCAAGGACGTGGCGGCGGAGTTTATAGCCGGAAGGCCCAACGACAATATCGGACTGACGGTCTTCGCGGGTGAAGCCTTCACGCAGTGTCCCATGACGTCCGACCATACCACGCTGCTCAACCTCCTCCACGCCCTGCGCCCCGACCTGGCGGCCAGCGGCCTCATCGACGACGGAACGGCAGTGGGCATGGGACTGGCCAACGCCGTGAGCAGACTGAAGGACCAGAAGGCGAAGAGCAAGGTGGTCATCCTGCTCACAGACGGCAGCAACAACATGGGAGACATCTCGCCGCTGACGGCGGCCGACATCGCCAAGCAGTTTGGCGTGCGCGTCTATACCATCGGACTGGGAACCAACGGCATCGTCCGCTACCCCATCTCCGTCAATGGCATGAAGCAGTATGTGCAGGGACGCGGAGAGATCGACTACGAGACGCTGCGGAAGATAGCGCAGGCCACGGACGGCAACTTCTACCGCGCGGCCAGCAAGGGCGAACTGCAGCGCATCTACAAGGACATTGACAAACTGGAGAAGACGAAGCTCGTCGCATCTCCCTCGGCGCGCCGCTACGAGGCCTACATGCCCTTCGCCATCGCCGCCCTGGTCCTGCTGCTGGTGGAGGTGCTACTGAGACTGACGTGGCTGAGACGCCTGCCAGTGTGAGAAATAAGGAAGTAAGATATCATGTTCAGATTTGAAGATCCAACATACCTTTGGCTGTTGCTGCTCGTCCCGGCACTGGTGGCAATACGCATCATCGGCCTCCGCAGCCAGCGGAAGCGCATGGCGCTCCTGGGCAACCCCACGCTGCTCAGAACGCTCTCGCCAGGCATCTCGCGCCGGCGCCCGGCCATCAAGTTTTGGCTGCTGATGGCGGCCATCGCCCTGATGGTCGTCATGATCGCCCGCCCGCAGACGGGAAGCAGCATCTCGCACGAGAAGCGACAGGGCATACAGACGATGATCTGCCTCGACATCAGCAACTCCATGATGGCGCAGGACGTGGCGCCGTCGCGACTGGAGAAGAGCAAGATCGTGGTGGAGGACCTGGTGGATCACTTCCGCAACGACCAGATAGGAATGGTGGTCTTCGCCGGAGACGCCTTCATTCAGTTGCCCATCACGAGCGACTATGTGTCGGCCAAACTCTTCCTGCAGGACATCGACCCGTCGCTCATCGGCACGCAGGGCACGGACATGGCTCAGGCCATCCGGCTGGCCATGCAGAGCTTTGCGAAGAACGGCAAGCAGGGCAAGGCCATCATCGTCATCACCGACGGCGAAAACCACGAGGGGGGCGCAGAGGCAATGGCCAAGGAGGCAGAGAAGCAGGGCATCCGCGTCTTCATCCTCGGTATCGGAACGGCGGCGGGAGCTCCTATCCCCCTCGGCGACGGCGGCTACATGAAGGACGCCTCGGGACAGGTGGTCATGACGCGCCTCAACGAGACCATGTGTCAGGAGGTGGCCAAGGCGGGCAAGGGTGTCTATATGCATGTGGACAACTCGCTCATCGCCGAGCGACAACTGGACAAGGAACTCCAAAAGATGCAGCAGGGGGCCATCGACAACGTCGTCTATAGCGACTACGACGAGCAATTTCAGGGCGTGGCCATCCTCATTCTGCTCCTCCTCATCGCCGAGGCCGTGATCTTGGAAAAGAAGCGCGAAAAGAAGGGGCAGGAGGCCTCATCAACAGAAAGAAAATGAAACAGACGGTTCTTATACTCATCGGGCTCCTCGTGGCCATGCTGCCAGCGTGCGCACAGGGCGACCGCCAACTGGTAAGGCAGGGCAACCAGCTCTACCGACAGGGCAACTATCCGCAGGCGGAACTCTGCTACCGCAAGGCGATAGCGGCTCAGCCGGCCAACGGCACGGCCCACTACAACCTCGGCTGCGCGCTGCAAAAGCAGAAGAAGGACCAGCAGGCCCTCGCACAATACAAGCAGGCGGCCAAGACGATCAGCGGACCGAAGCGACAGTCGCAGGCCTACTACAACATGGGCACGGTGCTGCAGGGACAGAAGAAGTATGCCAAGGCGATGGAGGCCTACAAGAACGCCTTGCGCATGAATCCGCAGAACGAACGCGCACGCTACAACTACGTGCAGTGTAAGCGGCTGCTCAAGCAACAACAACAGCAGCAAAAGAATCAGAAGCAGAACAAGGACCAAAAGGACAAGAACAAGAACAAGGATAAGAATAAGAAAAAGGACCAAAATAAACAGCAAAACCAGAAGCAGAAGGACCAGCGGAAGCAGCAGGATCAAAACCAAATGAGCCGGCAGAACGCTGAGCAACTGCTCAATGCGGCCATGCTGAAGGAGCAGGAGACGCAGCAGCGGCTGAAACAAGCCATGCGCCAACCCAACAAGAGAAAGCTGGACAAAAACTGGTAAGGACGATACAAGACATATATGAAGCGATTGATACTGATATGTACGCTCTTCACGGCAGTCGCCTGCCTCTACGCCCAACGGGTGCAGGTGGCGGCTCCAAGCCATGTGATGGTGGGTGAGGAATTTCAAATCGAATATACGATCAACACGCGCGACGTGAGAAACTTCCACATCGGAAGCCTCCCCAGCGGGTTGGAGTGTCGCTACGGACCTTTCAGGTCGGAGCAGTCGAGTTTCCAAGTCGTCAACGGCCACACCACCTCCTCGTCGTCGGTCTCCGTGGCCTACGTCCTCATAGCGCGCAAGAGCGGCACGTTCACCATCCCGCCAGCACGCTTCCACTCAAGGGGCAACAACCTGGCTTCCACACCGATCAAGATTGTCGCCTCGGGTGGCCACGCGTCGTCGCAGGGCTATGGGGCTCACGGCCAGGACGAAGGCTACGAAGAGGAGGAAGGAAGGCAGCAGGCAAGCAGCGGCAACGAACTGTTTATCAAGGTCTTTGCCAACAAGACGCACGTCCGAGAGCAAGAGGCCGTACTCCTTACTTATAAGGTCTATACGACCGTCAACCTCGTGCAGCTCGACGGCAAGATGCCGGACCTCAAGGGTTGCCACGTGCAGGAGGTGAAACTCCCGCAGCAGAAATCGTTTCATACCGAGACCTACAAAGGCCGGCGCTACAACTGCGTGACGTGGAGCCAGTATGTGGTCTATCCGCAAATCACGGGCAAGATCACCATCCCGCCCATCACCTTCCAGGGTATCGTCAGACAGGAGAACCGAAGCGTGGATCCCTTCGAGGCGTTCATCGACGGAGCGGGCTACAGGGAGACCAAGCGCAACATCAAGGCTGATGGTATCACGATAAAGGTGGATCCGCTACCCACGAAGCCGAGCAACTTCTCGGGAGGCGTGGGATCGTTCAACATCTCGGGCCAGCTGACGAAAGCAGAGGTGAAGGCGGGAGAGCCGGTCACGCTGCGCATCGTCATCGGCGGAACGGGCAACCTCAAACTGATCCAGCAGCCCAAGGCCGACTTCCCGCAGTCGTTTGACAAGTACGACACGAAGGTGACGGACAAGACCCGACTGACGGACAACGGTATCGAGGGCAATATTGTCTATGATCTCCTGGCCGTGCCCCGCAAGGAGGGAGACTACACGATTCCACCGGTCTCCTTCACCTATTTTGACATGAAGACGCAGGCCTACAAGACCATCAGCACCCATGCCTTCAAACTCAAGGTGCTGCCGGGCGACAATGCGGGCGAGGTCAACGACTTCACCGAGAAGCCGGGCGACATCCGTCCGATCAAGTCGGGAAGCACGGTCTTCGAGAACAGGGCCGACTTCTTCTTCGGATCGGCGGGCTGGTGGACGACGATCGTGTTGCTGATCATCGTGCTCCTCGCCGTGGCCTACACGTTCCGCAAGCGGGCCAAGGAGAACGGCGACTTCCTCCGCAACAAGCGCAAAAACGCCAACAAGGTGGCTACCATCCGCCTGCAAAAGGCCAACCAACTGATGTTGCAGGGCAATGCGGGCGAGTTCTTCGACGAGGTGCTCCGCGCATTGTGGGGCTACATCGGCGACCGACTCAACATGGAGGCTGAGCAGCTCAACCGCGAGCACGTGGCCACCAAACTCCATGAGCTCCACATCGACGGCGACACCATCCGCCGCTTCATCGGCGCCATCGACGAGTGTGAGTTTGAGCGCTACGCACCGGGTGACGCCAAGGGCAACATGAACCGCACCATCGAGGCGGCCATGACGGCCATCACACAGATAGAGAACGCTATGGAACAGAATCAGAAAGGGGCCAAGACGCGGGGCTTCAAGACGCTGCTGGTCGTCATGCTCTGCCTGATGGCGCTGCCCTCCCAGGCCGTCACCAAGCAGATGGGCGACAAGGAATACACGCAGGGCAACTACCTCCAGGCGGTCAAGGACTACAACGACCTGCTGCAACATGGGGTCTCGGCCGACGTCTATTACAACCTCGGCAACGCCTACTACCGGCTGGACGACATCCCCCACGCCATCCTCGCCTACGAGCGCGCCCTGCTGCTCGCTCCAGGCGACGGCGACATCCGCTTCAACCTCCAGGTGGCACGGGCCAAGACCATCGACAAGATCACACCGCAGTCGCAGCTCTTCTTCGTCACGGGCTATCGGGCGCTGGTCAATTTCATGCCCGTCGATGCGTGGGCAGTCTGCGGCATCCTCTCGCTGGTGCTCCTGATCGTCGCCCTGGCGGTCTTTCTCACCACCCGCAACCGCGTCCGCCGCACGGCAGGACGATACGCCGCCATCTCGCTGGGCGTCTTCTTCCTGCTCAGCACGCTCTTTGCCTGGCAGCAGCAGCAACAACTGGAGAACCACTGTGGAGCCATCGTCATGAGCAGTTCGGTGGCGGTGAAGAAGTCGCCCGACACGGCCTCGCCCGACCAGTTTGTCATCCACGAGGGCACCAAGGTCTTCATCAAGGACCGCGGCATCACGGGCTGGTTCCTCGTCCAACTGGAGGATGGGCGCGAAGGTTGGCTCACCGCAAGGCAGATAGAAGAGATCTGACGCTCCCAGCAGCGCTCACAAACGATTACCCATACAGCATTCATGGATATACAATCACTTCTGACCTCAGATCAGCAGTTGCTCCTCGCGATGAACGGCAGCGACTCTCTGTTTCTCGACCAGCTCGCCCTCATTCTCACCAGCGCGTGGACGTGGGTGCCTCTCTATGCCTCCTTGCTCTACCTGGTAGTGAAAAACAACGAGAAGGCGGGACAGATTATCCTGGCCATGATCTCGGCCTTGCTCTGTGTCGGCATCGTCACGGGCATTGACAACGGACTGGTGAAACCCGAGGTGGCGCGGCTCCGCCCTTCCTTCGAGCCTGCCTTGGAAGGACTGGTGCGCACGGTAGATGGCTACAGGGGGAGCGGCTACAGTTTCTTCTCGGCCCATGCGTCCAACACCTTCTCGCTGGCTGTGTTCTTCAGCTTGCTCATCCGTCGCAGGACGGTCACCGTGGCGCTCTTCACGTGGGCGCTGGTCAATAGCTGGACGCGCATCTATCTCGGCGTCCACTACCCCTACGACGTGCTGGTCGGCATCCTCTTCGGATCATTGGTGGGACTGACGGTCTATCGGCTCTACTTCCGCCTGTATCTCCGCATCAGTCCGAAACTCCACTACATCTCCACGCAATACACCCGCACGGGCTACAGTCTCTGCGACATCGACGTGTTTCTGACCGTCATGGTCTGCACCTGCATCTATGTATTGCTGCGCACGTTTGTCACGATAACGGTATAGGCACGTGGATGACACGATAAGTCGCGAGATCACGACACAAGGATATAAACACGATAGATAAAGATAACGTACAACGATAGTTATATAACAATGATGGACTCAGAAACAAAACATATTCACATAGCCGACTACAACTACCCGCTGCCCTCGGAGCGCATCGCCAAGTATCCGCTCAAGGAGCGCGACCAGTCGAAGTTGCTGCTCTACCGCCAGGGGGAGGTCGGCGAGGACGTGTTCGCAAACCTCTCCGCCTACCTGCCGAAGGGGTCGCTGCTCGTCTTCAACAACACGCGGGTCATCCAGGCGCGCATCCATTTCCGCAAGGAGACGGGCGCGCTCATCGAGGTCTTCCTCATGGAGCCGGCTCAGCCCACCGACTATGAGCGCATCTTCCAGACCACGGGCCACTGCGCCTGGCTCTGCATGGTGGGCAACCTCAAGAAATGGAAGGAGGGAGCACTCACGAAGGTCTGCACCGTCAAGGGCAAGGACGTCACGCTGCAGGCGCAGCTCGACCGCAGCCGGACGGCACAGCTCAGCGGTGGCACCAACTACTGGGTGGACTTCTCATGGGACGACGACAGCGTCGCCTTTGCCGAGATACTGGATGCCATCGGCGAACTGCCCATTCCGCCGTACCTCAACCGCGAAACGGAGGAGACGGACAAGACGACCTATCAGACGGTCTATTCGAAGATAAAGGGTTCGGTGGCAGCACCGACGGCGGGTCTCCACTTCACGCAGAAGGTGCTCGCCGACATTGATGCCCACGGCATCGACCGCGAGGAGGTGACGCTCCATGTGGGAGCGGGAACGTTCAAGCCCGTGAAGTCGGAAGAGATAGAGGGCCACGCGATGCACACGGAGTATATCGCCGTCAGACGCCAGACGTTTGAGAAGCTCCTGGCCCACGAGTGCCATGCCACGGCGGTGGGTACGACGAGCGTGCGCACGCTGGAGAGCCTCTACTACATGGGTGTGAAACTGGCCATGAATCCGGACGCACAGGAGGAGGATCTCCACGTCAACCAATGGGAGCCCTACGACCTGCCACACAACGAGGAGGGACTGGTCATCGTCGGAGGCAAGGCCGTCACCGCTGCCGAGGCCATCGGCCACCTGCTCCACTGGCTCGACGCGGCAAAACTCGACGTGCTCCACAGTAGCACGCAGATCATCATCGCACCGGGCTACACCTACAAGATCGTGGACAAGCTCATCACCAACTTCCACCAGCCGCAATCGACGCTGCTCCTGCTCGTCAGCGCATTCGTCAAGGGCGACTGGCGCAAGATCTACGACTATGCGCTGGCCCACGACTTCCGCTTCCTGAGCTATGGCGACAGTAGTCTGCTCATCCCGTAAAGGGGACGGAAGGAAAAGGCTATATTGATACGATATAGAGAGAGACTATATTATATAAGGTATTATATTATATAAGGTATATAAATTACATCACATTAGAGAAGATAAGAATATGAAGATAGGCGACAAAGTGAGATTTCTCAGCGAGAGCGGCGGGGG
>ULTX01031834.1_pt1 | contig 11534 bp, 10 predicted proteins | sample 1958041 | NCBI WGS metagenome assembly ULTX01 (sample SAMEA4835747, study PRJEB28245) | human gut metagenome | biome: gut microbiome; material: fecal sample | place: Denmark | collected 2008
CCTTAATGTAAGTTCGTAAGTTTGTAAGTTCGTAAGTTTCTGCAAAATCAAAGCTGCTATCTATTGTTTAACAAACAGTACCTAACCATCTATCTATCTGCTATTTAAGATTAGTGGAAGAACTAATAAACATCTACCTCGCTCACGACCGCAACTTACATTTTTACCATCATTAACAAATCAAGAATACATCTCTCCCGCCCTTTTACCTCGAAAAACTGGGGGAAAAGAGAAGAGAATCCAAAGAAAATGCGTAACTTGATGGGGTCGATAGACTGCATCGACAAGCTAAAACATGCCTTGCGGCAGTCGCTAAAGCAGTAAAAACAACCATTCGACCCACTTTTAGAGCCATCGGAAGCCGTTTTCGGAAGAGTCATGAAAAATAGAGCAAACAAGTTGTAACTATCTCATTGACAGATAAATCTAAACACACTACCCTCTTTTATTCGAAAAACGCCCTCTCTTTTCGTTCATTCCACAAAGAAGGCTTTTATCGTGAAAAATCCCCTGTTCACACGTCTTTTTCGCAGTTTTACCGTCAAATGAAGCTAAAAATGCCTCTCGAATGTCTCTCGGATGTCTCTCGAACCCCTCCAAAATGCCCTTTGTCGAGATCTACAAGCAGCAGAACAGCCAGTTTACGACAGACGAAGCCTGTCATGTCGCTATCAACATGTGAGGCTTCAAGGTCTCAAAAGGAAGTGTTTTCCTCATGCTCAGTCGGCGGAAACCATTAGGAATCGGGAGCGATTTGATAGAAAAATGGGTAAAAATATTGTACACAAAGATATGCGATTCGTCCCTGCACCCTGTAGCCCTGTGATCTTGCATCCCTGTGACCCTGCACCTCTGCGACCTTACACCTTACACCTTACGTTTTCATTTTCACTTCGCCATTTTGCCCTTTCGCAGTCGTCAAAATGCAAAATGGCAGGAGCAGGCGGGGACGCGTTGTCTGCCTGCTCCTGCTACTTTTTTTATGCTTTTTTATCTTTTTTTATTACGCGTGGCGATACCAGTCGTAGAGCTGGGCCACACCCTCCTCTATCTCCACACGATGTTGCCATCCCAGGCTATGGAGCTTCGAGACGTCGATCAGCTTACGCGGCGTGCCGTTGGGTTTGTCGCAGTCCCAGACGATAGTACCTTTGAATCCGACGGTGCGCGCCACCAGTTTGGCCAGCGCGCGGATGGTCAGTTCCTTGCCCGTTCCGACGTTGATATGGCAGTTGCGTATCTCCCCCAAGGCCGGGATGGCGCCCCCTCGTCCCTCGGAGTTGTTGCGATCGACCGCGCCGTCCGTTCGCGACCCGTAGAAGACGCTGGAGTATTTCTCTATGCCAATGATGTCCTTGAAATCGACGTTGAGCAAGAGATAGACGCTGGCGTCGGCCATGTCCTCGCTCCACAGAAACTCGCGCAGCGGCGTTCCGTCGCCCCAGAGCGTCACCCGGTTGGCCTCTATACCGAAAAACTGGAGGGCGGCGAGGATGCGATCCTCCGAATCCTGTCCTCCCACGTTGCCCTCGCCGATCGTCTCGGCAAGCGTGGTGGGCGGGTTGATAGGCCGCTTCTCCATGTCGTGGCGCACGGCCTCCCAGTCGTTCTCGTGCAGGCATTTGGCCAGATAGAACTTGCGCATCATGGCTGGAAGCACGTGGCTGTTCTCCAGGTGGAAGTTGTCGTTGGGCCCATAGAGGTTGGTCGGCATCACGGCGATGTAGTTGGTGCCATACTGCAGGTTGTAGCTCTCACACATCTTCAGTCCTGCTATCTTGGCGATGGCATACTCCTCGTTGGTATATTCCAGCGGCGAGGTGAGCAGCGCGTCCTCCCCCATCGGCTGCGGCGCATTCTTCGGATAGATGCAGGTAGATCCGAGGAAGAGCAACTTCTTCACCTTGTAGCGATAGGCACAGTCGATGACGTTGCACTGCATCTTCAAGTTCTGCATGATGAAGTCGGCGCGGTAGAGCGAGTTGGCCATGATGCCACCCACGAAGGCAGCCGCGAGCACGACCGCCTCGGGGCGTTCGGCCTTGAAAAACTCCTCCACGGCCCGCTGGTCCGCGAGGTCGAGCTCGGCATGGGTGCGTCCCACGAGGTTGTGGTAGCCTCGGTTCTCCAGGTTCTTCCAGATGGCAGAACCGACCAGCCCACGGTGGCCGGCGATATAAATCTTGGTATTCTTATCCAGCATAATTCTTTTCTTCGTTATAGCGTTTTTACTTTTGGTTTGGCAGTATCCTACTCCGGCATCTGTGCCTTGAGATAGAGTTTGCGCACGAAGCGCATGTCGTGTTCCACCATGATGCGCACCAGTTCTTCGAACGAGGTCTTGTGCGGGTTCCATCCCAGTTTCTCCTTCGCCTTCGTCGGGTCGCCAAGCAGCTGCTCTACCTCGGCCGGCCGGAAATACTTCGGGTCCACCTCCACCAACACGCGGCCCGTGGCGCGGTCTATGCCCTTCTCGTTGAGGCCCTCGCCCTGCCATTCCAGTTCGATACCCGCATGGTGGAACGCCAGCGTGGCAAAGTCGCGCACGGTGTGGTATTCGCCCGTGGCGATGACGAAGTCCTCGGGTTGCTCCTGCTGGAGGATGAGCCACATACACTCGATGTAGTCCTTGGCGTAGCCCCAGTCGCGGAGGGCGTTGAGATTGCCGAGGTAGAGTTTGTCCTGGAATCCCTGTGCGATGCGGCTGGCCGCCAGGGTGATTTTTCTTGTCACGAAGTTTTCTCCGCGCCGCTCGCTCTCGTGGTTGAAGAGGATGCCGTTGCAGCAATAGAGCCCGTAGGACTCGCGGTAGTTCTTCACGATCCAATAGCCGTAGAGCTTCGCCACGCCATAGGGGCTTCGCGGATAGAAAGGCGTGGTCTCGCGCTGAGGCACCTCCTGCACCTGTCCGTAGAGCTCGGAGGTGGACGCCTGGTAGATGCGGCACGTCTTCTCCAGTCCGCAGATACGGACGGCTTCGAGCAGGCGCAGTACGCCGACAGCGTCGGTCTCGGCAGTATATTCCGGCACGTCGAAGCTCACCTTGACATGGCTTTGTGCGGCCAGGTTGTAGATCTCCGTCGGCTTGGTCTCGCCGATGATGCGGATGAGCGACGAGGAGTCGGTCATGTCCGCCCAGTGGAGGTCCACCAGTCGCTTCTGCTTCATGTCGCGCACCCATTCGTCCAGATAGAGGTGCTCGATGCGTCCTGTGTTGAAAGAGGAGCTGCGGCGCAACAATCCATGCACCTCATACCCCTTTCCAATCAAAAACTCGGCCAGGAACGAACCGTCCTGACCCGTGATGCCCGTGATGAGGGCCACTTTCTTTTCCATTTGATAATCGCTTTTTTAGTTGATTCCGCAAGCGGCCGCCGCAGCAGGCCCCCTGCAGAGTTATCCTATGCCTCGTTGAGGCCAAAGTGGGCCCTATCCTGCGTTCCTCCACAGGTAGCGCCCACCTCCTTGTTTGCGTTGCGTATTACAACTCCTCCGAGAACTGTCGGATGCGTTGTTCCTCCGACAGTTTGCAGATGAGGAGCGTGTCGTCGTTTTCCGCCACGATGTAGCCGTCGAGCCCCTCTATCACCACGCGCTTCTCTTCGAGCGTATGGACGATGCAGTTGTGGCTGTCGTAGAGCTGCACGTTCTGTCCGATCACGGCGTTGCCATAGATGTCCTTGGGCGTCTGCAGAAGCAGGCTGCCCCAGGTGCCGAGGTCGCTCCATCCGAAGTCGGAGGGGCAGACGAAGATCTCCTCCGCCTTCTCCATGATGGCGTAGTCGACGGAGATGTTCTCGCACTGCGGATAGACCTCGTCGATGATGCGCTGCTCGTCGGGTGTGCCGAGCATGGGGCGTATGCGGTCGAAGATCTTGGCTATGTTGGGCTGATAGACGCGGAAGGCATTGACGATGGTGGCCGCGCTCCAAATGAAGATGCCCGCGTTCCAGAAGAAGTTTTTCTCTTTCAGGTAGGCCTCCGCCACCTCGCGCTTCGGCTTCTCGTGAAACTGATCGACGCGGAATATCTCCCTATTGCGGGGCGAGGCGAGCGATAGGTCGGCCTGGATGTAGCCGTAGCCCGTCTCGGGGCGCGTGGCCTTCATGCCGAGGGTGACGATGGCGTCGGTGCCGGAGGTGAAGTCGAGGCAGCTTGCCACCACGCGCTTAAACTCGGCAATGTCCACCACCAGGTGGTCGCTGGGCGCCACGACGATGTTGGCCTTCGGGTCCTCGTCCTTGATTCGCCAGCTCACATAGGCGATACACGGCGCGGTGTTGCGCCGGCACGGCTCGCAGAGGATGTGGCTCTCCGGAATCTCGGGCAGCTGCTCGTGCACCTGGTCGCGGTAGCATTTGTTTGTGACGACCCACATGTTCTTGGCCTCCACCACGCCGTCGAAGCGATCGAAAGCCATTTGAATCATGGTTCTGCCCGTGCCCAACACGTCAATAAACTGTTTAGGATGCTCGGTTGTGCTCATCGGCCAGAAGCGACTGCCCACGCCTCCAGCCATAATTACAAGGTGATTGTTACTTCTTGCCATACAATGTAAGATTAGCGTTCTTTATTTTATTAATAAAGCGCAAATATACGAAGAAAAAATGATACGCCACCTTGTTGACGCCCATTTTTTTGAAAAATGACAGGAAAATATCTGTTTGTTCAAGTTTTGGACCGCTGCCAGGAGGCAGTTGACTCCCTCAGCAGCCTTATTCAGCGGCGAAAAAGTCGTCGTCGAAGGGTATCGAGAGTTCCTGGACGCTGCCCTGCGGCCTGGGCTGATCCGTTTCTTCGCTCAGCAGGCGCTCTATCAGTGCCCGCCCTGCCGCCGTCCTGCGGTTGAGCGCATAGCTGCCGTGCTTCGGGCGGTCCAGCGCAGGACTCACCCCCTTGCTGTGGCGCAGCAGAAAAGCCCGCACCAGCTTGTGGACCGCCTCGATGTCGGCTTCGTCGAACAGGCCGTTGACCGCATTGAAGACATGGCGGGAAACCTTTCTGACCGTCAGGCCGTCGCTGCCAGCCTCCATCAGAATCTCTATGATGAGTCGGTCGTATTTCATGTTATAGGTCTATGCTGTCTGTGATAGATGTTGGTGTTTGGCAGGTGGCTGCCTTCCTCCTGCGGGTCGATGCGGACGAGGTCGCAAGGAGCGTAGGAAGAAACGGTAGTGTAGGAAGAAAACGCAGCGCAGGAAGAAAAGAAAAGGGAGCCCTATAAGCCTTCGCCCACAGACCTCCCTTTGAAGTATTTCTTCTAATAGATGGCTTATGCAAGAACCACTTTGTTGTCCTCTTGTCCTGCGACCTTGCCCTCCTTGAAGAGCCATCCCAAGCCGACCAGCACCTCGTTGGCGCTGATCTGGGCCGCCTTGGCGATCTCCTCCACGCTCAATGCCTTGTCGGCAGCGGCGAGTGCATTGTAAACGTCGCCAGCCTTGAAACCGATATTCTGAGCATTGATAGCCACTTCGCTACTCTTGCGGGCGCACGCCTTTCTGGCGGTCGTCCTCTTGGCTGCCGCGGCTTTCGTGGCGGTAGTCTTTGTTGTTACCTTCTTTGTTTCCATACTTCTTTTTACACTTAAAATAAATCTCTCAATGACTTGAGTATAACCTATTGACCGATGTCGGTTACAAAGTTACAGTTTTATTCTCTAAATGCAAAAGCAATAAGGCGAAAAGACTGTTACAACGCGCTGTCGTCGAGGGAGGAATGGTTATTTCTTGACCTACGTCAAAGAAAATTACGCTTTGAGTTCCACCTTGATTTGGAGTTCGTCCAGCTGCTTGTCGTCGATCTCCGAGGGTGCGTCGAGCATCACGTCGCGTCCGCTGTTGTTCTTCGGGAAGGCGATGCAGTCGCGGATGGAGTCGAGTCCGGCCATGATGCTGACGAAGCGGTCGAGACCGAAGGCCAGTCCGGCATGGGGCGGCGCTCCATACTTGAAAGCATTCATCAGGAAGCCAAACTGCGCCTCGGCGCGCTCGGGCGTGAATCCGAGCACCTCAAACATCTTCTCCTGCAGCTGCGTGTCGTGGATACGGAGCGAACCGCCGCCCACCTCGATGCCGTTGCAGACGAAGTCGTAGGCCTTGGCGCGCACCTGCTCCGGATGCTCGTCCAGGAGCGGGAGGTCGTCGGGGTTGGGCATGGTGAAGGGATGGTGGGTGGCCATGAGGCGCTGCTCCTCGTCGCTCCACTCGAAGAGCGGGAAATCGACGATCCACAGACATTTGAAGACATTCTTGTCTCTCAGTCCGAGGCGGTTGCCCATCTCCAGACGGAGCGAGCAGAGCTGGATGCGCGTCTTGTTGGCGTTGTCGCCCGAGAGGATGAGCACGAGGTCGCCGTCCTTTGCTCCCGTGGTCTCCTTGACCTTGGCGAGCTGCTCGGGCGTGTAGAACTTGTCGATGCTGCTCTTCACCGTGCCGTCGGCATTATACTTGATGAAGACCAGGCCCTTGGCTCCGATCTGCGGGCGCTTGACGAAGTCGGTCAGCTCGTTGAGCTGCTTGCGGCTGTAGTCGGCGCAGCCCGGCACGACGATACCGCCGATGTAGGCTGCCTCGTCGAAGACGGAGAAGCTGCCCGTGCCCTTGAGGTCGTCCATGAGCTCCACAAACTCCATGCCGAAGCGCAGGTCGGGCTTGTCGCTGCCGAAGCGGCGCATGGCCTCGTGCCAGGTCATCCGCTCCAGTTTCGGAAGCTCCACGCCTCTCACCTCGCGGAAGAGCACGCGGGCCATCTCCTCAAACAACTGGAGCACATCCTCCTGGTCCACAAACGACATCTCGCAGTCGATCTGCGTAAACTCCGGCTGGCGGTCGGCGCGCAGGTCCTCGTCGCGGAAGCACTTCGCTATCTGGAAGTAGCGGTCGAAGCCAGCCACCATGAGCAGCTGCTTGAGCGTCTGCGGACTCTGCGGGAGCGCGTAGAACTGTCCCGGGTTCATGCGCGAAGGCACGACAAAGTCGCGTGCGCCCTCGGGCGTGGATCCGATGAGGATCGGCGTCTCCACCTCGATGAAGTTTTGCTGGTCGAGGAAGTTGCGGATCAGGATGGTCATGCGGTGGCGCAGTTCCAAATTGCGGCGCACCGCCGGACGGCGCAGGTCGAGGTAGCGATACTTCATGCGCAGGTCGTCGCCACCATCCGTATTGTCCTCGATGGTGAACGGCGGCGTGAGCGACGGGCTGAGCACGCTGAGCTCATCGACGACGATCTCGATGTCGCCCGTAGGTATCTTGTTGTTCTTGCTCTGGCGTTCGTTGACGACACCCTTTATCTGAATGCAATACTCGCGTCCCAACTTATTGGCCTCTTCGCAAAGCGGCGCGTTGACGGCCTCGTTGAATGCCAGCTGGGTGATGCCGTAGCGGTCGCGCAGGTCAACGAAGGTCATTCCTCCCATCTTGCGCACGCGCTGCACCCATCCTGCCAGCGTCACCTGGCGGCCTGCGTCCTCCAGACGAAGCTCTCCACATGTGTTTGTTCTATACATATATATAATAGGTATAATTGATATTTCTTTGCAAAGTTAGCATTTTCCACTCAAAACGCCAAAGAATTTCCTATCATTTCGGTCTTTTTGTCTTTCTGCCCCTTTTTCGCCTATCCCAAGGTGGGGACGATGGCGAGGTAGAGCGCGTCGTGGTCGGTGCGGTTCTCGAAGGCGTGGGCGTGGCCCTCGGGGCAGTAGTGAGCCTGTCCCACGCGGCAGACCTCCTCCTGGCCGTCGTAGCAGAAGGTCAGTTCGCCGCTCAGCACGTAGATCACCTCAAAGGTGCCCTCGTGGCGGTGCTCTCCGGCCCGGGCGCCCGGGCGAAGCGTGGAGTACATGATGCGGGCGCGGTCATCGACGTAGTTGCGCGTGTCGAGTTTGCCCTCGCCTCCCTTGAAGCCCTCGATGTGGGCCTCGGCTATTTTCTCAAAGTCTATGATCATACTATTGTAATGTTTGTTATATAGTTAGAAAAATGACCTCCAAGGCCCATCGCGTGTGAGCCTTGAAGGTCAGATGATAGGAGCGTCTGTTTTAGAACGTGTATTTCAGTCCGATCTGTCCGCGCCAGCGGCTGTAGTACGTGCTCGGATACTTGAGTATATAGTCGGCATCCTTCAGGAACTGATACTCACCCTTGTTGTAGGTGACGGGCGACATAAACTCGCTGACGTATGAGCTGCTGTAGGTGCGGCCCCAGTCCTTGTTGAGCAAGTTGCCTACGTTCATGATGTCGAGCGAGAGCTCCAGCGAGTGGACGTAGGTTCCCACCTTGAGGTTGAACTTCTGGGCTACGTGCAGGTCGAAGTGGCTCTCAAACGGCAGGTTGTCGGCGTAGCGCTTGTAGTACTCGCCGCGATGGTCGCGCAGGTAGGGCGTGTTGGCCAGCCACGTCTTGAGGTTGGCGCGCTGCTGGTCTGCTGAGAGCGCCTTCGTGGCCTTGAACGGCATCTGGTCGATCTGCTCGTCCGTCGGGATGAAGAAGAGGTCGTTGCTCGTGGCACCATCGCCGTTGATGTCGCCGCTGTAGAGCATTGAGTAGGGCGATCCGCTCGATCCCTGGTAGATCAGACCCACGGTGGTGGTGAACATCTTGTTGCGTCCGTAGTCGATGTGGTAGAAAGCGGAAGCCTTCAGCACGTGCGGGATATTGAAGGCGCTGTTGGCCAGCTCCGGATGGTTGCTCTGGCGGTAGGTGTGGGTGTTGCGCCAGTTGCTCTGTGCCACGGAAGACGTGGGGCTACCCACGCTCTTCGACTTCGTGAAGCTGTAGCTTGCCATGAGGTCGAGACCGAAGTTGAAGTGCTTCTCGGCCTTGAGCGAGAGGTTGTAGGTGTAGCCCTTGCTGGTGTTGCGGAGCACGTAGATGTTGTTGAACGGCGTGCCCTTCGATGCGCGCTCATAGAGAGGGCGGTCGTCCCAGGCGAGGCCCGTCTCGTCGGCGAGCGTCTTGCCGCTCTCCTTGTAGGCGATGTTCTGGTAATAGACGTCGTTGAGGGTCTTGGAGTAGATGGCCTCAGCGGTCCAGTTGATGCCCAGGGCCTCGAAGTCGAATCCGAGGTTGAGTCGGAAGTTCTGTGCAAACTTGAAGTCCTTGTCGAAGACGTTGATGACCTGGCTGCCGCTGGCCTTGAGGTTCTCGGCGTTCTCCGACTGGCGGTTCGGGTCGAGGATGAGGGAAACGTCCTTGTTGTTCTTGACGTAGTAGCTCTCCATCTGGACACCCGTGTTGGTGAAGTTGTTGCTCAGCCATACAAACGGGATGCGGCCCGTGAAGATGCCGGCACCACCACGCAGGATGTAGCGCTTGTCGCCGGCGATGTCCCAACGGAATCCGAGGCGCGGGCTCACCATGAGCTTGGAGGCCAGTTTGCGGTTGGTCTTGAGGTCATAGCCATTGGCCGCTGCCCACTCGTTGAAGGGAGCGTTCTCCGTCGGCGTGTCGAAGAAGAGCGGGATGTCGAAGCGCATGCCGTAGGTCAGCTGGAAGTTGCGGTTGACGTTCCACTTGTCCTGTGCGTAGAAGCCGATCTGTCCTGCCGAGAAGGCGGAGCTCCATCGCGGGTCGCCCGTGACGGCGACGTTGGCGCGTCCGAAGTTGTAGGTGTTGATGAGCGTGCCGATGGGGTTGAGATGGCCCTTGCTGTCGGTGTACATGCCCGTGCCGTCCAGAACGCCGTTGTAGTAGGTGAAGAAGTCGTCGGCACTCAGGAAGTTGTAGCTTCCGTAGAGATTCTGGATGAAGAGGTTGTCGAAGCTGTAGAGCTCGTTGTGCGTACCGAAGGTGAGGGTGTGGTTGCCCTTGTACCAGGTGAGGTTGTCCTCCAGCGTCCAGACGTCCTGGTCGAGGCCGTTGGCCATGGAGCTATACTCGTTGCCGATGTTGACCGTTCCGTTGCCCACGTTCTTGATGGTGATGGAGGGGAAGGCGGCTCCCGAGGTGCGCTTGTCGCGCACGCCGACGTAGCTCAGACGGGCCTCGTTGCTCAGGACGGGCGAGAGGCGCGACTGCAACTCTGCCGTCACCGTGTTGGTGTTGGACTTGAAGCGATAGAGGTGGTCGATGGTGTTGAGCGTCGAGATGCCGCCTCTGCCGTTGAGGGTGGAGGCGTTGACATAGCTCCAGCGCACCATAAACTTGTTGAAGTCGTTGATGTTCCAGTCGATCTTGAAGCCAGCCTTGTTGCTCCAGGTGTCGGAGTCGGAACTGTCATACTGTCCGTTGTAGTTGATGCCCTGTCGCTGCGCCAGGTCCTTGATGGCGTTGAGGATGCTCGTGGCCTTGTCGGCATCGACCTTGGAGTCGGGCGTTCCCAGTCCGTACTCGTTGGGATAGGACTTGTAGGAGCGTTCGAAGTTGGCGAAGAAGAAGAGCTTGTTCTTCAGGATCGGACCGCCGAGGGTGAAGCCAAACATCGACTCGCTCTCGTCGGAATAGGGATCGGCATACTTGCCACCGGGCAGCTTGTAGTGGCGGCCCACCAGCTTCTCGTTGTTGCCGTAGAGATAGGCCGAACCGTGGAACTCGTTGGTACCACTCTTGGTGATGGCGTTGATGGCTCCACCGGTGAATCCGCTCTGGCGAACGTCAAACGGGGCGACGTTGATCTGGATCTGCTCCACCGTCTCCATGGAGACTGGCTGGGCGCCCGCCTGGCCGCCGTTGCTGCCGTTGGCGGTCAGACCAAACATGTCGTTGTTCATCGCGCCGTCGATCTGGAAGGCGTTGTAGCGGTTGTTCGTGCCGGCAAACGACATGGCGCCGCTCTGACCGTTGGTCGTGATCTGCGGGTTCATGCGCGCGATGTCGGCGATGCTGTGGCTCACCGTTGGGATCTCGCTGATGCGGCGAGCGTTGATGCTCTGCGCCGCTCCCGTCTTGGTGGCATCTACGCCAGCCTGGCCCGTGACGACGACCTCCTCCAGCTCCTTGGAGTTGTTGGAGAGCGAGCAGGAGAGATCCTCCGTCTCACCCAGGGTGAGGCTGACATTCTCAAACTTCTTGGTCTCCATGCCGATGTAGGAGACCTCCACGGTGTAGGGGCCGCCCACACGCATACCTTGGATGGAGAAGCGTCCATCGATGTTGGTCACTGCGCGATAGACGGTGCCCGACGGCTTGTGGGTTGCCGTGACAGTTGCACCAATGACGTCGTCGCCGGCGGAAAGGACCTTTCCGCTGATGCCGGATGTCGTCACTTGTGCGAGTGCCGAGGCGAAGATCGCCGTCAGCATCACAACGAGGGTAAACAGTCTTTTTTGCATAATCAGTTAAATTAAATAAGGTATTATAGTAAGACTCTCTTGAATGGTCTGTTTGTTTTCTTTGTCTTGCCGCTGCTCGTGGGCGCGCTACCTGCGGCGGGCCAGCTGGGCCATCACGACGGCCGTCAGTCCTGCCGTCTCCGTGCGCAGACGGCTCTTGCCCAGACTCACGCTCTCATAGCCCCGGTCCAGGGCGTAGCGCACCTCCTCTACGGAGAAGTCGCCCTCGGGCCCCACGAGCACGGTGATGTCGGCGGAGGCG
>ULTX01023692.1_pt1 | contig 11509 bp, 9 predicted proteins | sample 1958041 | NCBI WGS metagenome assembly ULTX01 (sample SAMEA4835747, study PRJEB28245) | human gut metagenome | biome: gut microbiome; material: fecal sample | place: Denmark | collected 2008
ATCTTTAGATGAATCTTGTGATGATAAATAGTTTACAAAACATTACATAAAGAAGGCAAGTATATTTTACTGAATCATAATTTTTACCTATCTTTGTAAAACAAGAACCCGCCAAGCCTCTTCACAATGCTTAAATCGGCGGGTCGTTTTTTTATATATGAGATACAGTTTACTTAAAAAGATTTAGTTATCCAGATAGCTTGCCAAGTCCCTGAGCATTCAGGCCAAATTCACGTCTGAAAGCTCATTGAGGGAAATATACTGTATTTATCCTCCATGAATCCGACCACGATACCGAAAAAATCACATCGTCATCCTTCTTGTTTCCTTCAAATAAACCATCTTACGAAGTCAAGGGCAAAAATCGTACGGAAAACAGCCTCCTTTTCCCTTGTCGCCCTGGGAATAAAGTGGATAATTCTCTAGGGGGCCGCCAGTTATGTTGTCATTATCTGCACATATCAGTAATTTTATATTCATAAATATTATCAGTCACATGAAGTCTCCCTTAACAATATTAAAATAATCCATATCAATTATAAAAATTACATATGAGTTAGTATTATTTTGATACATTTGCAAAAACTGTAAGCACAATTTGTCACTCTTAAAATTGCATATGGTACGCTGTCTATATCATTCTACAATACAAGAATTTATTAATACTTCTTCTGAAACTTTGTTGGGAATGTTCATTAATAATTATCATGGGAACGCTCTTACAACAACAAACGAAAGCTGGTCCAATGAGATTGAAATCATGCGGGAAACATTATTACCATGGAAATTTGAAAATGGACAGATAATTTTTGAGTATGACATTCCTAGACTTGGAAAACGCATAGATGTAGTATTATTGCTAAGAGGAATAATTTTCTGTATTGAATTTAAAGTTGGCGAAAAAAATCTACTTCAATCTAACATTGAGCAGGTTATGGATTATGCTCTTGATTTAAAAAACTTTCACCTTTTTAGCCAGGATAAAATAATCGTTCCAATTCTTGTCCCAACAAAATATAGTTCTTGTTCAAGTGCATTTTGTTATTCTGTATATGATGATTCAATATATAATCCATTAGTAGCAGGAAGTAAAGGATTGCAGAAACTTATTTCTGATATTTTTATACATTCTGGAGCAACTATTTCAAATTCAAGTTTAGGTGTTGATTGGATTATAAGTCCATACTCTCCTACACCAACAATTATTGAAGCTGCAAAAAGACTTTATGAAAATCATTCTGTGGAAGATATTACCAGACATGAAGCCGATAAAGTTTCAACAGATAGAACAATCAGTTATATTCTTGATGTTATTAAGAATAGCAAAGAACAGAAACAAAAAAGTATTTGTTTCGTAACAGGTGTACCAGGAGCCGGAAAGACTCTTGTAGGACTAGATGTTGCTGTTAAACAGTCTTACCAAAATGGTGGTAAATTAATTGAAGATGAAGGAGCTGTATATCTCTCTGGAAACGGACCTTTAGTTGCCGTACTTACAGAAGCTTTAGCTATTGATAACTACAGAAAATGTAAGGAGCGTGGAGAAAAAAAGAATATGTCTGATTCAAGACGAGAAGTTGGCAAATTTATACAAATTATACATCGCTATAGAGATAATATGTTGGCCAAAATAAAGAATCCCGTAGAAAATAACACACTTGAAATAGATCCAGACAAGGCAATAAAACTAACAAATGCAGGCTACGGAGAAGTTGAACATGTTGCAATTTTTGATGAAGCTCAACGTTCATGGACACATAAAAGGCTTGCTGATTATCTCAAAAGAGGTGGAACTTATGGCAATAAACTTAAAATTCAAAATTTTCCGCTCTCGGAAGCAGCTTTCCTTATCTGGTCTCTTGATCAAAGAGAAGATTGGGCAACAATTATTTGTTTAGTTGGTGGTGGTCAAGAAATTAATACAGGAGAAGCCGGGATTTCTGAATGGATTAATGCTTTAAATGATAAATTCACTCATTGGAGAATTTATATATCCGACAAACTTACAGAGAAAGAATATGCTGAAGGAAAAGTTAATGAATTACTAGCAAAGAATGATAAAGTTACTTTCTCTTCAGATCTCCATCTCGGAGTTAGTTTGCGTTCATTTAGAGCTGAAAAGTTGTCAGCTTTTGTTCATTCTTTACTATCATTCAACCCTGATGCCACAGAATGGTATGAAAAGATAAAAGAACGTTATCCGATTGTACTTACAAGAGATATGGATAAAGCCAGAACATGGTTGCGAAAAATGACTAGAGGTTCGCAAAAAGCGGGTGTACTTGTAAGCAAAGCTTCTGCAAGATTCAAACCTTTAGCTGTTCATGTACTTGAGCAAGGAGATGAAAATGCTATACATTGGTTTTTGGAAGACAAAAACGATATACGATCATCAAATTATCTTGAAGATGCTGCAACTGAAATACAAGTTCAAGGTCTAGAATTGGATTATACATGTGTTCTTTGGGATGCTGATGTTAGGTGTGAAAATGGGAAATGGAAATATTATAACTTCAATGGAAGAACTGCTTGGCGAGAAGAAGCGGGTAATACAGAGAGTAGTATTGAACGACGAAAATACATGCTAAACGCTTATCGTGTACTGTTGACACGTGCTCGTATTGGTATGGTTATTTGTGTTCCTGAAGGGAATCACAATAAGACAGCAGGTGGGTTTCCAGAAGATATGACTAGACTCCCAGAGTTTTATGATGGTACTTATGAATATTTTAAAACTTTAGGCCTGGATGAAATTTAAGGCAATAAGTTCCTTTTTTTTCTCAGATTCTATTTTCACTATGATATATGACAAAAGGAGTTGTGTTGCAATTTAACACAACTCCTTTGTAATTGCATTTATCTATTATGCTTCCTCTATTGCAGCCTGCGCCGCAGCCAGACGTGCAATAGGCACGCGGAACGGAGAGCAGGAAACATAGTTCAATCCAACTTTGTGACAGAACTTCACTGAGGACGGCTCACCACCATGTTCACCGCAAATACCGCATTTCAGTTCGGGACGGACAGAGCGGCCTTTTTCTACGGCCATTTCGATCAGCTGTCCTACACCATTCTGGTCGAGTACCTGGAACGGGTCTACCTTCAGGATCTTCTTTTCCAGATATACCGGCAGGAAGGAAGCAATGTCATCGCGTGAATAACCGAAGGTCATCTGAGTCAGGTCATTGGTTCCGAATGAGAAGTATTCTGCACGTGAAGCAATGCGGTTGGCAGTCAGAGCGGCACGCGGAATTTCAATCATTGTACCTACCTTGAACGGAATTTCTATACCTTCTTCTTTGAAGAGTTCTGCTGCTGTTGCACGGATCACCTTTTCCTGAGCTTCAAATTCATACAGGATACCGGTCAGCGGCACCATGATTTCCGGATGCGGATCGTAACCTTCTTTCTTCAGTTCGATAGCTGCTCCCAGGATAGCACGGGTCTGCATGGCTGTGATTTCCGGATAAGTGTTACCCAGACGGCAACCACGATGTCCCAACATCGGGTTATGTTCACACAGGCTTTCTACGCGCTGGCGGATATATTCTACCGTTACACCCATAGCCTGAGCCATTTCTTCCTGACCTTTCAGATCGTGAGGAACAAATTCATGCAAAGGAGGATCGAGCAGACGGACATTCACCGGACAGCCGTCCATTGCCTTGAAGATGCCCTTGAAGTCAGCTTTCTGATAAGGCAACAGTTTATTAAGAGCTTTCTTACGTCCTTCTTCGTCGGTAGCCAGAATCATTTCACGCATGGCGATGATCTTCTGGTTGTCGAAGAACATGTGTTCTGTACGGCACAGACCGATACCTACTGCACCGAAGTTACGTGCCACCTGAGCGTCATGAGGAGTATCAGCATTGGTACGTACTTTCAGACGGGTATATTTGTCACACAGGCTCATCAGTTTGGCAAAATCACCGGAAAGTTCGGCTGCCTTGGTAACAACTTCTCCCTGGTAAACTTCACCGGTACTACCGTTCAGAGAAAGGAAGTCACCTTCTTTCAGCAATACACCGTCAATTTCTACGGTACGTGCCTTATAGTCTACATTGATAGCGCCTGCACCGGATACACAGCATTTACCCATACCTCTTGCCACAACTGCAGCGTGAGAAGTCATACCGCCACGGGCTGTCAGAATACCTTCAGCTACGGTCATACCGGCCAGGTCTTCCGGAGATGTTTCAATACGAACCAATACGACACGACGTCCGTCTGCACGCCATTTGGCAGCATCTTCTGCGAAGAAGACAATCTGACCGCATGCAGCACCCGGAGAAGCCGGAAGACCGCGTGTCAGGACTTTGGCTGAGCGAAGAGCTTCCTTATCGAATACAGGGTGAAGAAGTTCGTCCAGTTTATTGGGTTCGCATCTCATGATAGCAGTTTTTTCATCGATCATGCCCTGTTCCAGCATTTCCATGGCAATGCGTACCATAGCTGCACCGGTACGTTTTCCGTTACGAGTCTGCAAGAACCACAGTTTTCCTTCCTGAACGGTGAATTCCATATCCTGCATGTCGTGGTAGTGGTTTTCCAGCTTGGTCTGCAAAGCATCGAGTTCCTTATAGATTTCAGGCATGGCTTCTTCCATTGACGGATAATTGGCCAGACGGTCAGCTTCAGAAATACCTTGCAAGGCTGCCCAGCGCTGAGATCCGGTCTTGGTGATCTGCTGCGGTGTACGGATACCTGCCACCACGTCTTCTCCCTGTGCATTGATCAGGTATTCACCGTTGAACAGATCTTCACCTGTACCGGCGTCGCGTGAGAAGCAGACACCTGTTGCAGACGTATCGCCCATGTTACCGAATACCATGGCCTGTACATTGACCGCTGTACCCCACTCTACCGGAATTCCTTCCATCTTGCGGTACAGGATGGCGCGTTCGTTCATCCAGGAGTCAAATACAGCACAGATGGCTCCCCAGAGCTGTTCATATGCATTGTTGGGGAAGTCGCTTCCTGTCTGGGCTTTTACGGCAGCTTTGAAACGGACTACCAGTTCCTTCAGATCGTCTACATCCAGTTCGTTGTCCAGACGAACGCCTTTGGCTTTCTTGACATCTTCAATGATAGCTTCAAACGGATCGATATCATCCTTATTGGTCGGCTTCATGCCCAGCACCACGTCACCATACATTTGTACGAAACGGCGGTAAGAATCCCATGCGAAACGGGGATTACCGGTTTTGCGTGCCAGACCTTCCACTACTTCATCATTCAATCCCAGGTTCAGGATGGTATCCATCATACCCGGCATGGAAGCACGTGCACCGGAACGTACGGAAACCAGCAACGGATTTTCTACGTCTCCGAATTTAGACTTCATCAGTGATTCAATGCCTGCAACTGATTTTTCTACATCTTCTTTCAGTAAAGCAACGACTGCTTCTTTTCCTTTTTCAAAATATTCATTGCAGACTTCAGTTGTTATTGTAAAACCGGGAGGTACCGGAACACCGATCAGATTCATTTCGGCCAGATTCGCGCCTTTACCACCCAAAAGATTTCTCATGTCAGCTTTTCCTTCAGCTTGTCCGTTCCCGAAGGTGTAAACTCTTTTCTTTTCCATTTTTTCTAAGATTTATAGGCTAAATATTTTGTTTTTATCATGTTTCTTAATGATAACGGGGGCAAAACTAGACATATTTTGTGAATAAGCAAATAAAAAGAATGTATTTTACAACATGTTTTGCTATATCGACATTGCAAAATGAAGTATTTTGAAAATCATGGCGGAATGTCGGGAATTATTCTTAAATTTGCTCCCAAATTGGATTTATTGAAAACGACAGTGGCAAGAAAGAAAAAAGAACTTCCTTTACTGGAAAAGGTAACGATAACCGATGTAGCCGCAGAAGGCAAAGCCTTGGCTAAAGTAAATGACTTGGTGGTGTTTGTACCCTACGTGGTACCGGGAGATGTAGTAGACTTGCAGGTAAAACGCAAGAAGAACCATTATGCAGAGGCTGTGGCCGTAAAAATTCACGAGAAATCTCCCATGCGTGTAGAACCATTCTGCCAGCACTACGGCGTATGCGGCGGTTGCAAATGGCAGTGCCTCGCGTATGAGGATCAGATTAAATACAAACAGAAACAGGTTTTCGACAATCTGACACGGATCGGAAAGGTAGAGCTTCCTGAATTTCGTCCGATTTTAGGTTCGGAAAAAACCATGTTCTACCGCAATAAGCTGGAATATACCTTCTCGAACAAGCGATGGCTGACCGAGGAAGAAGTGAAACAGGATGTGAAATACGATCAGATGAATGCCGTAGGATTCCATATTCCCGGAGCTTTCGACAAGGTGCTGGCAATTGAGAAATGCTGGCTTCAGGATGATATCTCCAACCGCATCCGGAACAGCATCCGTGACTACGCATATGCCCATAATTATCCATTCTTCGACTTGCGTACTCAGGAAGGTATGCTGCGTAACATGATGGTACGTACTTCTTCTACCGGCGAACTGATGGTATTGCTTCAGTGCAAGATTACCAGTGATGAAGAACTGGCGAAGATGAAGGAACTTCTGCAGTATGTGGCCGACTCTTTCCCCGAAATTACTTCGCTGCTCTACGTGATCAACAACAAGTGCAATGATACGATCGGTGATCTCGACGTGGAAGTATTCAGCGGAAAAGATCACATCTTCGAAGAAATGGAAGGCCTGCGTTTCAAAGTGGGTCCGAAGTCTTTCTACCAGACCAATTCCGAACAGGCTTATAATTTATATAAGGTAGCGCGCGAATTTGCAGGACTGGAAGGAGACGAACTGGTGTATGACCTTTATACCGGTACCGGAACCATTGCCAACTTTGTTTCACGCCGTGCACGCAAGGTCATCGGTATCGAATATGTACCCGAAGCCATTGAAGATGCAAAAGTGAATTCTCAGATCAACGGAATCACGAATACCCTGTTCTATGCCGGTGATATGAAGGATATCCTGACAGAAGACTTTATCCGCGAACACGGACGTCCGGATGTCATCATTACCGATCCTCCCCGGGCAGGTATGCACAATGATGTCATTAATGTAATTCTGGCTGCCGAACCGAAACGTATCGTTTACGTAAGCTGTAATCCGGCAACCCAGGCACGCGACCTGCAACTGCTGGACGGTAAATACAAGGTGACTGCCGTACAGCCCGTTGACATGTTCCCTCATACGCATCATGTGGAAAATGTCGTGCTGCTGGAGAAAAGAGAAGAACCGAAACATTAAATCCTTATCACTGAATCCGTAAAATCGTGGCAAGAAATAGTAATCCGGCCGGCGGACGTCCCAGAGCACGTGCCGCCGCACAATATACAATTTATAATGTGACAGAACCTGCCGAACTGATGGAGTTCCTGATGAAGAAAATGGCAGGGGTGAGCCGTACACGTGTAAAGGCTTTGTTGTCCAACCGCGTAGTGCTGGTCAATAACAATATCCAGACTCAGTACAACTTCCCGCTGACTCCGGGCATGAAGGTACAGATCAGCAAAGACCGCAACAAGCATGAGTTCCGTCATCCGATGCTGAAGATCCTGTACGAAGATGCCTATCTGATCGTAGTGGAAAAGAAAGAAGGACTTCTTTCCGTTGCAACAGAGAAACAGAAAGAACGTACGGCCCAGCATATCCTGAATGAATATGTCAAACGACAGCATCGCAATAACCGCGTATTTGTGGTACACCGGCTGGACCGTGAGACCTCGGGTATCATGATGTATGCCAAGGACGAAAAGACACAGCACACCTTGCGCGACAACTGGCACGACATTGTTTATGACCGTCGCTATGTGACGATTGTAACCGGTGACATGGAGAAAGATCAGGGTAAGGTGGAATCATGGCTGACTGACCGCAAGCTGTATGTCAGCTCCTCTCCGGTTGACGACGGAGGAAAGTTCTCGGTAACCCATTACCGTACCATCAAGCGTGCCAACGGATTCTCACTGGTGGAACTCCAGCTGGAAACCGGCCGCAAGAACCAGATCCGCGTACACATGCAGACGCTGGGACATCCTGTAGTCGGAGACGAACGCTACGGATGTGAAGTGAATCCTCTGGGACGTCTGGCACTTCATGCCTTCAAACTTTGCTTCTATCATCCTGTAACGGGCGAGCGAATGGAGTTTGAAACACCCTACCCTGCTCCGTTCAAAACATTGATGTTGCGTAAATAAGCCTGAAGCCATGATCAGAAACATTATCTTCGATTTCGGCGGCGTGATTGCTCCTATTGACCGCGACCGCGCCGTACAGGCTTTTATCCGGCTGGGACTGAAGGATGCTGACAGCCGTCTTGACAAGTATCATCAGACTGGTATTTTCCAGCAGCTGGAAGAAGGGACCCTTACGGAACAGGAATTCCGGGAGATTCTTGGACAGCTTTGCGGACGTCCGCTTACTTTTGAAGAAGTAAAGGAAGCCTGGATGGGATTCTTTTCCGGGGTAGACGAACGTATTCTTACTCTTCTGGAAGAACTTCGCCATCGCTACCGGCTATACGTCTTGAGCAACACAAATCCCTATGTCATCAGCTGGGCTTGCAGTAAGCAGTTCTCCCCTGCCGGAAAACCGCTGGATGCCTATTTCGACAAACTCTATCTCTCTTATGAGATGGGGCATACCAAACCTGATGAACGGATTTTCCGTCACATCCTGTCGGATGCACAACTGAATGCGGCCGAAACACTTTTTGTGGATGATGGAGCCTCGAATGTACAGATGGGAGCTGACATGGGTATGCATACCTTTCAGCCTGTCAACGGAAGCGACTGGCGCTCAGAGCTTACAGCCTTGCTCGAGAAGCTGGACAAAGTTGTCTGATTCCTTTTTGTTCCAGAATACCAGAATGAGAAGTGTCAGAAGGCAGGGAGAAAAGGAATAAAAAATGTGTTATGAAGCAGAAAAAATCCTCTTAACACTTGCATATTTCAACAATAAGCCTTACCTTTGCATCGCTTTTGAAGGAAAGACCTTTCGGGGTGTAGCGCAGTCCGGTTAGCGCACCTGCTTTGGGAGCAGGGGGTCGTGGGTTCGAATCCCGCTACCCCGACAAAGATTAAAGGTCTATTTTCCTTATTGTTACACAATTAAGGATTTAGACCTTTTAATTTTCAAGATTAAAAAAAAGGATATATCTCTCAGTTTTGAAGTTTAATGCGTATCCTTATGCTTATCCTTTGTTTTTAGTCTATACCCTCAAATACAATTTTCCTATTACTTAGATTAAAAAATAAAGGAGCAAATCAAAATTTAGAGAAATATCGCATATTTCCTACCCCATTTTGCGTATCCTTTTTGCGTATCCTTTAATTTTAATCTTATGGCAACTCTTAAATTGACAATTTTCAAAGCTAAGGTACTCAAGGATGGCAGACATAAAATTAGAATAGCTGTTTGCCATAAACATGAAACTGCTTTCAATGGTTCACGATCATCTACGTTTCCAGGTGTAAAAACCTGAAATTGAGAATTCTTTAGTTACGACAGACACGTAAAGGAGTGGAGTCGACCAAACTGATGCCGGTACATGATCCCATCAATACCTTTTTTATAAAGATGGTCAGAGGAAGCAGTATTTCTTTCTCCAGTTCCACAAAACGATTATAGGATACTTGACGAGGAAACAGGTGTTTCAGATGTTTGCACACATACTTCTTATAATAATGCTTGAAGTAGCGGAAACCGCCAGAATGGAACAGAATAAGAATAACCATAATCTCAGCATCACTCATGCGGTTGGGCTTGTTGTGATACTTCTTTTTACTGTCTTCAATCATATATTTTTCCTGTTGTAACGCAAATTCCTTGCAAAAATTATCAGCCATACAATAAATCTCTGTAACTTTAGACTCTGGAAACACAGTGGTAATCGTTTAAATATTATAATTCTGCACTATAAATTTAATGCTTTTATTACTATGCTCCTAATTTACAATAGATTATATTTATTTTATTTCAAACTCACGTTAAATAAAAGAATTTACTCTAAACAATATGAATGTGTTTTATTTCCTATAAATTGCGATACTAAAGAATGGGTATTATTTATTGAAACAAAATATGCTGAAGATTTAGAAAGAGTGCAAAAAAAGTAGCAGACTATCCTAATAAAATGGTAACACAAATTAAGGCTACTGTTAGATATTTTAGAAATAATGGAATTATATCTAATGATAAGGTTGTATATGCTATTATATCTTTTCCAAATCTTGTTGAAGAGTTTGGTTCATGGGTTTTTCCAATTATAAAAGAAGATGGAACAGAAGAATCTATTCTCGATATACTTCTAAATGAACAACTACTTTTGTTAGAATCATAAAAAACATAATAACATTAGAAAGCCGGAAGCATAACGCTCAGTCTTTCAAATCATAAGTAAGAAATACCGTTATAAACCTATATAAAATTGTTAAAAACTATTACCGTATGGATACTTTTTTCAAACCTTGGATTGGAAGTGAATACCAACAAAAGAATTATAAGATTCTTGTTATTGGTGACAGCCATTATTGTGGAGGATGTGACAGATGCGGAGTCTATGGAAATTGCTCTTTTGAGGAAATGGAAGATTGCAGCAATTTTACACAAAGAATAGTGAAGTCATATATCGATTTTAGAAAAGATATCATTGAGAAACAAGGATGGATGACTAAAACATTTTACCGATTTGATAAAATTTTCTATGGCAAAGAAAATGTAACAATGGAAGAGAGCTTAAAATTATGGAACAGCATATCTTTCTATAATTTTCTTCAAACTGCATACATAGGGGAAGCATCAAATGTGTCATATTCTGATGATGATTATGCTCTCTCCACACCTCTCTTTTGTAATGTTATTAAAGAACTGAAACCCAATTTACTGATTGTATGGGGGAATAGAGCTTATTACCATTTACCGAACACGAATTGGTTACGTGGAACGAATTATAGTGGAAAGTACCTTATAGACAACGAGAATGAGATAAAATGCATAAGAATTTACCATCCTAGCAGAGCTAATGTATCAGACTGGCATTCTATACTAACCGATTTTATAGGAATGGAACCTAATAAGCTATTATAATATAGCTATTTCGAATGTTACAGTTTGATGATTGCTATTTGTATATTATTAACCAAAAGCCGGAAACATAGCGCTCCGGCTTTTTTACCAGAATGAAAGCTAGTCACAGCTACTTGATTAATCCTTTGGCCTTCACCTTTCTACAATCTAGTTGTAAAGGTACTCTATATCCTGCCGAAAATCCTTATACCGTTGGTAGATAAAGAAAACATCGGCAATATTGTTCGATATTACACACGGTGAGACATCCGAGAACACACCGGAAATTTCTGCCCGAATACCGTTCGGCAGCTGTCCACTGGCAAGTACACTGGGCATCGGTCAAAATAGGCTATGCTAACTCCTGTTCACGTTCTGCACATTTGAATAGCAAGTAATGTCGCAGTCCCCTACTCCTCAAAAAAACGTCCCGGCGTATGCTTCAAT
>ULTX01074433.1_pt1 | contig 11495 bp, 9 predicted proteins | sample 1958041 | NCBI WGS metagenome assembly ULTX01 (sample SAMEA4835747, study PRJEB28245) | human gut metagenome | biome: gut microbiome; material: fecal sample | place: Denmark | collected 2008
AAAAACATATATGAAAGAGATTATTGCACCGGTTGACCGGGAATTGCTGAAGTCGGAACTGACCCCTGATAAGCGGTTAAGATCGACGAACAAGAGCAACAACGAAATTTACATTGTAAATTGGAAGAACGCGCCGAACACATTGCAGGAAATCGGGCGTTTGCGTGAAATTGCTTTCCGTGCGGCAGGGGGAGGCACGGGAGAGCCCGTCGACCTGGACGAATATGACTTGATGGAAAATCCATACCAGCAACTGATTGTATGGAATCCCGAAGCTGAGGAGATTTTGGGAGGATACCGCTATTTGCTGGGTAATGAAGTGGAATTTGACGAACACGGACATCCGATACTTGCCACTGCCCACATGTTCAATTTCTCGGAAAAGTTCCTGAAAGAATACCTTCCTACCACTATCGAACTGGGACGTTCGTTCGTGACCCTCGAATACCAGTCGACACGGGCAGGCTCGAAAGGCTTGTTTGCCCTCGATAACTTATGGGACGGGCTGGGTGCGCTCACGGTGGTGAAGCCAAACGTAAAATACCTCTTCGGCAAAATGACGATGTATCCCAACTACAGCCGTTTCGGGCGCGATATGATTCTGTATTTCCTGAAAAAGCATTTCACGGATAAAGATAACCTGATTACGCCCATGGAGCCGTTGAAAATAGAAACGGACGAGGCGGTATTGAAGGAAATCTTCTGCTACGATACATTCAAAGAAGACTATCGGGTACTGAACCGCGAGGTGCGCAAATTAGGTTATAACATCCCGCCATTGGTCAACGCTTACATGAGCCTCTCGCCTACGATGCGTATGTTCGGCACCGCTATCAACGATGGATTCGGCATGGTGGAGGAAACCGGCATCCTGATTGCGGTAGACGAGATATTAGAGGAAAAGCGTGTACGCCACATCGAATCTTACCTTCGCGAGCACCCCGAAGCATTGCAATTAACATCGGGAGCCAATCCGGTTGTATCCAAAGATACGGAGAAAGCCTGATAAATAACAGAGAAAGAAAGTGAGCCACCGCCCGCAAGCGGTGGTTTTTTTGTGCCTAACCCAATATCCAGTCCTCCCCTTCTTAGTCCTGCATAAATCCCACTAGGGTAGGACTGCAATCTTACCCGTATAAAATTGCAATCCTACCTATATGAAACAGCAATCCTACCCTAATGAGTTTGGCAATGCTATTTCTTTCGTCTTTTTTCAAAGCGTATTACATCGAGGAAATGAGATTTTTATGTTTTCATCTCCAAAATAGGAAACGGATTGCCTTCGCTATCAAGTTCGTTGCGTTTGAATACCTTGAATCCCATTTGCTCGTAAAATTTTAGGGCATCGGGGTTCTGCTCATTGACATCCACGTATTCCACATCCAATTCACGAAACGCACGTTGCACCAACTCTTTACCTAACCCTTTTCGGAAATAATCAGGATGAAGGAAAAGCATTTCTATCTTACGCTCCTGTACGCCCATAAAACCTACGGACAACAAACCGTCTTGCACAACCCATAACGTTTCAATCTGCCGCAAGGCTTCCTCCGCTTGTGGAGTCAAAACACGGATATCTTCTTCGGTCAGGAAATGATGACTAGCTCGAACGGATGCTTGCCAAACGTCCAGCAAACGGCTGATTAACTCAGTATCCCTATTGTCTTTTTCAATTGAAATAATGCGTATCATGATTCTTGTCAAGTTTCTTTTATTCAGGTAATTTTTATTGATTACGAGACAAAAATAAGAAAAACGGAAGAAATACGAATGGCATGCTAAACATTAATCTTACGACTAAGTATAAATAAGTTTAAAGCCTTGGCGGAATCCGTTTTAACATGTCAGATTTTGTGTAACTTCGCAACGATTTTAAGTCTATAAGAAATGAATGTAAAGAGAAGTAAAGAAGAGTGGGTGCGCCGCTACGTTAGTTTTATTGTAATTCTTTTTATAATTGCTTTTGGAACTTCGTTATCTATCCGTGCCAATCTTGGCTCGTCTCCCATATCTGCCCCACCTTATATCCTATCGCTGATTCCGGGCATGAAGCTCACAATGGGGCAACTCACTATTTGCATGCACGTGTTTTTCATCTTGATTCAGATATTATTGTTGCGCAAGGATTTCGAGAAACGCCAGTATGCGCAAATTTTGGTATCCTTCCTTTTCGGTTTCTATACCGACCTGACTATGTGGATGACCGGATTCCTGCAAGTCCCGTTCGACATGAATCCGATGATAGGCTATCCGTTGAGACTTATCGAATTGCTTATCGGAGGAGCTATCTTGGCATTCGGCATCGCTTGCGAGGTGCGTTGCGATTCATTAATGTTAGCGGGCGAAGGGCTTCCATTAGCTATCTCCAAGTTCCTGAAAAAGGATTTCGGGAAGGTGAAGATTTGTTCCGATACGTCTTTGGTATGCATCGGCACGGTGTTCATGCTTATTTACTTCGGCGGATGGAGCTGGAAGTTGGTAGGTGTGGGTACCTTGATTTCCATGTTCTATGTCGGCATGATGGTTCGTGTATTCGCACCGCATATCGCTTGGCTCGATAAGATATTCATTCCCAAAGGCGAATGCGTTTCTCCCCAAGAAACGAATGTTTCCGATGAATGGGAAGGAAACCGTATTATTACCATTGCCCGTATGTATGGAAGCGGAGGAAATGCCATAGGCGAAGCCGTAGCGCACAAATTAGGATGCCCGTGCTATAGCCGCCAGATTATCGACCAGACCGCCCTGCAAATGGGATATTCCACGGAGTTTGTAGCCGAGAATGAACAAAACATCTCTACCGCCCGCTTATGGGAACTGATATTCTCCGATAGCGGTATTCCGGCTTCCCTAAATCCTTCGAAAGAAGATGCAATTTACGTTAACCAAAGCCGTACCATCCGCGGATTGGCTCACAACGGTCCGTGTGTTATTATCGGCAGGTTAGGCAATTGGATTCTCCGAGACAATCCACACGTGTTTCGGGTATTTATCCGGTCGGGCTTGGATTTTGCCATTCATCAAGTGACCAAAAGATTTCATATATCGCCGGAAGATGCAGCAAAGAAAATCGAACGTGTGAATACCGGACGCGCCAACCATTACTGGCATTATACCGGAAAGCAATGGACAGACATCAACGGATATGATTTGGTTATCAATACCGATTATACAGGTATCGATGGAGCCGTAGACCTGATTCTGCGTGCAGCTAAGAATATGAAATGAGCATCATACCGCCGGAAGGCTATTCCCGTTTATCTTCCGATACAAATCCAAGGCATAAACATCGGTCATGCCCGAAATGTAATCCAGTACCGCTTGTATTTTGCCGTAGAGGGTAGGTGCTTGCATGTCGTATTGATGCGACACACGGTTTATCAGGAGTTGGGAATAGGCTTTATGCGGATAGCGCACGGCTTCTATCATCAGGTCGACCAAGGTGGTAATGACCTGATAACCTGCCAATTCGATGTCGAGCACGTCCTTAGCGCAATAGATTTTGGCGAATGCCGTTTCCGAGCATTTCTTGTAAGCGTCCCTTACGGGCGGGGCGATTTGCTTGATGAGCGGTCCTTGGAACGTGCCCGAAAGGATTTCTTCTTCGTGTTCCACAAAGGTTTCTACGCAGGCTTTCGTGAGTACGCCGATGGCGGAAGAGCGCAGGTAGGCGATTTGCTCGTTGGTATCGGTCACTAATTGGCAAATCTTGTGGATGCGCTTCAGGCGTTCTTCGGTGAAGAAATGCGAATAGAGTTCCTTAGTCTCTTGCGAAGTCAGGATTTTCAACTTATGCGCGTCTTCGATGTCCATCATCTGATAGCAGATGTCATCGGCGGCTTCTACTAAGTAGACTAACGGATGTCGAGCGTAGCGTACCGGTTCTCCCTCCTTGCTTAACCGGGTGATGCCTAATTCGTTAGCTATCCGCTCATAGTCTTCTTGCTCACTTAAGAAGAAGCCGAACTTCTGTTTGTTTCCGGCTAATTGGGACGAGAAAGGGTATTTTACGATAGAAGCCAACGTAGAATAAGTAAGCGCGAAACCTCCCGGACGCCTGCCTCGGAACTGGTGAGTCAAGAGGCGGAACGCATTGGCATTGCCTTCGAAGTGGGTCAAGTCTTCCCATTCGGCTGGAGCAACCAAAGGTTTCAATGCCAGCCCTTTGCCTTCCGAGAAATAGGTGCCGATGGCTTTCTCGCCCGAATGCCCGAAAGGAGGATTTCCCATATCGTGTGCCAGGCAAGCCGCAGACACGATAGCACCGATTTCAAGCAAATGGGAATCTGATAATTCGGGATGTTTTTGCAAGAGAAGCCGTGCGGCATCGTTGCCCAAAGAGCGTCCTACGCATGACACTTCCAAGCTATGCGTCAAGCGGTTGTGCACGAAAATGCTTCCCGGAAGGGGAAACACTTGCGTTTTGTTTTGAAGACGCCGGAAAGGGGAAGAGAATATCAGGCGGTCGTAATCGCGTTGGAATTCCGTCCGGTCTTCTTTCCGTATTTCGTGTAACGCTTCCAGTCCGAAGCGTTTATTTGATATCAGTTGGCTCCAGTTCATCATCATTTTTCTTATGCTCAAGTAAAAGTGAGTATGCAAATGTATAAAAGTTTCGATAAAAAATGGTAAACGTATGCATAAATCCTACGAAATATGTATTTTCGCAGATGATTTAATGTGAAATCACCACAGATTACACAGATTTAAACAATTAATAGTTAAAAGTGAATAATGAATAACGGTAAATGTTTTGAACCTGTCCAACTATTAATTGTTCATTATTACCTGTTTAAATCTGTGTAATCTGTGGTGATTCTTAAAACAAGATTTACGATGAAAGTACAGATTATCAATAAGTCGAAGCACGCGCTTCCGAGTTATGCCACTTCTTATTCGGCTGGAATGGACTTGCGGGCTAACCTGAACGAACCGATTGTATTAAAGCCTTTGCAACGTTGCCTGGTCCCTACGGGCTTATATATCGCTTTGCCCGAAGGATATGAGGCACAGATACGTCCGCGTAGCGGATTGGCGTTGAAGAAAGGAATCACTTTGCTGAATACCCCCGGCACAATTGATGCTGACTATCGGGGCGAAATCGGGGTAATCATGGTCAACCTCTCTACCGAAGACTTTACGATAGAGGATGGAGAGCGTATCGCCCAAATGGTCATCGCCCGTTATGAGCAGGCGGAATGGCAGGAAGTGGAAGTATTAGACGAAACCGAACGCGGAGCAGGCGGATTCGGACATACGGGAACGAAATGAGTGAAATAAATGAAGAAACTAATTTATATCGTATCGGTGGGTGTGCTGATGACACTTGTGGCATGCGGAACAACCGGAAGGCAGGCGGGGAAAAAGCAGAAGGGAGAAACGGAACAGGTCTCTTTAAGCTTCGAGCAACGCCGGAAGTTTGATTATTACTTCTTAGAAGCCGTGCGGATGAAAGAACAAGGGAAATACGATGCCGCATACGAACTCTATACACATTGCCTGGATATCAATCCGATGTCAGGAGCGGCTTTGTACGAGATTTCCCAGTTCTACATGTACTTGGGACAGGAGGAGAAAGGCGAGGAAGCCTTGAAGCAAGCCATCCGTTCAGATGAGTCCAATTTCTGGTATAAGCAGACCTTAGCCGCCTTCTATGAACAAAAGCGGAATGTCCCGAAAGCCATATCCGTTTACGAGAATATGGCGGAGCAATTCCCTTCGCGTCTGGAGCCTTTGATGTCGTTAGTTGACTTGTATAGCCGGACCAAAAGCTATCAAAATGTAGTCAATGCCTTGAACCGCTTGGAGGAGTTGGATGGGAAGTCAGAGCAAATCAGTATGGAAAAGTTCCGCATGTATCTGCTCATGGGTAAGCAGGATAGTGCCTTTATCGAGATAGAAAACCTCTCGAAAGAATATCCTTACGATTTACGTTATCAGACTATCTTGGGCGATGTTTATTTGAATAACGAGAAGTATCAAGAAGCGTTGGATATTTACCGGCATATATTAAAGGAAGAACCGAATTATGCTCCGGCGGTGCTTTCCATGGCTTCGTATTACCAAAAGACGGGTCAGGACAGCCTGTACCAGCTTCAGCTGGATACGATATTAATGAACGACAATGTCCCCTCGGACACGAAGATGGAACTGATGCGCCAGAACATCCTGCAATCGGAACAAACCACGAAGGATAGCACGCAAATCGTGGCATTGTTCCAACGCATCTTGGCTCGTCCCCAACAAAATGCCGATTTGGCGATGCTTTGCGCCCAATACATGATTACCAAGAACATGAAGAAGGAATCCATTCCGGTATTAGAGCAAGTGCTTTCATTAGACCCGGAGAACAAGCCTGCCCGCTTGCAATTATTGAGCTATGCCATACAGGACAATGATTTAGATGAAGTGATACGGATTGCCACCTCTGCCTTAGAGTATCATCCGGACGCATTGGAGTTTTATTATTATCAGGGCATCGCTTATTATCAGCAAGAGAAGCTGGACGAGGCGTTGGATGTATTCACGCGTGGCGTAAGGCAAATCAATGAGAAGAGCGACAAGCAAATCGCTTCCGACTTTTATGCGATATTGGGAGACATTTATCACCAAAAGGGAAGGTCGGAAGAATCCTACGCGGCATACGATTCTTCGTTGGTATATAATCCCGACAACATCGGAACATTGAATAATTATGCGTATTTCCTTTCCGTAGATAAGAAACATTTGGATAAGGCGGAAGAGATGAGTTACCGCACGGTGAAGGCGGAACCGGATAATGAAACCTATCTGGACACGTATGCTTGGATTCTTTTTGAGAAGGGACGTTATACCGAAGCCCGTATTTATATTGAGCAGGCATTGCGCAACGGCGGAGAGAAGAGCCGGGTCATCGTAGAGCATTGCGGAGATATTTATTACATGTTAGGCGAGAAAGAGAAAGCATTGGAATACTGGAAGAAAGCCGATGCGATAAAAGAGACAGAAGAAGGCGAGACACCTCCTACGGAAGAGGAAATCAAACGCTTGAAACAGAAGATTAAGTTGAAAAAGTATATTGAATGATTATTAAAAACAAACGCAGAGACACAAAAGCGCAGAGGAATAATTATAAGCAGAATAAAGAAGTTAGAAGGAGTTATGCTTTCGGCAAGAGTTAAAAGACAATAGTCTTGCGATATTAGATTCTAAACTCATTAAAATAAAAGTTTTGCGTTTTTGCGTCTCTGCGTTTGAAAAGTAAAAACGATGAAATACGTATACATTATAATTATAGCGGTTCTTTTAGCTTCGTGTTCTTCCTCACGGAAGGCGGCTAAGGCACCGATGATTGGAGGATTGACGGGAGAAGCCTATATAGAGAAGGTAATCGAACTGGCTCCCGCTTGGCAAAGCCTGAGTGGGAAAGTTGCTTTAGACTTATCATTGGGCGAAGGGAAACATGCCGAAGTAAACGCTACCTTACGCTTGAAGCGGGGTGAATCCATTCAATTATCCGTGGCTCCCTTCTTGGGCATCGAAGTAGCACGGCTGGAGATCTCTCCTGAAGGATTGTTGGCACTCGACCGCTTGAACAAGCGTTATGTACAGGTCTCGTTTGAGGAGATAAATCGATGGGCACGTACGGACTTGAGTTTTGCGGTGCTTCAGTCTTTGTTCTTAAACGAATTGTTTGTGCCGGGCAAGACACAAGTGGACAGGGACGATGCAAGTGATTTCCGTCTTTCGTTAGCCGAAGGGCGTGCGATATTAGAAGCAAAAGGAGAGCATCAACTCACCTACCGCTTCTTTACTTCTACCGAACAAGGTTGGCTGGAGGAAAGCCGGATAGGAGTATCGGGTACTCCGTATGCCTTGCAATGGAAATACGGTGCGTTCAGAAAAGTAGAACAACGCTTTTTCCCAGAGCAGATGAAGCTTTCCATTGAAGGGACGGGCAAGCCTTTGGCATTGGGTATGGATTTCTCGCGGTTAAGTGTGGGAGGAGACTGGAAAACCCGCACGGAGATACCGGCTAAATATACGCGTGTAAGTATAGAAGAACTGTTAAAGATATTGCAGAACGGATGAAACGGATGATAGGCATAGTGTTGATAGGGCTGGTTTCCATTTCGCTTTGCGCGCAAAGCACGAAGAAGATTCGGGAACTGGAGAAGCAACATGCTGCCTTGCAGAAGCAAATCTCCGATTCAGAGACCTTGCTTCAGTCCACCAAGAAGGATGTAAAGAGCCAATTGGATAACTTAGCGGTCTTGTTGGGACAGATTGCGGACCGGAAACAATATATCGAGACAATAGAGAAGGACGTACAGGTCATCCAAAATGAAATAGACCGCTTGAAGACAGATTTGAAGACATTGGAGCGTGAACTCGCCGACAAGAAAAAGAAATACGAAAAGTCGGTGATGTATATGTACAAGAACAAGTCTATTCAAGAGAAACTGATGTTTATCTTCTCGGCAGATAACCTGAGCCAGATGTACCGCCGGATGCGTTATGTGCGCGAGTATGCCGATTACCAGCGAAGGCAAGGGAAAGAAGTGCAACGCAAGCAAAGGGAAGTGTCGGATAAGCAAAAAACATTGCTTGCCAGCCGGGATGCGAAAGCGGATATGCTGAAACAGGGAGAAGCCGAAAAGCTGAAATTGGAAGAACAGGAAAAAGAACGGAAGGCTTTGCTTTCCGCCTTGCAAAAGAAACAAGGGGCAATCCAACGGGAAATCAAGGAGAAACGCCGTTCAGCCAACCGCCTGAATGCGGAGATAGACCGCCTGATTGAAATCGAAATAGAAGCTGCACGCAAACGGAAAAAAGCCGAAGCGCGCCGGAAAGCGGAGGCAGAACAGAAACGGAAAGAAGCGCAAAAGGAAACAATCGCGGAGAGTAAGAAAGCGGCAATCCCTGAATCGAAAGTTGAAGTCTATAAAGTGGATAATGAAGACTTGCGTCTCTCGAATGTCTTCGAGAAAAACAAAGGCAGGCTTCCGATGCCGATTACAGGGGCATACGCCATTGTAGGGCATTACGGTAAATACCAAGTAAAAGGCTTACGCAATGTCCGCTTGGATAACAAAGGTATAGATGTCAAAGGAAAAGAAGGTGCACAAGCCCGTGTCATCTTCGACGGGGAAGTGTCTGCTATCTTCCAATACAACGGCTTGTCGAATGTATTGGTGCGTCATGGGAATTATATTTCGGTCTATTGCAATCTGAGTTCGGTACAGGTAAAGAAAGGAAGCGTTCTGAAAACCAAAGACATCATCGGGCAGGTACATACTGATACGAACGGCAATACCGTCCTTCATTTCCAGCTTCGGAAAGAAACCGCCAAGCTGAACCCGGAAATATGGTTGGCTAAATAAATTCTTGATTTATATTTGATGACAAAAACAAAAGTTCCAAAACATAAATGGCATGTGAAATGATTACTATCCAATCATTAGCACATGCCATTCTGTATTCTAGAGGATTATTCTAAAGAATTATTCTACTTCGTTATAATCAAGCACATTTTTACGGTTAGCCAAAATGCGGTCATACTCTTCCTTCGAACCTACAATAACTTTGTCAAACTCGCGCTGTCCGGTACCTGCAGGAATCAAGTGACCACAAATCACATTTTCCTTCATACCTTCCAAACGGTCTACCTTTCCATTGATAGCAGCTTCATTAAGAACTTTCGTAGTTTCCTGGAATGATGCAGCCGACATAAAGCTAGAAGTCTGCAATGCAGCACGAGTAATACCTTGAAGAATCTGAGTCGAAGTCGCAGGAACAGCATCACGCACTTCTACCAACTTCAAGTCACGACGTTTCAACATACTATTTTCATCACGCAACTTACGGGCTGTTACAATCTGACCCGGCTGGAGGTTTTGAGAATCACCTGCATCAACTACCACTTTCTTACCCCAGATACGATCGTTCTCTTCATTAAATTCCAAACGGTCTACCACTTGCTGTTCCAAGAAACGTGTATCACCCGGCTCGTTAATCTGTACCTTACGCATCATCTGACGTACGATAATCTCGAAATGCTTATCATTAATCTTCACACCTTGCAGACGGTATACGTCTTGGATTTCATTAACGATATATTCCTGTACTGCCGTAGGACCTTTAATTGCCAAAATATCAGCAGGAGTAATAGCACCATCAGACAATGGAGTACCTGCACGCACATAGTCGTTCTCCTGTACCAGAATCTGCTTAGACAAAGCGACAAGGTATTTCTTCACATCGCCAGTCTTCGAAGTCACGATAATTTCACGGTTACCACGCTTAATCTTGCCCATTGTAACCTCACCATCGATTTCAGAAACGACAGCAGGGTTAGACGGATTACGAGCCTCAAACAATTCCGTAACACGAGGAAGACCACCGGTAATATCACCCGCCTTACCTACTGCACGAGGTATTTTCACTAAGATATCACCCGCTTTCACGGTCTGCTTATCTTCTACCACCACGTGTCCACCTACCGGCAAATTGTAAGTACGGATTTCATTACCGTTCTCATCAAGAACATGTAATGACGGAATCTTGTTCTTATCTTTCGACTCAGTGATAATAATCTCACGCAAACCGGTAGCTTCATCTGATTCAACCTTATAAGTCACATTCTCAATAACAGATTCAAACGCAACTCTACCGCTAGCTTCTGTTACAATAACAGCATTAAACGGATCCCATTTGGCAATCAGTTTGCCTTTCTCTACTACTTCACCATCCGATGCATACAATTTCGAACCGTAAGGTACATTATGGGTAGACAATACAATACCTGTATTAACATCAATGAAACGTACTTCTGCCAAACGGCCTACTACAATCTTCACCGGTTCGCCTGTCTCTTCCACCGCATCTACGGTACGAAGTTCCTCAAATTCCAAACGTGCATCATTCTTCGCCGTAATACTTGCATTAGCCGCCATATTACCGGCAATACCACCGGCGTGGAATGTACGCAAAGTCAACTGAGTACCCGGTTCACCGATAGATTGTGCAGCAATAACTCCGACAGCTTCACCTTTCTGAACCATACGGCTGGTAGCCAGATTACGTCCGTAACACTTCGCACAAACACCTTTTTTCGATTCACAAGTCAATACCGAACGAATTTCAACACTTTCTATCGGAGAGTTCTCTATTTCTTCGGCAATGCTTTCAGTGATTTCCTCGCCCGATGCCACAATCAATTTACCCGTAGTAGGATGAATCACATCGTGTACCGATACACGTCCCAAGATACGTTCGTATAATGTAGCAATGACTTCATCATTATTCTTCAATGCCGTACAAACCAAACCACGCAATGTGCCACAGTCTTCTTCATTGATAATCACATCGTGCGAAACATCGACCAAACGACGGGTCAAGTATCCGGCATCGGCAGTCTTCAATGCAGTATCGGCAAGACCTTTACGAGCACCGTGGGTAGAGATAAAGTACTCTAACACCGAAAGACCTTCCTTAAAGTTAGAAAGAATCGGGTT
>ULTX01082349.1_pt1 | contig 11464 bp, 6 predicted proteins | sample 1958041 | NCBI WGS metagenome assembly ULTX01 (sample SAMEA4835747, study PRJEB28245) | human gut metagenome | biome: gut microbiome; material: fecal sample | place: Denmark | collected 2008
AGATACAAATTCAAGAAAGATCATTCATTTCACTGAACATGGAGATTTCTTAAGTGAACAGAAAATACCTTTCTTTGCAGATGCTTTCAAGCGACTAAAAAATGGTAATTATATTTTCAATACAACACCTGACGGCACACAACTTCCGAGTTTAATTTACACCGATTCATTAATGAATCCTATCAAGCATTTGATGCCTTATCAGAAAGGTTATGTAGGAGGATGTTCTACAAGTGACATTTTCAGGAATAACAATACTGGATTATGTTTTTACCGTTCGCCTTCAGATTCTTTAGCAATATTAGATGAGGATGGGGAAATACACAGCTTTATTGTTTTTGATTTTTTAGATAAAACTATTCCTCAAAAGGCAAAAATAGATTATTTAGCTTTTCGTCAAAACAATCAATCGAGCGATTACCTAAGATTAGTCAATAATCCAATTATCGTTTCCGATAGCATTTGGGCAGGACTTATTGAAGATGGGACCAATCAATATACAATCATATTTAACCCTTTCAGCAATAAATGCGGATGTAGGAAATTTACAAATAAGTCTTCTGTTTATGATATCATAGAACCCATGTTTTCCGACAATAAAGGAACCATTGTAAGTCTTATCAGTCAGGAATTAGAAAGCAGATGTAGAGATTACGAATCACTACCTGACACAATAAAACATGCACTTAATGACGGAAATAGAGTTTTATTGATCAACAAGTTTCATTTTTGAAAACCTTATAATATATCGGTCTAAAAGTTTTTGTCTGTAAAGTCTATCCATTCAAATCCTTTGCAACAAGAAAACAGTGATTGCAAGCACAATCAAGCAATCGACTTAATATATGAAAAATTCCTCTCTTTACAAAAAAATGAATATAAAGAATAAAATCAAAGATATAGCTTTTATATGCATCATAGGTTATAGTGTGGCTGCATGTACCAACCATAAGACTGCCACAATAGAAGTAGATAAAGTGATGGATATAAACACCATTGACGGCTACATGGACGAAGTAGTGGACACCGTGATATATTTGCCATTGGAAATGACGGATAATTCAGCATTATCAAGAGTACAAAAGATATGGGCCGACGACAGCCTGTATTTCTTAGCTGATTTCAATTATTCAAAAATCGTTGCCTATACCCACGAAGGGCAGCTGAAATTTGTCTTAAACAAACGAGGACAAGGGCCAGAGGAATATTTGGAAATAAGGAACTTCACTGTTGATGGAGGCAAACTATATACCATAGACAATTTTCAAAACAAAATCTTCATTTTCGACAAAAACAACGGAAACTTTATTGACTCGAAACAATCCAATATTATCGCATCCGACTTAGTTGCATTAGACAATGGACAATTCTTGCTAACCGCTATCCCCAACGGCAAAGGATGGAAAACGGAACAGGCAAAAAACCTGGTATTCCTGACCGACGAGAATTTCAATGTGAAGAATACATTCTATCCATATCAGCAAGACTATTGTGAACCATTAAGCCGTTACGCCTATTTTTCAGCGACAGACAGCAGTGCCATTTTCAGTTCTTTCCTTTTCGACGGTTATACAGAATTCAAAAAGGCAGACGGAACCATTCTACAGAAAGTAGAAATGGAACTGGAACATCATATTCCTGAAGGACAAAAAGGCGAGCTTGAAAGTTACGACGGATCGTCCAATTACGAATTTGTATCCCAATGCCCCATCGCCTGCAAACAATATCTGTTTGTAAGCGTAACAAAAGACAAGAAAATGGAAAGCAACATCTATGATGCCCGAAAAGAGAAACTCTACGGAATCGATGAAGCATCCCACAAAAAAGTAGCTTTCATCATTGGAAGCGATAAAGAACATTTCATCAGTTACATACCGGACAAGGCCTACTATGACGAACTGGTAAAATACGGACTACAAAAAGCCGATAGCCTGACGGAAACACACTTGGAACAAGACGGCAGCGCACTCGTCTTATACAAAATGAAATGAAACCGGTCAAGCATAAGATGCCTATTGCATAATCTCTCCGTTGCCCCTCATCATAGGAAGAACCTGCAATAGGCGTCGTCATTTTGTTAAAATCCGCTTCAACCCTCAAAAGTATGTTATAAAACACAAGTTTTTCTACAGAAGATTTGCAGGTTCTAGAAAAGGCCGTACCTTTGCAATGTGTTTTTCATAGTATTAGATTTAAGGTTAACAAAGATTGGAGTACGGCGGTACTCCTTTTTTTATGTCCGTACCCGAAGGCAGACACCCTGCAAACACCGCCACCCCACTACTTCCGGTCTGCCAGTTCGATGACTTCCAAATCGCGGAACGTACCATTGTCTATCACAAAACGTACCAACGTACGCACTTTGTGAAACCCACTGATGCCTGCCGCTCCCGGATTGATGTGGAGCAGGTCGAGCGTCTTGTCATACTTCACTTTCAGAATATGCGAATGTCCGCTGACGAACAGCTTGGGCGGATGAACCAGTATGCTGCCCCGTATGGAAGGATCGTACTTGCCGGGGTAACCGCCGATATGTTTCATCAGCACTTCCGCCCCCTCGACCGTAAAGCGCAATGTCTGCGGATAAAGCCGGCGGATGTCCTGCCCGTCAATGTTTCCATACACAGCCCGGAAGGGACGGAAAGCAGCCAACTTCTGTGCCACCTCCAACGAACCGATGTCGCCGGCATGCCAGATTTCGTCGCACGGTTCAAAGTACTGCAGATACCGCTCATCCCAATAAGCATGGGTATCCGATAATAAACCTATTTTCACCATAGTTTCTTTGTTTATTAGACAAAGGTAGCTATTTTTGTATAAAACTTAAAGCTCATGGAAAACAGATATTTCAAGCGCGACATCAGTTGGCTGTCATTCAACTATCGCGTACTGCTCGAAGCCGAGGACGACAGTCTGCCCCTCTACGAACGCATCAATTTCATTTCCATCTATTCGTCCAACTTAGAAGAGTTCTACAAAATACGTGTGGCCGACCATAAAGCCATTGCCTCCGGAGTCACCCTAAGCGACGAAGAGAGCAAACAGTCGGCAACCGAATTAGTAGAAGAAATCAACCGGGAAGTCAACCGCCAATTAGAAGAACGTATCCGCATCTATGAAAAAAAGATTCTGCCCGCACTGAAGAAGAACCACATCATATTCTACCAAAGCCGCAACGTAGAGCCTTTCCACCAGGACTTCGTACGCCGCTTCTTCCGCGAAGAGATATTCCCCTACTTAGCTCCGGTGCCCGTGAGCAAAGACAAAGTCATCTCCTTCCTGCGCGACAACCGCCTGTATCTGGCCGTCCGCCTGTTTCCCAAGCACGCCCCTGCCCAACCCGAATATTTCGTCATGAAACTGCCCTACAGCAAGGTGCCGCGCTTCATCGAACTGCCACGCCAGGGCAACGACTATTACCTGATGTTCATCGAAGACATCATCAAGGCGAACATCGACACCATCTTCCCCGGCTACAACGTGGACAGCAGCTACTGCATCAAGATATCACGCGATGCCGACATCCTGATAGACGATACGGCCAATACGTCGGAGATCATCGAACAGGTGAAGACCAAGATCAAAAAACGCAAGATAGGAGCCGTATGCCGTTTCGTCTATGACCGTGCCATGCCGCAGGACTTCCTGGACTTTCTGATAGACGCCTACCGCATCGACCGGAACGAATTAGTGCCGGGCGACAAGCATCTGAATATGGAAGACCTGAATCACCTGCCCAACCCCAACAAGAAACTGCTTCCCATCCGAAAGCCTCAGCCCATGAAGCTGACCTGCTTAGACGAACGCGAATCCATCTTCCACTATATCGAAAAGAAAGACCTGCTGCTGCACTATCCCTATCATGCTTTCGACCACTTCATCCACTTTCTGTACGAAGCCGTACACGAACCGACCGTACGCGAAATCATGGTGACGCAATACCGCGTAGCAGAAAACTCCAACGTCATCAACACTCTGATAGCAGCGGCACAGAACGGGAAGAAAGTCACCGTCTTCGTTGAACTGAAAGCCCGTTTCGACGAAGAGAACAACCTGGCTACCGCCGAAATGATGCAGAATGCCGGCATCAACATCATCTACAGCATACCCAAGCTGAAAGTGCATGCCAAAGTGGCCCTTGTGCTGAGGCGCGACCCTCAGGGGCACAAAATGACAAGCTATGCCTACATCAGCACAGGCAACTTCAACGAAAAGACCGCGACCCTGTATGCCGACAGCGGCCTCTTCACCAGCAACCCCCGATTAGTCAATGACCTGCACAACCTGTTCCGCACCCTGCAAGGGAAAAAACAGTACCCGAAGTTCAACCTGCTGCTTGTGGCACAGTTCAACCTCATCCCCGAACTGAACCGGCTTATCGACCACGAGATAGAACTGGCCAAGCACGGCAAAGGAGGACGCATCATCCTGAAGATGAACGCCCTGCAAGACCCGGCCATGATAGACCGCCTGTACGAAGCCTCGCAAGCCGGCGTCGAGATAGACCTCATCGTGCGCGGCATCTGCTGCCTCATCCCCGGACAGGAATACAGCCGCAACATACGCATCACCCGTATCGTCGACACCTTCCTGGAACATGCCCGCATCTGGTACTTCGGCAACGGCGGAAAGCCCAAACTGTTCCTGGGGTCGCCCGACTGGATGCGCCGCAACCTGTACCGGCGTATCGAAGCCGTCACTCCGGTACTGGATCCCGACCTGAAACAGGAACTGGCAGACATGCTGTCCATACAGCTGTCGGACAAACGGAAAGCCTGTTTCGTCGACGACAAACTGCGCAACTGCTGGAAGTCGCCCCACCCGCAAAAAGAGAAAATACGTTCGCAATACACCTTTTACGAGTACCTGAAAAGCAAATTGTAACACGGTTGTAATATGTATGACATTTCCATGCAACAAAAATGCTGTTCCTTTGCAGCCAAATAAAATACAATAGTTCATGGAAACAATTTATCTGTGTATCGTCATCTTCCTGTTCGTCCTTGCGGTATTCGACCTTATCGTGGGAGTCAGCAATGATGCAGTCAATTTTCTTCAGTCGGCCGTAGGAGCCAAAGCAGCTTCGTTCAAGACAGTCCTGTTCATTGCTGCCATCGGAGTCTTTATCGGCGCCTCACTCAGTAACGGCATGATGGACATTGCCCGGCACGGTATCTACCAGCCGGAACATTTCTATTTCGCCGAAATCATGTGTATCCTGCTGGCGGTCATGCTGACCGATGTCGTACTGCTGGATGTATTCAACAGCATGGGTCTTCCCACTTCCACCACTGTATCGATGGTATTCGAGCTGTTGGGAGGTACATTTGCACTGGCTCTTATCAAAGTCTACAGCGATGATTCGCTCGGTTTGGGAGACCTCATCAACACAGACAAGGCCCTGTCCGTCATCATGGCCATCTTCGTATCTGTGGCCATCGCGTTCTTCTTCGGTATGCTGGTACAGTGGCTGGCACGTATCATTTTCTCCTTCAACTACAAAAAGCACATGAAGTACAGCATTGCGCTGTTCGGCGGTGTAGCTGCCACTTCCATCATCTACTTCATGCTGATAAAGGGTCTGAAGGACAGTTCGTTCATGACATCCGACTACAAACACTGGATACAGGAGAACACCGGAATGCTGATCGTAGCGTTCTTCGTATTCTTCACCATCCTGATGCAGATTCTGCACTGGTGTAAAGTCAATATATTTAAGGTAGTGGTGCTGCTGGGAACATTTGCACTGGCACTGGCTTTTGCCGGTAACGACCTGGTGAACTTCATCGGTGTGCCTCTGGCCGGTTATTCTTCCTTTATGGATTATACGGCCAACGGTGCAGGAGCCGGAGCCGATGGCTTCCTGATGACTTCTCTGCTCGGTCCGGCCAAAACACCCTGGTACTTCCTCTTTGCAGCCGGTGCCATCATGGTCTATGCACTTTACACCTCTAAGAAAGCACACAATGTAATCAAGACTTCTGTCGACCTGTCCCGTCAGGACGAAGGAGAAGAAAGTTTCGGTAGTACTCCGATAGCCCGTACATTGGTACGTTTCAGCCTGGTATTGTCCAACGGAGTGTCGAAGATTGTTCCCGAAAGCACCAAACGCTGGATTGATACCCGCTTCCAGAAAGACGAAGCCATCATTGCCGACGGTGCCGCTTTCGACCTGGTACGTGCTGCCGTCAATCTGGTACTTGCCGGTCTGCTGATCGCCTTGGGTACTTCATTGAAGCTGCCTCTCTCTACCACCTACGTTACTTTCATGGTGGCTATGGGTACTTCGCTTGCCGACCGTGCCTGGGGACGTGATTCTGCCGTATTCCGTATCACCGGCGTACTGAGCGTCATTGGTGGCTGGTTCATCACGGCTGGTGCAGCCTTCACCATCTGTTTCTTTGTAGCCCTCCTGATTCACTTCGGCGGAACAATTGCCATCGTTGCACTGATTGCACTGGCCGTATTCATGCTGATCCGCAGCCAGGTAATGTACAAGAAGCGCAAAGCAAAAGAACAGGTTAACGAAACCCTGAAACAGTTGCTCCAAAGCTCGGACAATGCCGAAATCATCGAACTGCTCCGCAAGCATACCCGTCAGGAACTGACCAAGGTACTGGAGTTTACCGAAGAGAACTACGAACGTACAGTCACTTCCTTCCTGCACGAGAATCTGCGTGGCTTACGTCGCTCCATGGGTTCGGTTAAATTCGAGAAACAGCTTATCAAGCAGATGAAACGTACCGGAACATTGGCCATCAGCCGTCTGGACAACAATACAATCCTCGAAAAAGGTCTGTACTACTATCAGGGCAACGACTTTGCCAGCGAGCTGGTATACAGTATCGGACGTCTGTGCGAGCCGTGTCTGGAGCACGTTGACAACAACTTCAAGCCGCTGGATGCCATACAGAAAGGCGAATTTGCCGACGTCAGCGAAGACATCACCTACCTGATACAGACTTGCCGCCACCGCGTGGAGGACAACAATTATGAAGGTATGGAGACCGAAGTCCGCAAAGCCAATGAGCTGAACGGCGAACTGGCACGCCTGAAACGTGAGGAACTGCAACGCATCCAGGGACAAAGCAGCAGTATCAAGGTGAGCATGCTTTACCTGACCATGCTGCAGGAAGCCCAGAACGTGGTGACCTACACCATCAATCTGATAAAGGTCAGCCGCAAGTTCCAAAGCGAAGAAGAGGCATAACAAGCCTGCCTGCTACAACTCTGCATAATACAACCGCAGCATCCGGAGACTGCTACAGTCCGTCGAATGCTGCGGTTGTTGTTTTATCTATTCCCGTTCCGGATTTTATCCCTACACGTTTGTTCGCCCGGCTTATAGACTCTCATCTGTTCTCCAAGCGCGAGAACGATCTTCTCATGCCTGTGAGAATAGTTTTCTCATAACTATGAGAACAGTTTTCTCATGACTGTGAGAATGTCTTTCTCATGCCTATGAGAATAAACTTCACCAACCGGGTTATGGTCGCAAATGCCTCGGATAATTGCGGAACATCAGTGGACTTGGAAGTCACTATTGGTCCGATGCCTTTTTCAATCCCATCTTCTGGGCACGCTCCAGCATGAACTGTCGGGCCGCTTCGTACTCGTTGGGAATGACGCCGTCCAGTATGGCATCCTTGATGGCGCTCTTCAGCGCGCCCACCTGCTGGCAGGGAGGCAGGCCGAAAGTCTTCATAATTTCCTCTCCGCTGACCGGCGGCTGGAAGTTACGGATGCGGTCGCGCTCTTCCAGGTCTTTCAGCTTCTGGCGCACTAACTGGAAGTTGTTCAGAAAGCGTTGCTTCTTGTCCATGTTCTTCGAGGTGATGTCGGCTTCGCAAAGCGTCATCAGGTCGTCGATGTCATCGCCCGCCTCGAACAGCAGACGACGGACAGCCGAATCGGTCACCTCTTCATCGGCTATCACGATGGGGCGCATGTGCAGCCCGACAAGCTTCTGCACGTACTTCATCTTCTCGTTCATCGGCAGCTTCATCTTGCGGAAAATGTTGGGTATCATCTTCTCGCCTATGAAGTTATGATTGTGGAAAGTCCAGCCCAAACGGGGCTCCCAACGCTTGGCAACCGGCTTGGCTATGTCGTGCAGCAAGGCCGCCCAGCGCAACCAGAGGTTGTCGGTCTTCTTGCTGATATTGTCGAGCACTTCGAGGGTGTGGTAGAAATTGTCCTTATGTGCGCGCCCGTTGCGCGTCTCCACTCCCTGCAAGGCTACCAGTTCCGGGAAGATCAATGCCAGCAGGCCGCAACGGTCCAAATCGACAAAGCCTTTCGAAGGTACGGGCGACAGCATGATTTTGTTCAGCTCGTCGGCAATGCGTTCTTTCGAAATGATGGAAATGCGCTCCTTGTTGCGGCAAAGCGAATCGAACGTCTCATCGTCGATGTAGAAATTCAGCTGGGTAGCAAAGCGGATGCAGCGCATCATGCGCAAGGGGTCGTCGCTGAACGTCACGTCCGGGTCGAGCGGCGTGCGGATGGTACGTTCCTTCATATCTTCCATGCCGCCAAAGGGATCCACCAGTTCGCCGTAGCGTGCTGCGTTCAGACAGACAGCCAGGGCGTTGATGGTGAAGTCGCGACGGTTCTGGTCGTCTTCCAGTGTACCGTCTTCCACAACAGGCTTGCGGGAGTCGTGCGTGTAGGACTCCTTGCGGGCACCGACAAACTCTACTTCCGTACCGCGGTACTTCAACTGCGCCGTACCGAAGTTCTTGAAGACAGATACGTGTGCTCCCTTGCCCAACCGGCGCCCCAACGCTTCGGCCATGGCGATGCCGCTGCCCACCACGACCACGTCGATATCCTTGGAAGGACGTTGCAGGAAAATGTCGCGAACGTATCCGCCTACCACATAACACTCCAGCCCAAGCTCGTCGGCCGTCGCGGATATTTGCTTGAATATATCGTCACTGAAACGCTGTTTCAGTTCTTCAGGGGTCAACTCTATCATATTTTATCGTTTAAGGAAACGCAAAGATACGGATATTATTTCTATTTTTGCTTCAAAAATGCGCTTACCTAAGTAAGCAAGTTTATCAGTTTATAAGTTTTTGAGTTTTTAAGTTGAAGTAAAACAATAACTTATAAAGTTACAGACTCAAAAAAACAAAGAACGGAATGCACATGAAGAAAGAATTACTCCTGGCCTGCCTTTGCGGCATGCTCGTCGCCTGCGAAAACGTCGAAAAGAAAGCTGCCGTACAGCTGCAGGCAGCACGTACCGCCTACGAAAACGGCGACTACAACGAAGCCAAACTGCGGATAGACAGCATCAAGATTCTCTACCCGAAAGCTTTCGACACACGGCGCGAAGGCCAGAAGCTGCTGATGGAAGTAGAACTGAAAGAACAGGAAAAAACCCTTGCTTACTTGGACAGCACCCTCAACGAAAAGCAAAAGGAACTGGATGCGCTGAAAGGGAAATTCGTACTCGAAAAAGACACCGCCTACCAGCAAGTCGGACTCTACCTGCATCCGTCACAGGTGATTGAGAAGAACCTGCATCGCTCGTTCCTGCGCTTCCAAGTGGACGAGACGGGACGGATGAGCATGACTTCCATCTACTGCGGAGCAAGCAACATCCACCACATCGCTGTGAAAGTAGTAGCCCCCGACGGCAGCTTTGCCGAAACCCCTGCCTCGAAAGACAGCTACGAGACAACCGACTTAGGCGAAAAGATAGAAAAAGCCGACTACAAACTGGGCGAAGACGGCAACGTCATCGGATTCATCTGCATGAACCGCGACAAGAACCTCAAGGTGAACTATCAGGGAGAGCGTTCCTACTCGACCACCATGAGCGCCACCGACCGCCAGGCTGCCGCCGGCATCTACGAACTGGCCCAAGTGCTGGCTGCCATCACCGAAATCAAACAGAACATCGACGAAGCCAACCGGAAGATGGAGTTCATCCAGCACAAGCTGGCGCAACCCCGCACGGAGGAGTAAACTTATCCTTCCTGCTCCGTCAGCATCTCCAGCAGTTCCTTGTCGGTCAGCTTGTAACCGGCATTGGCGCCTTCGAGCAACGAGTCGGCCAAGTCGCGCTTGGTGCGGTGGAGGCGCAGTATTTTCTCTTCGATGGTGTGCTGGGCTATCAGGTGATAGACGGTCACCCGATTCTGTTGCCCGATGCGATAGGCACGGTCGGTAGCCTGTTGTTCGATGGCCGGGTTCCACCACGGGTCCAGATGGATGACGTAATTGGCGCCCGTCAGATTCAGTCCTAACCCGCCAGCCTTCAGACTGATGAGGAAGATGGGGCACTCGCCCTGCTGGAACTTGCGTACCAGTTCCTCGCGCTGCTTCATGGCAACGGAACCGTCTAAATAGAAATAAGGTTCGCCCTGCTCGTCAAGACGCTTCCGAACCAGTTCCAGGAAAGACGTGAACTGGCTGAAGACCAGCACCCGGTTGTTGCCCTCCTTGATTTCGGCTATCAGGTCGAGCAGCATCTGTATCTTTGTTGACTCCCCTTTCCATTTATTATCAATCAGAGCCATGGAACAGGCCGCCTGACGCAAACGGGTGATTTCGGCCAGCGTACTCATGTTCACACCGCTGCTTGCTTCGAGCATCGCCTTGGCACGGCGGCGAATCACTTCGTACACCGCCATTTCGTCTTCCGACAGCTCGACCGGCAAGGTGATTTCCATCTTTTCGGGCAGTTCTTCCACCACCTCGGACTTGGTACGGCGCAACATGAAAGGCTGCACGATGCGCTTCAGCCGACGCTGCTTCTCCTTATCGCCTTCTTCGATGGGAACAATGAACTTCAGGCGGAACTGTTCGTAACTGCCCAGCAAGCCGGGAGTGATGAAACGGAACAGATTCCACAACTCGCTGAGATGATTCTGTATGGGAGTACCCGTCAGGATAAGGCGTGCCGATGCCTGCAGCTGCATGGCCACTTTCGACGTCTTGGTATCGCGATTCTTAATGGTGTGTGCCTCGTCCAGACACACTACATTCCATTGCTTGCCAATCAGCGGTTCTTCCGCATTGACCAGCAGGCCGTAAGTTGACAGTATCACGTCGTATTCGCCCGCACCGTCGATGAGTGCCTTGCGGTCGTCGGCCTCGTTCAACACATGGATGTTCAGCGTAGGAGCAAAGCGCTGCAGTTCGTTCTTCCAGTTGGGAACGACCGAAGCCGGAGCCACCACCAGTGAAGCCCCTTCGGCCGCTCTGTACAGCAAGAAGGCAATGGTCTGTACCGTCTTTCCCAAACCCATGTCGTCGGCCAGGCAGGCACCTGCTCCCCAACCGGACAGGCGTACCATCCAGCGGAAACCTTCGAGCTGATAACCGCGCAAGGTTGCCTGCAAGGTATTGGGAACGTCGGCTTCGACCTTCATGCTGCGACTGATCGACGCACGCAAGTCGTCCAGCCGTGGGTCGCTTTTGACAGTCAGTTCGCCCGCCATGGCGTCGC
>ULTX01084711.1_pt1 | contig 11401 bp, 8 predicted proteins | sample 1958041 | NCBI WGS metagenome assembly ULTX01 (sample SAMEA4835747, study PRJEB28245) | human gut metagenome | biome: gut microbiome; material: fecal sample | place: Denmark | collected 2008
TGGAAGCATTATTTCCTTCCCATTATAGAAAGCAAACCATTCTCTGGTTTTTTCATCCATTGCAGTATCTTTGATAAGTCTTGAATTTACAATCCGATAGTTCTTATCTATCGTTATAAGCCCCCTATCGAAAGCCTTATCATGCATTGCGTTTAAACATAACCCATTGCTTGGGTTAGTCCTCTCTGTCCGCACATCACTTACACTCCATGGTTTAATATGACTTGCAACCAGCATCTCCTTATTCTTTAACCCTGTAATACAGCACGCATTTCCATATGACATAAGTACAGACATTCTGAAAAAATACTGCCCTATCCTTATCTTAGTCTGTTGTTCTTTGTCTGTTCCTAAAGGTATATGCTCCAACTCCAAATTCGGTAACAATGTCTCAACAGATGTATGCTGCATATCTGCCAAAATATTCTGCGATATAAATGACAATTCTTCAATATTGTTTGCAAACTCATCATATATTATCTTGTCCAGTTTACTTGTATGAGATAATCCTGATACATTTCTTGCTCGCAACTCTGGATCATAATGAGCAAGATTTGACATTTTATATGCTACAGCATCCGGTGTCCGGTTTATTATTTGAGCAAGCTGTATTATCTCCTGATTATTCTTTCCTATCTTTGAAAATGGAACTCTTGTATAAAGATCCATTGCTAATATTGTCTCTTCTCTTGTCCAATTTCTCCTTGCCACACTATCACCCCTTTACACATATTATATACCGTCCTTACTCCTTTGTGTATAAATATCAAAATTACATTTGCTGCTTAACGCAGCATATATAAATAAATCTTGCATTTTTGCAGCAAATATTATATAATCAGTATGAAGGAGAATGTCATGAAAAACCCTGGACAATATTTGAAATCCGTCCGCAAAAAGCTCGGATTAGGCGTAAAAACTGTGTATATGCAGACTGGTGTAGGTGATTCCACAATACGCCGCATAGAAGAAGGAAAAACCAAATTTCCACCGGCTGCACAGTTAAAAGCTCTTGCAAATTTTTACAACATAAATTTAATGGAACTTTATAAAGCATATGGATATTTGGATGAAAAAGACATCAATTTTCAAAGTGACCGCTTTGAAAATACAGAACTTTTAAACGAAGACGCACATTCTTCAATACAAGGACTAATAAATCTATTAGCAGAAAAGAGGACCTTATAATGATATTTAGATTAGGCGAATTATTTTGCGGCCCAGGTGGAATCGGCTGGGGAGCTACTAATGCGGACATAGGAGATGACAACTACCGGATTATACATCAATGGGCTAATGACTATGACGAATCAACTTGTGAAACATACCGCCACAATATATGTCCTAATGCCCCCGAAACGGTTTATCATGGAGATATCAGAACTTTTGATATGTCTCAGCTAGCTCCAATTGATGCCCTCGCTTTTGGTTTTCCTTGCAACGACTATAGTGTAGTTGGTGAGCAAAAAGGAATGAACGGCACATTTGGTCCCCTTTATTCATATGGAGTTAAAGCTTTAAAGCAATTTAAGCCTATGTGGTTTTTAGCTGAAAATGTTGGAGGATTAAGAAGTGCTAACGAAGGAAAGGCTCTTACAAAAATATTAGAAGAACTTCGAGGAGCAGGTTACACTATTACCCCTCATTTATACAAATTTGAAGATTATGGTATTCCTCAGGCTAGACACCGTTTGATTATTGTTGGTATTAGAAATGATTTAGATATAGAATTCAAAGTACCATCTCCCGCCCCTTATGCCAACATTGATAATACTTGTAAAAATGCTATTGAAAATCCACCAATTCCTCAAAATGCATTTAACAATGAACTTACAAAACAGTCTAAACAAGTTATTGAGCGACTAAAACATATAAAACCCGGTCAAAACGCTTTTACTGCTGATTTGCCAGAAGAGTTACAATTAAATGTTAAAGGGGCAAAAATAAGCCAAATATATAAACGTTTGGATCCAACAAAACCATCTTATACTGTAACTGGTAGCGGTGGAGGTGGCACACATATCTACCATTGGTCAGAACCACGTGCCCTTACTAATCGTGAACGTGCACGTTTACAAACTTTTCCTGACTCCTATGAATTTATTGGTTCCAAAGAAAGCGTACGTAAACAAATAGGAATGGCTGTTCCTTGCAAGGGTGCTAAAATAATTTTTGAATCTATTCTTAAATCATTTGCCGGAATTAGCTATGAAAGCATTCAACCTTCCATTACGGAATAAATATATAAAGAGCTGTACTCTCATTTTGAATAGTACAGCTCTTTATATATTTATTCTAAAATTACAAATTTTTCATTTATATACTTCAATTTATCTGACACATATAATTCTTTAGGAATCATTTTATATGTTAAATTATTCATAACAAGTAATGTCAACATATTACTCTCTGAAACTTCTTTAATACCCATATTTTTTAGGAACGATATGACCAAATCAGTATAATCCATTATATCTGCCTCTGATTTAATAATAATCCCCCTTTCATATCTCCTATCTCTCGTTTTTATTTCTACAATCCTCAAATCGGATATTCTTAAATCAACTATTGTTCTCATCAAAAACACATTCCACTCATACGGTATCTCTGGAAAATCTTCCCATTCATCAAAGTTAATTAATGAAATATAACCCTTTAACATTTTCCTATTTAGTACCTGTTGAATTTTAACAACAACATCATCTGAAATATCAAATGCATCTCTCTTAATATACAAATCATCATTGATTCTTGCATATTCTGTTTCAATTTCACTAAATACAATGCCGGTAGTTACAGGTGACCATTTTAATTTATCTGCAATCTCTTGATATTTGCTAAATGATAACTTTATTGGATATCCTAACAAATGTAATGCAACATTTTTCACGGACATTTCTTCAAGTAATCCGTGTCTACAAATATGTGGTCTTTTGAAATCAAATTCTTCTGAGAATAATTTTTGGCATACATAAAACAGATTGTTTACCGTTTCAATCTTGTTGCTACTTAAAAGCTCAGGATTGCACTGTTTAATCTCCTCATAAAGTAAACGATCACTACAATATCCATCGTTTTGATTTAACATTTTGAAAATTTCTTGTTGCAGATATTCTTTTTCAGTTTCATTTATATTTAATAAGGATATTGAAAAATAATAATTGTAATCCCACTGCATTATCTCGTCATCAGATAATATAGTATTAATCAGTACTATATCTGTTAAACCAGGTAATTTCTTTTTAATTTCATTTTTATGAATTGGAACACCTGTATTTTCAATTAGTTCCTTAATTTTTGAACTTAATTTTCCAGATTTATATCCCTCTCCCTTTTTCTTCAAATAATCACGACTTGAAAAATCGTATTCATCTGAAAAATACAATTTAAGTACTCCATGTAAAAAGTTGTAGTTATCAATATTGCTAAGCATTCTAAGTTTTCCCTCAAACATAGAAAAAATCTCAGCATAGTTAATCTCTCCTTCTTGTACATTATCTATATATTCTTTTATTTCGTCAAGAACTGACATTTCAACATGGATATTCGACTCAGCCGTAACCATTCCTCTTCCTGATAAAATTAAATAATCTGATAGTCTTGTACTGAATGCCCGATTACTTTCTGGAATTCCCAAATTACCATACTCTTCTGCTGCATACATTCTTAATTCATCTAAATCACCACTATCATATAGTTTTATTCCATTTGGAAATTTTTCTGCAACAACACGTGCACATAAATAATCATATGACTGTCTTCCTTTTACTATAAAATCCCCATATACTTTATAACCATATTGCTGTACCAAATTTATGAATGCTGTCCCATCTATGTATGGGAAACCACTATTTTGCATCAAATCTTCTAATTCTTCAAGATTGTCATATAAGTTTATTCCCTCACCAATAAAATCTTCTGCGATAATTTCTATCTGCTTTTCAATAGCATTTTTCTCATCCTGAGCATACACAAAGACTTCAGCAAACTCAAGATATTCTAACACATCGCTATTCTTGCACCAATATAATATAGCTTTATCAAAATCATCATTATCATAAATATCCAACAGTTCCTGCACCGTAATATAGTTCTTAGGATACATAAACAGACTAACAATTGGCTTCATAAATGAATCTAAATTAGAATTAAATTTAGCGATTCTTTGTCTTATTCGCTCTCTGGTCAATCCATACTCATTTCCTAATTCTTGTAATGTATATCCACAAGCTCTTTTAATATCAATGCAAAAATCTTCCTCTTGAGACTTCTCAGACAATACATCCCCAAATATTTCAAATAATGGTTTTTTTAATTCTTCTTCAATAATTTCAAATTTGGCAAAATTTCTGTCTCCGACAATATGCTGTAAAGTTTTTACAGAAATACCACCCATATCACCTATCTTTTTATACCCATTACCAATAAGCATAGATACTAATTTTATTTTTATTCCTAATCCTGTTAAAAAATTAATATCTATGTCCACTAATTGTGCATTAATAAAATTAAATATAGTTTTTTCAGTTTTCTTTTCCTGACTTTCTGCCACAAGATTAGTTCCAAAATTCCCACTATCATATTGCTCATATCTTGAAATAATATCTTCAATTTTGCCTTTTCCTATTCCACGAACACCGGATAATTCATTAAAGTCGAATGTTTCTAAATCATTCATATACTCAATGCCTTTACTGTGGCAGTAATTGACAAAAAGAAAGTATTTATTTTCCGAATATACTTCTTCTATTTTTGCTGAAAAAATCTCGGAGTTGTTGTCATTTGTTATTCCAATTTTAAGTGCCTCTTTTATTTCATCCTCACAAAATGCTCCTAATCCATTAATATCACGTAAATCATGTTGCTCCAGATAATTTCTTAAGTCGGACAGCTTAAATATCCCGTTACGTCTAAGTATATTTTTGGATCTCATGCTAAGAACATCTATATCTACAACGTTAATATCCTTTATGCACATTTCTTGTTTATTGGTATCTGTCCTATTTTCGATGCAAACATTCTTATCAACGTCTGATACCTCTAATTCCTGATGCACACTTTCGTTATCTACGTTAAATAAGTCACTATCATTTTCAATCGAATCAATTTCTGTTTTCCCATTTTCAGTTAAACAGAAAGGGCATACTGGAAACATTTCTTCATCGTATGTTTCTCCACATCCTTTACAAATCAAGACAGTTACCTCCTAAACTATAATCCTAGTTTGTTTTGTATTTTTTGATAAATTTCCTCTTTACTCAATGTGTCTAATAAATATGTACCTGCAAGCAAATTAACATATTTACTAACTTCCCTCACAAGTTCACGATTAACAACAACCCCTGCTTTCTCAGCATCATATAATGCAGATATAGTTGCAAAACCAACATTTGGATTATTAAAAATGTTTCTTCCACAGATATTTTCAATATAGTCTTGGTCCTTACAAAGAAATCTTGTAAGTTCGTAAGGATCTAATCTTGTTTCATCATATGTAAATCTTCCAATCCACCATAATCTCGATACTCCATTTCTGAATAATGAGCGTTGGACTGAATAACCAAACAAATATCTATTTTCCAAATCTAAAATTGATGATGCTTTCCACCTATATCTCATATAATCGAGAAATTCAGAAAAAGTATATGCCGCCCATATTCTTTCATCAGAAGCCTGTGAATCAGACAAAAACTTCATGTGATTATATACCCTTTGAATATTTTCCACATCTGTCAAACTTTCTTTTCCATCTGGCTGAGACATGTCTAACTTGAAATCGTTTATTTCAAATTGAGTTTCTTTTATAAGATTGTCTCTTCCAAAAAAATCATTCAATGACTTGCCATCCTCTGCAATTACATCACATAATACACCAGAAAGATTACTCTTAACTGCATTCAAATCGTCTTCAGTAAGATATTTAATCCTCATATATACCGCCTCCCATTGCAGAATATTCAATAGCCTTTGGTATAGGGCTGTTCAATAACTGTTGTGCTACTTTGAATAAATCCATTTTTTTTAATTCATCTTCATCTATATTTATCCCTATACCATTGCATGCCTTTTTCAGTGACCTATACCATCTATAATATTCCATTTCCTCTAAATTTTCAGCGGATCTCAATTCCGAAAATACATATACCAAAGCCGGCACAATTATCATCGAATGCATAGCCGGCTGAATATCAATATATCCTTGAATATTATAATATTGTTGATACGTCTTTTCTGGCAAAGAAATTATTATCTTCTGCTGTCCCAAATCAACCAATAAATTGTTTTCAGCCTGATCAGTATTAGGAACAATAGAGAAAATAGAGGATGTATTTGCCAAATCATCTCTTATTTTATTGATTCTCACATTATACTGATTTCCTATTGCCAATATACAACCCTTTTCTATATTAAATTTCCATCCCCTGTAATCAGCTGCAAATGATTCATTAGTATATTTATCAATATCTTTTTCAGCAATAACAAATGAGCAAATTTGAACTATTCCATTAACATCTTTATCTTTAAGCAGTATGTCTTTTACTTTTTCTTTTGTTTTTATTACACGCCGATAACATGTTTGCGGACATTCAATATGGTGTGCAAATACTACTTCACCCTGTTCTATCTTTTGAAGCAATAGAGTATCGTTTAACTCCACTGTAATAGTTATCTTAGCATCATACCCCACCATTTCTTGGTTAACAGAAGATGAAAATTTACTATTTTCATAATAATCCCCACCTTCAACTATTACAGGATAAGGATAATATTTATTTCGAAGTTGCATACATCTCTACCTCCATTGAACAATAATCCTTATAATCCAATTCCAAACTAATACGAATTGGCTGCCCTTTTACAAAATGTAATCCCGATATGATGTTCCCATGGTTATTTGACGAACCACCTATTACCGTTGCATTTTTTATCGGAGCTGCATATCTTTGAGTTTCAGCTGATAGGAATAATTCTATGCTTCCATTTTCACCATCCTGATTTGGAATGACCATAATCATATACTTTCCTGCACTTTTATCAATTCCCATACATACAAATTTATCAGCTCCAACACTAATTCTTGTTGGTATTTTTTTATCGCCACCTTTTTCCGAGTGTGCCTCCTGCCCCGGAATTGAATCATGTTGCTCTGTTTTTCCCGAATTATGAAACCACTCTTCTTCACTTCCACCCTTTTCCATGTGTCCATTTTCTTTTTTGTCATTTGTAGATTCATCTACACCAGGTATATTTTTCGATAAACTCTTCTTTTTTACTTCTTTAATCTCAATATCTAAAATCTTCTCACTTACTACTTCTTCCGTAGCCTGCGTATTCGATTTATCAATTTCATCTGGAATAAATGCGCCAACTCCTACTGCATCAATTGACTCTCCTGCACCTGAACTTATCAAATCTTCTATTTTTGATTTAATAAAATCATTCAATGCTTTTAATAACTGACGTTCTTGGATTGGATTTTTTGATCTTTCTGGTTCCCACTTCGTGTGTTCCGGATTCTCAATCAGGCGTAGTCTCTCATTTATCTCTTTGCCATTTATAAACATGACTCCTGTAAATGGTACATGTCCTGGTAATCTATCCTTATCCATAATTTTCATTCCAGTTTGCCGAATCATACATATTCTATTAGGAGATTCTGGATCTCCTAATAATAATCCTAATTCCAATTCTCCCATTCCTAGAAAATTTTCCTTATACCATACAGTATTATCGGAAACTAATACTTCATAATACTTATCTGTATAACCAGTCAAATCATCATGATATGCTTCCATAATATTCTTAAGTTCGGATTTACAAATATGTATTTTACCAACATTTACTTCAAGCTTTTCATGCCACAGAGCTCCAAGGAATCCATCTAAAATTGATACAATGATATCTTTTTGCCAATTTTCTCCACCATATTTATATCCTGCAATATATATATCCGTTCCATAATTTTTATCTTCTCTATGAAAATCCGGATCTAAATTCAATTCCTCATAAACTGGAGTATTTCTTTCATTTCCATAATATCCTGTTCCCTGAGTGTTCTGCCCATCATTCCTTGTAAATGTAACCAATCTTGAAACGCCTTGTGATGCTTTCTCCTCATTTATATCGTATGTGCTATAGAATACTGTTGAAAAATCGGAACAAGCAAATGGGGCAAATTTACCAATACCATATGACCCACCGGCTGTTCCTTTTTTGTCAGATGCACCTGATGATTTTGTCAAATTGGTCCAATCAGTATTTATTTCTTCTCTTGAACCGATTAAACCAGTAGTATTAAAATCGCTGATTCTTAAAAAATCGCATTTATCTGCAGATATTTTTTCAATAGCATTAGTAAAAAACTCTTTTGTTGTTAATGCTTTTTGCCCTCCCCAAAAATCAAGACATCTTTGGAAAGTATCCTGTAATTCATCTCTGCCAGGTAGTTGATTTGAAGGAATACTAAACATATTAAATTCTACAACTATCTTGCTGCCCGTAGCCGCATCCAAAGAATTCTGACATATCTCGCGTGCTAATGATTTCAAGGGTGTACCTCTAAACATTGAAACTCCAGAATCATTAATTCCTTTATTTTCTCCATAATCATTTGATGGAAATCTCCATATTGCCATAGTTTTCCTCCTATGCTAAATAATCTCAATATCTGAAAGTACTATTTGCCTATCAACAGAAAAAATATTCTTAATATCTCGATGTGATAAAGGCGTTTCATTTTGTTTTTCAACCAATTTAATCATATTAGATACAGTTATTCCAGATCCATGTACCCCACACTCTGCAACAATACCCTGAATTTGTCGATCAATTTGATTTCCAAATCCACCAGCTATATAGGCAAAAAATCCAATTGGTTGTGAATACTCACTATATTTTGAAATATTCTCGATATAATTATGAACCATTCTATTATGATGATCACCTGATATAGAATATTTACTATACGCTTTATTATCAATTATTGCTTGGTAACCTTCATTATTTGATACAAGTAATACATCTGGTGCAGATTTACTTCCTGTTTGACCAAGGTGCTTTGTTTCAAATCTAAATACCTCTTTGAATAACTCAGTTGTTGCAATTTCAAAATTAACGGCTTCTTCTGTTCCCTTAAATGCCATTTCAAAATATTCCGTCATGAATCCACTTATCGCGCCATTGGGATAAGTTTCCAGCAACGTATTTTCTACTAACTTTCCATCTGCTCCTGTAATATTAACAACATAATCAACCACATCTGTTGTTATACTTTTAATAGGGCGATGAATTGAATACGCTATAAACGCCTGTCGAATTCTTTGCATATCTATCATACGAGAGGTAATAGTTTTTGAATTTGCTAAATTACGTGTATCCTTCTGATGCCAAGGATCCAGTCCAAATTTTCTCTGAAAATACTCCTGATTTTCTGGACGATCTATAAATGCTGGTTTATTAGCGAGAATATAATTAATTTCATCTCTCTTATCATCAAGAAGTTTAATTACCCCACCTTCTTCTCTATAAATCAGCTGTGTATAATCCAACCAATTAACGATTGTATTTGCAGTATCATTCAAATGACTAAAAGGATGTTCCGGATTAACTTTTCCTGAGCTTGGGGCATATTTTATAAAGTAGTCCTCATCTAAAACTTCATCACCATATGATCTATAAGCACGAATACGATTTACAATATATTCATAACATTGATCAGATTCATTTTCAGCTTCTACGATAATTATTTTTGCAATTTCATCAGTCGTGAGATATTGAACTCGGTTATCGCTTAGCAATTTAATTAAAAACCTAAATGGACGTATTCTAAACCGTTCATTCACTCTTGTTTTTGAAGATTGTAACGACAATGAAAATGGTGATGGAAATTGATACTTCATTACCTGATTTTTCAAAATTTCTACTGGTGAACGGCCCTGCATGATAGCCTCTCCAGCCAGTGTTAAATAAGACTTACTTGTACTATCTTGCGTAAATACTAAGCCTAAAGATGCTAACCATGCATAATATGTTCTTCCCCCACTACCTCTTGCATCTCTTCTTTCACCAACACGCTTTAACCCAGCTTCTTCCAATGCATCTTCAAATTTTCTGTGTAAGTTAATACTTCCTTGCCACTGTGCATCAAGTGAAACAGTCGAAAACACAGCTAATATCTCTGGTATCGAATTCAATTTTCGTTTAGGACGTGTAACCCACCAATAATTAATCATCAGGACACCTTCTTTCTCAAATTAGTTTCCATAAGCTATAGTTCAAATTTCTTCATTTGAGATTTTGTTTGATATTTTGATTTTGTTTCTTTTAATTCAGCTTCAATAACTGAAAATATTTTTTTTACATCTTCCTCACTATACTCATAATTTGAACGATTTGCACAATTTCCCAACAATCGTATCTGATTTATAATTTTATTGGTACGATTTTCTGCTACTCTCTTAAAACGGTCTGCTTTTTCTTGCGATGTTGCCATACATTTACCCCTCTTTCAATTAATTAGGTTTTAATACAGACTATTATCTCTAACAACATATTAGCAATATATGTCATATATTGTCAAGGTTAAATATATATATTTATATTTTCATTAAAAATTGCATAACCTCTATATATTGTGCAAATAATTTTGCAGTACATATGCTAATGAATAATAGACTTGCTACATTTATTATTTTTCAAGGACTTTTTTACTTTTGTCCTTCATTCTCTTTTCTCACATTAAAAGTTTTTCCTGTTGAATGTGTTCTCTTACAGATATACTTTTTGCATTCCGATTTACTATACTATTTTGAAGATATATCTCTACTTTTACCAAATAATTTTTCTTGCCATATGTCTTGTTCTTCTTTTATTAAATAACGATCCACTAAGACCGCAATCGTTGTTGCTTCGCAAGTTAGCAAGCAGTGCCCCCGTACGTACACGGGCGCGTTTTGCTTGTTGGAGGCACATCCCCAATCCCCTTAGAATGTCATCTTCGATGACAAACTACGCTCTCACTTCGTGAGTGCTGATACATTCTTGCTCTGCCAGAATATAAAAAAAGAGGGCAACCACCAATTTATATTTTTGATGGTTGCCCGTATTCTTACCTCGCCTGCTGCCGTTTCCTTTTCATGTCTTCCTCTATGTCCCAGCTCTGCTGCGTAGCATAGACGGATTCCACATTTTGCTTTGCTATCTGATAATCCCGCATCTCTTTTTTTATTTTCTTGTATTCGTTGTAAACTGACTTTTTCTCTAAAAGCAGTCTTGCAAATTCCTCATTCAGATCCTTTACCTTCGGAATTTTTCCATCCGGCAATTTGGAAAATGCTTCCTTTGCTGCTTTATGAAGAGTGATTTCATCCCGGTGTGCCTCGAAAAATTTCTTACTGTATCC
>ULTX01036466.1_pt1 | contig 11360 bp, 9 predicted proteins | sample 1958041 | NCBI WGS metagenome assembly ULTX01 (sample SAMEA4835747, study PRJEB28245) | human gut metagenome | biome: gut microbiome; material: fecal sample | place: Denmark | collected 2008
GCCATCCTTGTCGAAGTAACAATGTACCACACCGGCTCCGGTTTCGATAACTGGTACTTTGGCTGTATCACGGACGAAGTTGATGAGCTTCTTTCCTCCACGAGGAATGCAGAGGTCAATATAGCCCACGGCATTCAGCATTTCACCGGTAGCTTCATGGGTAGCAGGGAGCAGTGTAACAACATTCGGATCAATACCAAAAGTTATCAACACCCTGTGGATAAGTTCGACACCCGCTGAGTTTGAGGCGTTTGCATCCTTACCACCTTTCAGTACGCACGCATTTCCGCTCTTGAAACAGAGTGAGAAAACATCGTAGGTTACGTTAGGACGAGCCTCATAAATCATGCCGATAACTCCGAATGGAACGGCTACTCGCTGCAGATGCAAACCATTTTCGAGTGTTTTGTCTTTGAGAACTCTTCCGAGCGGTGAGGGCAGGGTACTTACGTGTCGCATATCCGAAGCAATATCCTGGAGTCGCTGCTCTGTGAGTTGCAATCGGTCGTAGAGCGGGTTCGCCTTGTCCATCTTCGCCAAGTCTTCTGCATTCGCTTTGAGAAGCGCAGGAGTCTCAGCGATGATGGTATCTGCCACCGCCTGCAGGATTTCATTACGTTGTTCATCAGTTAGCAAACCAAGTGTTTTGCTAGCTGCCTTCACTTTTTGGAAAGTCTCTTTCAGTTCCATTTGCTATTCCTTTCTTATTTTTATGATAAGATATTTTGTAATGTGTTATGAGTTCCCTCTTAACAACGGCAAAGGTAAGCATAAATATCGGAAATTGCAAACTTTATGCAAGAAAAAGTGATGATTTTATAGATAAATGGATAGTTATACGGAAATGAGATACAAAAAGGTCAGACAGCGTCTGACCTTTTTGGGGTAGCAAAGAAGATTCAGCAGACTGTGTCTGCTGTTTTTACTTTTTGAATTCCTCAGACAGTGTCTGAGGAATTGTTTACTCTTTGAATTTCAGGTAGAACTTCTTGAAATTCATGATGTTTGTCTCCGAGAATCCTTTTCCGAATTCTATCGCAGAAATACTCAGAACTTTCATATCCTTTGGTAAATGAAAAGATTTTCTAATTTCTTGTTACTTAGTTTATACGCCATTACATCTTTTGTGTTACAGCCTTATTGTAAAGGCAAAGGCACAACTGTTTCTTGAATATGCAAAAGAAAATGGCAGAAAGTTGAGGTACATACTCAACTTTCTGCCATTTATGATGTAATCTTTTGATTATTTAATCTTCTTGAATGTGATAGTGCTAGGATATGAGGCGTTGCCATCCAAATTGTATTTTAAAACCATAGTTGTCAAACTAATACTCTGTATGGTATATACATCTAAAACGGTGGTGCCATCTACATCGTATGTAGTTAATTTGTTGCCTGAGATAGAATAGGCTTCTCCGGAACACTCTATTTTCCATTTGTTTCCAGTCCAAATATACTCATTGAAAGTGCCACCTTGCTTGAATTCGAAAGAGATAACATCATCAATGTCTATGTCTTTATCTACTTTAGCAGGCTTGTCATTTTCATCCCAGTCATAGCCTGTTACATGTGTAGGTTGCCACATTCCAATGATGTATGTCTGGACATCTTCTGTGGAAGGCGTGTCTTCGTCATCTGAAGAACAAGCAGTGAAAGACACCATTGCAAATAAGGCGAAAAGAATCGCCAAAAGAGAAAAATGTAATTTTTTCATAAAATTTGCCCGTTATGCCGATAGCTAAGCTTTTAATGTTATTAAATTAGTGAACTGGATAGATTGCGAAGCCATCGTTCTACATAACCTACGGATACAAACACGTGGACGAAACTTGTCCAAATTGCAGCCGTAGGAAAAGCTGATTAGAACAACAAGTAACGCCCACGATATAGCGGACGTTCACTATCTGTCGTTTCTAATGCTCTTTTTGAAATTTCCTACGTTCCAATTTGCATGACCGAATAGCAAACGCTAATTTAACCATCAAAAATATGGAAGTCCTCACAATAGTGTGATTCGATTCCAACTGCAAAGGTAAGGATAATTTTTGAAATAGCAAAATAAAACCCAGAAATTTAAAGGAAAAATTTTCTTTTTGCCTTGCTTCTGTGCTTTTTAAGTTTGTCTGCACAGCCCTCTTGCTTATCTTTAAAAGTCAAAGGATAGTTCTATGAAGAACGTTCCTTATTCTCTTATATATTGTTGATGATGTTGTATCACAAGAGAATTGTTGTCGTGCGATTATAGGTGTTTCTGCTATAGTCAGCAGAGCTGCTGAGCCTAGTGACAATCTTCGAGAAGCTATATTTTCTTACTTAAGAAACTATAAACTGACGGCTGTGCTTAGGAGGCAATGCTTTCCTATCTCTTGAAACAAAGAAGGTCAGTCTAACCTCTGTTAAATCAGAATATTAAAGAAAAGTTCGTTTTTTCGTTTAAAAAGTTGCAGATAATAATTGTATTTCCAAAAGAAAGTAGTATCTTTGCATCATCGTTTAATATAAAACATAAATATTATGGGTACAGCAGAAACTCAACAGGCATTGGCTTTTGCAACGATGTGCGTCGATCTTACTGCAAAGGCAGAAGGATGCAGTAGGCAAGAAATGTACTTGCGGATGAAAAAGGTTGGACTGATACATGGTCTTACCACAAGACTTGATGCCCTTCATACACAGAGTAAAGATTATGTTGTAGCAGCTTTACAAACTGCACTTCGTCGTCTGGAAACAGCAAATAATTAATAACTATGCGTACGGTTTTTCATGGTGCAACTCGAATAGTGGAATATCCACTTTGTCATATCGGACGAGATAATCTCGATTTCGGTAAGGGATTTTATGTTACAGACATTCGTGATCAGGCTATCAGTTGGGCAAAAAGAGTTGTGAACTTGGGTTTGCCGCAATGGCTAAATATTTATGAACTAGACGAAAATTACATTAAGCAAAATGCTCGTTGTAAAATATTCACGGCTTACGATAATGAATGGCTCAAATTTATAGTAAAAAGTAGAGCTGGAGAGATGCCCTGGAGAGAATATGATTACGTTGAAGGTGGTATTGCCGATGACCGAGTCATTACAACGATAGAAGATTATTTAAATGGAGATATTTCTATGGAATATGCTTTGAAACGATTGTCTGAGCATCAACCGAATAGTCAAATATGTATTATCTCTCAAAATATACTTGATGATAGCTTACATTTCATATCTGCGGAGCCGTTAAATGATTTAGCAAGAAAGGAGGTAAAGTCATGTTAAGAGATTCACAGCTTTGGATGAAGATAGGTAGAATATGTACTTTGTTGGCAAAGCGGTTGGATATTTCTCCAGAAAGAGCGTTTGATATTTTTCAAATGAGTAAGACCAACGAACTACTCCATGATGAACGTTCTTTGCTCTATCTAATGAGTGATTTGTATATTGTTGATGATGTGATTATGGAATTACAATCAGCTGATGGACTTCACAGAATTTATAAGTAGAATTCTTCTAATTTGGTATTCTACGACTATGGCTACTGTATTTGAGGCGTTTGCTGCCATAGTTGTTCTACTAAGATTTTGTTGTTGTACAACTACAAGGTGTAAGGTTGTACGACTATAGGGTGTAAGGTTGTACAACTATAGGGTGTATAGTTGTACAACTATAAGGTGTTGTCACTATAGTCAGCAGATGTGCTGACTGCAGTCGGCAGACCTGCTGACTAGGCTCAGCAGAGCTGCTGAGCCTAGTGGCAAACTCCGAGAAGCAGTATCCTCTTACCCAAGAAACAGTATCCGCTACCCCGATAAACTATCTCCGCTACCCCGATAAACTATCTCCGTTAACCCGATATGCTATATCCGTAAGTTTATTCAACCATATTCTCTTACTTAATCAACCATATTCTCTGGCTTGTTAAAGCAGTTAGGGAATCTACATATCCATAGTGTAGTTGTGGAGATATTCCCAAGCATCATTCAAATCACGTAAAGGGAGGCGCTCTTTTACGAGCTTTATCTTTAATGCCTTGCAGAATGTTTTCAGAACAGATTCTGTTGCCATCTCCTCCAGCTTAATATAGTTAGGACGTTTAAAGCACATTTTTTTGTTTATATTCTCTTTAACCACAGATCCATGAATCTGTCGTAGATGACGTATCCTTCATTAGTCCTATATACTAATTCCTTGTCTTCCAAGATTTTGAGGGCAGCCTTTACGCAGCTGGCTCCACTCAGCTTGTGCTCCTTGATGAACTTGCCAGAGGTAGGCTGGGCAACAATGCTATCCTTGGCTATAGCTTTCAGAAGCGAGAGCTGGTTCTCTGTGAAGAACTGTACCATATTCTCAAACTGTGGTTCTCTACCTTCGAGTACTGAAAGAATTGCTGCATTTACTTGCTTGATACTATCAACTTGTATTTCGGTTTCATAGAGGCGATTCATGATGTATTGGATATTTCTTGTTTCTTAGTTTCATACACCATTACATCTTTAGTGTTACAACTTTTATGTAATGGCAAAAGTACAACTATTTTTTGAATGGGCAAAAGAAAAAGGCAGAAAGTTGAGGAACATTCTCAAATTTCTGCCATTTATTAGCCTATCACATTACATAGTCGGTTGATGGCTGCATCAAAAGTGGTGAGGTCTTTGGCTCGCTTTCTGATGGCTGCCTTGTAATTATAGATGGTTTGCGTAGAATAGAACAGAAGGGTGGCCAGTTCCTGACCATCCGTAATTCCCAGTCGCATCAGTGCATAGATCCGCAGTTCCTTGGTGAGACTGTTAGGGGCAGGGAGAACTATCTGTTTTTCTGGCAACAGCAGTTGGTTGAACTCTTCCACGAAATTCGGATATAAGTCAATGAATGCCTTGTCGAAGCGAATATAGAAGTTGGCAGCCTCTTCTTCTGCCAGCTTGTAGCTGTTGATGGCAGTCAGAAGATCGGCAGTTTGCTTTGCCTTGATTTTGCGGCTTACCAATTTGCGATAATCATCCAGTTTCTTGATATATACAGCACTGATGTCCATAAATAAATGCATATAGGTCTCTCTTCGCTTATTGGTGTTGAGCAGTTTCTGGTTCAGTTCGTCCAAGAGTGTATTTTGGCTTTTTATCTCCCTACGGCTCTTGGCTAGACGCTTGTTCATCTTGAATGCAAAGAAAGCCATGGCAAGGAATCCTAGCGACAGGATACTCACGATGACGAGAGATGCTGTTACGATGCGGTTCTTGCGTACTTCTGCCTGATGGTTCGTTTCTGTGATAAGGGGTAGTATGCGGGAAATCTCTACCATGCGGAGGCGGTTGTTGTAGAATTGGGCATCCTCCATGGAGCAATAGATGTATTTGGCAACCCTCTTTGCATAGGAGGCATCCTTATTATATAGATAGGTGGAAAACTCCTGAAGGGCAAGATTCTCCTTCAGGGGACATATCTGGTCTGAAATGGCTGCTTCTACAATATACTTTTCATATAAATCCTTTTGGTCGGTATCATAATAATAGCGGGCTATGCAATAAGCCGATGAGGCATGCACACGGCTGTTCAGGGGACTGGCTGAAAGTGCCTTCATGTAGAACTGAAGCATCTTTTTGCTTGTACGCTGCTTTAGATATTCAAACTCTCCTGAAAGATAGTAATAAAGAGCGGATTCCTTGTTGCCGATATGTTCAAGAGTCTTGCCTAAATAAAAACGTTTCTTGGCTGCCAATCCTTCTTGAAACTCCGACTTATTGCAGAAAGTTTCCCAGTAGTTATATACCCAAGTCAAGGTATAATAATAGTATTGCAATAACTTAGGTGACATTTTCTCCACATCCATTGCGAGCATTAAGTCTTCTGCCTGGCTGTTGAAACCGCCTGTTGACAGCACTGCCGCACGATTGATTTTATTCAGGTTGATGAAATAATCATCCTGAAGTTGTGCTGCCAGCTGGTAGCCCTTCTTGGCGTATGTCATGGCAGAGTCGTAACGGTAGGTATAATACTCTCTGTAGATCTGGTTATAGAGCCTAAGCTGGTTGTGCTTGTCGGAAGTTGTGTATAGTTGCTTTTTGAGTCTTAGCAGTTTCGCTTCTTTTCTTTGGGTAAACTTGCTTCGCTGAGCGATGTAACTGTCTAAACGATGGAACAGCTGTTCCTCGTTTATGGAAGAAGCATTTGCCATTAATGGCATAAACATCATTAAGAACCACAATACTACTTTCATAACTATCCTTTTAATTGTTATTATTACTATCTGATAGGCTATTAGAGTGCCTTATAATTGTATTTTTCTGCAAAGATACTACATTTATTCCTCTTTTTACCATCTACTCTATTAAAAAGTATTAATATCTTTGATAGCTTGATTATTAGAAGGTTATAGACTTAATAAACCTAATATTTATCTACTCGTAACCTACACATGATGCCAATGTCTGAAAAATCTCCTTAACTTTGCAACCGCAATCGAATCGCATTCGGTAGCAAGTGAAATCATGTAAAACTAAGAATAAACAACTGTAAGATTATGAACTTAAGAATCCGTACATTTTCTATGGCTTTGGTAGCGATGTCTGCTGCAAGCCAAGTGTATGCACTTCCTTCCGACGAATCTGAAAACAAGGAGAAAAAGGAAGAGCGTAATGTGATGCTCAACGCATCTGATGCCAACAAGCCTCGTGAAATCCAGATAGGATTGCCGAGCGAGGATGTAACCGTATATGAGAACGGTCTTCCTGCCGTTTACTCTTCTTCCGTACACAGACTGTCTGCACATTGGCGTAGCGATGCCTCACTGAAAGGTACCGACTTGATGACTCCATCTGAGTCTGCCATTGCTACAGGTAATATTGCATACGCAGTTTCTTCTTTCAGCGAGTTGGGACAGAAAGAGTTCAAGGGCAAGCTCAACTATAAGGCAAACCATTTTGGTATGCAGAATGTAGACCTCAACCTGTCTGGTGGAATCGGTGACAATTGGCTTTATACTGCCAGTATGTATCAGAATTTCGATCCAGGTAGTTTCAAGCTTCGCTTTACTGATTATGCCGACCGTACACAACTTTATCATTTCGGTATCACTCGCATCTTGAATGATGGAAAGGGACGTGTCTCCTTATTATATAAGTATTCCAACAGCAAGAACCCTGGCAATTTTGCCAATGCAGCCCCATTTATCTATTCTGGCGACGGTAGTATCAAGAAGATCGATGGCTTTGATCCGGGTATGGACTCATACGTGCAGCGTCAAGGTTCTTTCCAATACTTGAATACAAAGTCAGGAAAGATGGAGACATGGAATATGAGCGATGGCAGTGAGAATCATGCCAACGAAATTGCCCTCATCAGCCAGTATCAGTTTGATAATGGATGGTTGTGGAAATTCAACGCCAAGTATATGAATGCTCCACGTGCCAATTATGTGGATTACGGAGGAAGTACCATCTCTCAGGTGAGCGAGGCTGATGGCTATCAGCTTTCTGATGGATCTGCCTACAGTGGCTATATAGAAGGCCGTCGCACCTGGTTGCATGTTGGTAAGGTGAGCAATGCGCTTTTGACTACCGAAATCTCTAAGCAGTTGAATAACCATAAGTTAATGATTGGTTTGAACGAGTGGTATTACCATCTCAATTACTATTCGTCTTCGTTCCAGTGGGCAGGCACCGTAGAAGCTTATCCACGCACATTGAGCCAGATATATGTCAATCCCCTTGATCCTACGCAGACAGCTCATCGTTCTGAGACTTTCGGTTATAATGAGTTGAGTCCAGAATACACCAAGGGTTCAGAGAACAAGTTGGCACTCTACTTTACCGACGAATGGAAGGTTAGTCCTAAGTTCAAGGTGTTCTATGGTGGTAGATTGGAGTACTACCGCATGTTTGCCGAGCAGATTTCTACTCCACGTTTCTCAGGATTCCACATGGGTAACTATAATACATACGCCACTGCTGCTGATGGTTCTGTTGTTGCTACCGAGCACAGCATCGAAGCAAAGAACGTAACCAAGGATAAATTGAATTATGCAGCCACCTTGCAGTTGACGTATAACCTTACCCGCCAGTTTGGTCTGACAGCCGATGCTACCATCGCCACCCGTTTCCCACGCATCAGCGAGTATGCAGGAACAGGACCTACCGAGGAGCAGTATAAGCGAGTAACCATTCCATTGATTCGTGGTGGTATTTTCTACAAGAACGATTGGATTGACCTTTCTTCAATGGTGACCTACATTTCAAAGTCGAACAATATCGACCAGCAGAATCTTACCAAGCCTGGCACTACAGAGGGCAAGACCGTGTTGCTCATCTATAACATCCAGACTTTGGGTTGGACAACCTCGGCAGAAATCAATCCGTTCAAGAACTTCCACATGCATGCACTCTTCACTTATCAGAAGCCGGTGTATAAGAACTATAATGCGAGCGTAACGTTCAGTGACGGTCAGTCTATGGGTGTGAATGCCAACAATATGATTGTCAAGGAGATTCCTCAGGTTCTTATCGAGTTGGACCCTAAGTATGATATCACCAAGAATCTGAATGCCTGGTTGAGCTTCCGTTACTTCGGTAAGACCTATGCCAACCTTCAGGAGGCTCTCTATTTCAATGGTCACTGGGAGACTTTCGGCGGAATCAACTGGAATGTGAACAAGAAGTTGAGCCTTGGCGTGAGTGTCATCAATATCTTCAACGAGAAGGGTGCCAAGGGTACCATTAGCGGATCTGAGCTGATTACCAAGCAGGAAGCTGGCAAATATGACGGCAAGTACATGAGTGGTAGCTATCTTCGTCCGTTTACGGTGGAATTCTCTGCAGGAATCAAATTCTAAGATAATAACGAAAGAATTATAGCGTTTAATTATAACAAAGCAATCACGTAAAAACCAAAGAACGATGAAAAAGGTATTTATGATTATCGCAGCGATGTGCATGACATCTATCATGGCATCTGCTCAAAAGACCATCCGAGTGTCAACCGACAAGACCGACCTCGTGATGCAGGTTTCTCCTAAGGGTCGCCTCTACCAAGTGTATCTGGGTGACAAGTTGAAGAATCCTTCAGATTACAATCATCTGAAGTGGGATGTATATGCGGCTTCTGATGGTTCCGTCTGCCAGCGAGGTCATGAGGTTTATGCAACCTCTGGTGCTGAAGATTTCTTCGAGCCGGCAGTGGCAGTGACCCATGCAGATGGTAACATGACCACCTATTTGTATTATCAGTCTTCTGAAGAAAAGGCTATCAGTGGAGGTGTTGAGACCATCATCACGCTTAAGGACAAGGTGTATCCGCTGACCGTGAAGCTCCACTATGCAGCTTACCCTAAGGAGAACGTCATCAAGGCGTGGAGCGAAATCTCTCATAAGGAGAAAGCTCCGGTTACGCTTTGGAGATATAGCTCAACAATGCTTTATTTCAAGGCAAACAAGTATTTCGTTACCAATTATCATAGCGACTGGGCTAAGGAAGGCCAGCCTGAAACTTGCCAGTTGACTGCTGGTAAGAAGATTGTTGATACCAAGTTGGGTACTCGTGCAGCCATGCAGGAGGAGCCGTTCTTTGAACTGGGATTTGATGAGCCTGCCAAGGAGAATGAGGGCAAGGTGATGCTTGGAACCATCGGATGGCCTGGCAACTTCCGATTTACCTTCGAGGTAGATAACGTGGGAGCCCTTCGTGTTATCCCTGCCATCAATCCATACGCCTCTAACTATAAGCTGAAGGCTGGTGAGACGTTCACTACCCCTGAGTTTATCTTTGCCATGAGCGATAATGGTATTGGTGAGGCTTCCCGTAATTTGCACAATTGGGCTCGCCAGTATCAGGTAAACATGGGTATGGAAGATCGCCTTACGCTCTTGAACAACTGGGAGAATACAGGCTTCGACTTCAACCAGCAGAGTCTTGCAGAGTTGATGAAGGATGCCAAGGACCTGGGTGTTGATATGTTTTTGCTTGATGATGGTTGGTTTGCTAACAAGTATCCTCGTAAGGACGACCATGCAGGTCTCGGCGACTGGGAGGCTACCAAGAGCAAGCTGCCTGATGGAATACCTGGATTGGTAAGAGATGCCAAAAAGGCTGGTGTAAAGTTTGGTATTTGGATTGAGCCTGAGATGGTGAATCCTAAGAGCGAACTCTTTGAGAAGCATCCTGACTGGGTCATCATGCAGCCAAAGCGTGATACCTATTATTACCGCAACCAGCTGGTACTTGATATCAGTAATCCTAAGGTACAGGATTATGTGTTCGGCATCGTGGATCGCATCATGACAGAGAATCCGGATGTGGCTTACTTCAAGTGGGACTGCAATAGTGTGATTACCAATATCTATTCTCCATATCATAAGGAGAATCAGGGTAATTTCTATATCGATCATGTCCGTGGTATCTACAAGGTCCTTACCCGTATTCATAAGAAGTATCCTAAGTTGCCGATGATGCTTTGCTCTGGCGGTGGCGGCAGAATGGATTATGAGATGCTTAAGTATTTCACCGAGTTCTGGTGTTCAGACGATACGGATCCATACGAGCGCCTCTACATCCAGTGGAGCCTGTCGAAGTTCTTCCCAGCCAAGACCATGGGTTCGCATGTAACTAACTGGAACAAGAATACCAGTGTGAAGTTCCGCACCGATGTTTGCAGTTCATGTAAGTTGGGCTTTGATATCGACCTCAAGTCGCTTTCTGGTGATGAATACAAGTTTGTGCAGAATGCTGTCAAGAACTACGATAGCATGAAGCCGATGATTCTTGAGGGCGACCAGTATCGCCTGGTTTCTCCTTACGAAGGCAACCACTGTGCCATTAACTATGTAAGTAAGGACAAGCAGCGTGCCGTTCTCTTTGCTTACGACTTGCATCCACGCTACAAGGAGCCTGTGATGAATGTGAAGATGCAGGGATTGGATGCCAATAAGGTTTATACCGTAAAGGAGACTAATCTGATGCCTGGAAAGGAGTCTGATTTGGAGTGCAATGACAAGCAGTACAGCGGTGACTATCTGATGAAAGTCGGCTTGAATGTATTCAGCCAGACCGATGGAACCAGCCATGTATTGGTATTAGAATAAAGTTTCTCTGTAAGCATCCTATAATAAAGAAGTTAATCAAGACTGGTTTAATCTTATGCATAAACCAGTCTTGATTTTATTTGTTTTGTTAAGCACCTCGGTATGTCACCTGCCCTTATCGCATGGCTGGGGAAATGGTGATACATTCTAGTATTCCAAAAAAGTTTGGATTTTTATGGAATCAACTCCTTAAAAGTACTGTTTTTTATGGAATCAATTCCAAAAAAGTGTTGTTTTTGGGGGGATTTTCCAACGAAAGTATGTACTTTTACCTCAGTTCGGGATAACGAGCTCTATCTAAAGGCTT
>ULTX01046630.1_pt1 | contig 11322 bp, 9 predicted proteins | sample 1958041 | NCBI WGS metagenome assembly ULTX01 (sample SAMEA4835747, study PRJEB28245) | human gut metagenome | biome: gut microbiome; material: fecal sample | place: Denmark | collected 2008
CAGGACAGGATTCTGTCAGCGTGTGATGCAAAGTCGGATCACACAGTACATCCTCATGGATATTTTGGATAGGAGGGATTAGTTGAAGCGGGAAGCATTAACACAGAAACAGGGGGAGGTCCTTGATAATATCATTCTGTTTCAGCAGATGCATGGTTATCCCCCGACAGTGAGGGAATTGTGCGGGATGTCTGGAGTAAGGTCAACATCAACCATTGCCCTGCATATGAATCAGCTGAAAGAGAGGGGGTATATTACATGGATCAGCACAATGCCAAGGACCATACGAATTTTAAGAGAAAGATGAGGTGCTGGTATGAGCAAGGTATATGTCAATGTCACGGCGGAGTTTACGGCAGATGGCAGACTTCTTCCAAAGAGTTTTATATGGAAGGACGGCCATGTGTATGAGATTCAGAGAGTGACGGATGTGCGCAGGGCTGCAAGCCTGAAAGCAGGAGGAGCTGGAATGCGTTATACATGTATTGTTGATGGAAGAGAGAGTCATCTGTTCTATGAGGACAACAATATGTGGTTTATGGAGGAACGGTAAATTCTAAGAATGGAGTTAGTTACAGAAAGAGATCAGCGAGAAGTACAGGGGATAAGTGGTGCGGACTTCGGCACATCGGAACTCATTTGTCCTATTAACATGATCATCAATGGTTTTCATTTCCCTTATCCGTTGAATGGTACAACAGAATGTACATATTAGGAGGACTTTGATGATGACAGAGAGAGTTAAGATGAGATATGTGAGCTGTCCCGTATGTGGCAAGCAGCTGTTCAAGGTGTCTGGAAACTGCAGTGTAGAGATAAACTGTTCCAGATGCAGGAAAGAAATAGTAGGGGTAGTTGATGAAGTTTATATGAGGATATTTGAGAACTGCCGGGGAAAAAAGCCCGGTCAGGAAGCAGGTGCCAGCAGATGCTCTACAGATATGGAAGCATTAAGGAAACAGAAGCAAGCAATGTAATGGCAGTGAGCTTATAGATACAATTAAATATAATGAGCGGGTAGATGGAACCGACATACTGGGCAGAGGATTCAAAACACAGATTTTGAAAATACCGTGAACCCTTAGAGCCGGCACTACTTGGCAAGAGTTTGTAAACGAGCTGGATTTAGCACAGAACTATCAGGAGCCTGCAAAACGGAAATATGACAACAGAAGTCAATTTGACTTTTTGATTGTTTTATTTGAGTACGTTTTGCAGGCTCTTTTTCTATGCCGGTACAGGTCATGCATATTTCCGTTTTGGACTCCGGAAATGGAGAGAAAAGAATGGAAATGACAATAGGACAGAGAATCAGGGAATGCAGAAAAAATAAAGGAATGACACAGGATGAGTTGGCGGAGAGACTTTTGACAAAGAAGTCTACAGTTTCTGCTTATGAAAATGACAAGATTGATATCAAAATCAGCATATTGAAACAGATTGCAAAGGAACTGGACACTACTGTATTCTACCTGGCAGGAGAGCAGGATGAGGATATCAGTAATGAGGTAATGCAGATGGCAATGGTATTACAGCAGATTCAGAGTAAAGAACTTAGGAAAGTGGCAATAGAGCAGGCAAAAGTGCTTGCTTCTCTGTCCATGTAAAAGGTCGGGGAAAGTAGTGCAAAGTTCTCTTAACTTTGCGTTGTCATTTCATCTACCGTCAAAATCAGGGAAATATGCTGGAACTGGTAAGATATCAGAAAAAAGAAATGAAACAGGTGTCGGGGGCAGAGGAAATCATCTGTTCGGCAACAGAAATGATGCGAATGGAAAAAGCCAACAAACGAAAGCTGGGAGTACTGGCAGATCTGCCGGTGTATGACATCCCCTATCCGCAGATCAAAAAGATAGCTGCACTGAAAAACCACATTTAGGGTTTGTAAAAAGGAATAAAAAGGTTATAATGATGAAAAACTTTGATTCTGAAACATATCTCAGGGATGCTCTGTCTATTAATTTCCTACAGTAAAATTCACCCGACCTTGAATTTCAAATAACTTGAAGAAACAGCCTTTTTTTAGTATAATAAAGTCGAGTTACTGTATAGAATGATAAACAGAAATTCATGATAGATTTCATGATAGATTTGTTCATGGTATTTATCTGAACATGACTGGAAAATAAGAGAATATCTTTATGGGGACAGGATGTGTAACTGCACCATAATTCGGACAGGAGGAATGGTATTATGAAAAAATGGAAAGAAAGAGGAAAGCGAATCGCAGTATTGTTACTTACGGCAGCCCTTGTTGGAAGCAGCGTGGACTTATCAGCTCTTACGGTAAATGCAGCGGAGGAAGAAAAAACTCTGACCTGTGAAAAAGAGGAGCATACCCATGACGATAGCTGTTACGAAAGTGTACTGATTTGCACTGAGGAAGCAGAGGAACATGAGCATGACGATAGCTGCTATGAAGATAAGCTGATCTGTGAAAAGGAAGAACACACCCATGACGATAGCTGCTATACCATCACGACATCTTCCGATTCTGAGGACGAGAAGCAGGAGGATGAAAGTCAGGACGATACAACGGTGACAGGAGACAGCCCTGAGCAGACTACATCGGAAGAAACTGAAACCTCAGAGGAGAAATCAGAAGAAATAACCGAGACAGCAAAGCGTATCACCTCATGGACATGGAATGATGAAGAGGAAATGCTGGACTTGGAGGAAAACGTGCTGGCACTTCCCGGTGCATCCAAAGATTATATCGTATCCTTTGATGACATCGTATCATTCCTTCCTGCTTCCATCACAGCCACGATTACAACATCTGCGTCCGTTACCGAAACAGAGGATACAGAAGCAACAAACGAATCGGAAGAAACGGATGGAGCGGAAGAAACCGTGACTCTGGAAGGCTGGGTATGTGAAAACTACCCGGAGGAAGGTGCGTACAGCGGTAACTATACTTTTACTGCGAATCTGTCGGAGGGCTATGAACTCGCAGAGGACGCAGCAGCACTGAAAGTAAATGTAGAACTGGGTGGAGCACAGCTTTTGGAAGCAACCACCATCACACCAGCACAACCGAAAAATGGTGAAGGTACAGCAGAAAACCCGTATCAGATTACCTCGGCGGCAGAACTTTACTGGTTCGCCGGACTTGTAAACGGAACTCTTACAGACGTTACTAAAAATAGTTCAGCCTGTGCGAAGCTGATGAATGATATCACGGTAAATAATAATCTGCTTGACAGGATTACATATAAAACAGATGATGACGGCAATCTGACCAATGAAGTAGCAAACGGCGGGAACTTCATTTCATGGACACCGATTGGAGCAGCTAATAACGGCTATCAGGGGACTTTTGATGGAAATGGAAAGACCATCAGCGGACTCTTTTTCAATGATAGCCAAAAAAGTCATGTTGGCTTGTTTGACAATATATATATGGCAACAATTCGGAATGTCGGTGTCGTTGATTCTTATTTTTTCGGAGAACATTATGTCGGAGGCGTGTGCGCATTTGGTGTAGATGGTACGATAACTGGCAGCTATAACACAGGAGTGGTAAGTGGAGAAGGATGTGTCGGAGGCGTGTGTGGAACTGGTAGCAGTGTTACGATAACTGACAGCTATAACACAGGTAGTGTAAGTGGAAATGATGATGTCGGAGGCGTGTTCGGATATGGTGAAAATTGTACGATAAACAATTGCTATTATCTGAAAGCGGAAGGCACGGATTTGGGTGGCATTAACGGCGCAGATGTCGAAGGGCAGGCTGAAGGAAAAACCGCTGCACAGTTTGCATCCGGCGAGGTTGCATACCTTTTGCAGGATGGACAGAAAGTGGGAGAAGATGGCACGATACCACAGGTCTGGGGACAGAACATTGATAATGATGGTGAGAAACAATCTTTTCCTGTTTTTAGTAATGCGAAAGTCTATAAACCTTCAGAAAGTTCTCCTTGTAAGGCTGGATATACAAATAATGCGGAAGGCTTAAAGGAACATGACTTTGGCGACGACAAGACTGGCGAAAGCTGTTCGTACTGTAATATAAAGAACATCAACTACTCTGGTATCAGTATTAGCGGTGTGGATACCCCTTACTACTATACAGGTAATGAGATTAAGCCGGATATTACCATAAAAAAAGGCGAGACATCATTAACTCTTGGTGAAGATTATAACATTACTTATGGAAACAATACAGATGTGGCAGGCAGCAATGCTGAAAACGCTCCTTATGTGAAGATTACCGGAAAGGGTAATTATACAGGAGAAATTACAAAGAACTTTACCATTGCTTACATTACTGCTCCGGATAATTATATAACAGGAACGAAAGGTGCGAATGACTGGTATACTTCAGATGTCACAATCGGCGTAGCAGACTGGCAGGTATCAACGGATGGAAGCAGTTGGAATGACAGCATTTCGGTTACCGAAGAGGGAACACATTCTTATACTCTTTATTTTAAAGACAGTAACGGATACATTACAGATAGCATAAACAAAGAGATTAAGATTGATAAAGCTGCTCCAACCGGAACCATTCAGGTAAAAGAAAGTACATGGGATAAATTTTTAGAGAAAATTTCCTTTGGCTTCTATACCAACACCAAAGAAAAAATTACGATTACATCAGAGGATACCGGCTCCGGTATAGCCTCTACAGAATATCTGGTATCTGACAAGGCATATACACAAATTTCAGATATGCAGAATCTGAGTGGCTGGAAAGATTATGATAATAGCAATAAGCCTAAAATCAAGACGAACAGGACCAACTATGTGTATGCGAGAATCACAGACAATGTCGGAAATGTAACCTATCTGTCCAGTGATGGCATTTTGCATGATGATGAGAAACCGTATATTTTTGATATAACCCCGGTCATGAAGGATCGCTCCGGTAGTGTGACATTTGATATTTTTGAAGATGGAAGCGGTCTTGAGAAGGTTTATTTCTTATATAGTACGGATATAAATGAGGTAACAAGTGCTACGACAGAGAATTTGAAAGCATCTGATTATCACAATGCAACCGGAACCTTTACATTATCAGACCTGAAACCAAATACCGAGTATTACTGTGCAGTTCTTGCAGTGGATAAGGCAGGAAATGAAAGTTATCTTTTAAATAGCATATTTAAGACATTAAAGGAAGCCATCACGGGAACTGTATCCATTTCCGGAGAGGCAGTATATGGAAAAACATTGACAGCATCCTATGAGGGACTTGCGACAGATGCCGGCGAAGTTACAGTTTCATGGTATCGTGGAGAAGATACTACAGCGATTGCTACCGGAGATACATATACTTTAACAGCAGATGATGTAGGAAAAGTGATTACAGTTAAGGTTACCGCTGAAAACTGTTCCGGAGAACTGACGGATTCCACCGCCGAGGTAGCAAAGGCAGAACATCCAAATCCACCGACGAATGGAAATGTGGATGATGAAAACAATACCTTTACCTTTAACGGAACAAGCGGAGTTACTTACGAATACAGTACCGATGGTGGAGCAAGTTGGACGGATATTACGGTAGATTCCGGCACCGGTGTTGGTACTGTTACAGTTGGAAACGTGATAGTCAACACAGGAGATTTACAGGTACGGGCAAAGGAAACAGATGGATATAAGGCAAGTGATGTTATTTCCAATACATCTGCCTATACCGCAACCTTAGAAGGCAGCGTAAGCCTTTCAGGAACTGCAAAGTATGGGGAAACCTTAACGGCAACTGTAACCGGAGCACAGCAGGGAGCTGTATTAACCTATACTTTCTGTGCGGACGATACAGTGCTTCAGCAGGGAAGCAGCAATACTTATAAGATTGAACAAGAAGCAATTGGAAAACAGATTACAGTTAAGGTATCTGCGGAAGGATACAAAGGAACAGTCAATGATACTTCGGATACTGTTGCAAAAGCAGACGGAGTGCTGACACTGAAACAGGCTGAATTTACCCAGACCTTTGGGGATGAGGCATTTGAGCTTGGATGTAGCAGAACCGGAGACGGAACGATTTCCTATAAGGTTTCCGATGAAAAGGTCATTAAAGTTTCCGATACCGGAGTAGTAACGATTGTGCGAGCAGGAAGTGCCACCGTAACAGTATCTCTTTCGGAAACGAAGTGTTATACCGGTGCGGCAGAGCAGACGATTACGGTTACCGTAAATCAGGCATCTGCACCAACATTAGCTTCCGAAAACATAAGCTATGTGAATACAAAAGGCTCTGGCGGAGCTGTGACCATTGATATTGCAGATAAACTGCCGGAGAATAGAGGAGATACAACTTACACAGTAACGGATACGACAGACAGCAGTGGAATTTTGCAGAATGTGGCGGTAGATACTACCGGTAAGCTGACCTACACTGTAAAATCCGGTAAAAAAGTGGGCGATAAAGCAAGCATTATCGTAACTGCCCAGATGGCAAATTATGTATCTGCAACATTTACTGTAAATATCAGTATTACGGATAAGATAGTCGTTGCATTGCAGAATGGAAGCAGCGTAACAATTAACGGAAGCAATGCCCTTACCTATGGAGATAAGCTGTCAAAACTTAATCTTGGCAATGCGGTATTTGTAGAAGCGGGAACGAATACGGTTGTTCACGGAACACTTGAGTTTGCAGCACCTGATGATGTGCCGACAGTAGGCACAACAACTGCGGGATGGAAATTTACACCGGATGAAGCAGACACTTATGCCGAGCTGACCGGAACTGTGGAAATTTCTGTAAGCAGGGCAACACCGAATGTAACCATACCAACGGTAAGTGAAACGAATATCGTTTATGATCCGGCAAAGACATTGAAGGATTACACCTTAAATGGCACAGATGGTACATGGATAGTCGGTGGAACTGAAACTTCCGTTGCAGGTAGCTGGAGCTGGAAGACGGATACAACAGTACCAATAGTAAACAACAGAGGATATGTTGCAGTATTTACACCGGCAGACAGCAACAATTACAATCCGGTAGAAAAGACCGTTACCGTAACAGTAGCGAAGGCAACACCAGTGATTACCGAAAACCCGACAGCATCAGCGATTACTTATAAAGAGTCATTAAAAGACAGTACGTTAAGTGGAGGCAAGGTAAACACCACAGGAAGTTTTGTGTGGGTAACACCGGATACCAATCCTACCGTAGCAGACAGCGGAAAGACAATGTATGAAGTAGTGTTTACACCTTCTGATTCTGCAAACTGGAATACAGCCACTACAACCGTTACCCTTACGGTGAATAAGGCGCAGGATGCTCCGAAAATGCCGGGACTAACCATGAAGCCTGCACATAGTAAGAATAAAGTAGGCGATGTGGAACTGCCACAGGGCTGGGCATGGGCTGATTCTGATAAGGAAAAAACATTGGAAGATGGTAAGGCTGTAACAGCAACCGCTAATTATGTAGGAAGCGATGCAGGCAATTATGAGAATGAGTCGGTAGTGATTACCCTGACAAGATCAAAATGTGACCATCTCAAGACAGAACTTAAAAATGCCAAACCTGCTACCTGTAAGGAAACCGGATATACCGGAGATACCTACTGCGTAGAATGTGGAGAACTGGTTGTATCAGGAACGGTAATCCCTCTTGCAAAGCATCAGGGTGGCAAGGCAACCTGTATACATCAGGCAGTCTGCACCGTATGTGGAACTTCCTATGGCGATTTGGACAGCAGCAACCATGAGCATACAGAAGTGCGTGGCAAAGTAGCAGAAGGATGTACCACAGAAGGATATACCGGAGATACCTATTGCTCTGATTGTAAAGTAATAATCAGAACCGGTTCGGTTATTGCAGCAAAAGGACACAGCTATACAAGCACAGTAACCAAAGAGGCAACCACAAACGAAGAAGGTGTGCGTACTTACACCTGTAAGAATTGTGGACACAGCTATACGGAATCTATTCCAAAGCTGCCGGAAGAGAAGCATACCCATTCCTACAAAGAGACTGTAACAAAACAGCCAACCTGTACGGAAAACGGAACAAAGACATATACCTGCTCCTGTGGTGACAGCTATACGGAGAGCATCCCGGCAATCGGACATAATTATGTGAGCCGGGTAACAAAAGAACCTACAAAATCGCAGGAAGGTGTGATGACTTACACCTGCAAGAACTGTGGACACAGCTACACCACCGCAATCGAGAAGCTAAAGGATGATAAGAAGCCGGGAGATAATAAACCGGGAGAAGGCGGCGATAAGAAGCCGACGGAAACACCGGATACCGGAAAGCCTTTTATCAAGGATGAAACCGGAAAAGAAGGCTGGGATGTTATCAAAACCGAAACTTCTGGTGCAAAAGATGGCGATGTGGTAAAGGTTGATATGAACGGTGCTACCGTAGTACCGGGAGATGTTCTTGACACTATCGCAGGCAAAGATGTAACCATTGTGTTTGACATGAGTAATGGAATTACCTGGAGTGTAAACGGAAAGAGCATAACTACTGACAAGGTAAGCGACATCGACTTCAGCGTAAAGGTTGGAGAAGAAGCCGGCAACACCATACCTGTGGATGTTATCAATAATGTGACCGGAGAAAGATATTCTATCCAGATCAGCCTTGCCTATGACGGCGAGTTCGGATTTACCGCAGTTCTTTCTATTAACATGGAAGCAAAGAACGCAGGACTTTATGCGAACCTGTTCTACTACAATGAAACCACAGGAGAACTTGAGTTTATCTGTGCGGATGAGATTGCAGAGGATGGAACTGCTGACCTGACTTTCACTCATGCTTCTGATTACACTATCGCGATTGATGAAGCACCGATGGACGGAAGTGAGGCAGACGACAGTACAGAAATCGGCAGTGAAGATAGCAGTGCTGACAGCACGGAAGCCGGAAGCGGAGATGTGGTGACAAAAGAAGATGCTTGGAATCCTCTCTGGATCATTATCATCGGAATCATTGTCATCGTGGCAGGACTTGGAGTGTTCTTTGTAGTTAAGAAAAAAGAAGAAAAGTAAGATAATCTGTAACAGCTAAATAAGATGCAGCATATGTGAGAGCAATTTCATGTATGCTGTATTTTTTATGTCCTGATATATGAAAGTCCATTCCTACTGTACTTTGTCCATTCTTTGGGGAACGATTTTTCTGCCCTGTTAATCTACAATAATTTCTGTAAGGAAGAGTAAAGATAAGAAAAGCCTTACCAATTAAGCAAGACAAAGGAGATTGACATGGCAGAGAAGAACCTGATTAAAGTATATGTAAATGCATCATCATCAACGAGAGTGAATCTGATCATTAAAAATTATAATGATTTTATGGGAATCGTGGAAGGATATACGGAAGGACTCAGGTACATGATCGAATGTGAAAAGGAAAGCAGTCACAGACATGATATCGGAGAGCTTGGAGTCCGTGTGCAGGGAGGCAGCATTAAGAGTGATCCGACAGCGAATAAAGCGGTTGCAAAGATCATGACAACAGAAGCCCTGATAAAATGCGATTTTTCAGGAGATGTTTTAAAGGGTGTTGACCGTGCGGAAGAGTTTGTGAGTGACGCATATCTTTTAAGAAAAATGAGAAATGATTATCAGCTGTTTAATAAGCAGGTTGAGACTCTGGGAGCAGAGAAGGATGTGTTTGAGAAATATCTGACAGGAGAAATGTCTTTAAGTGATATTGCTGAATTACAGAACATTTCCTATGAATCTGCACAGCAGAAAATTCATAAAATAAGAAGCCGTGTAAGAAGACAGGTCATCGGATTTATGGATGGTAAGATGGGAGGTATTGCTTAATGGATGGAATCACAAACAATACCAGTGAAAAGAGATGTTATACAGTAAAGGAATTACAGGAAATCCTTGGAATCAGCAGACCGACAGTATATGAACTGTTAAAGATGGAAGTATTCAGCTGGGTTAAGATTGGAACCACCTACCGCATATCGAAAAACAGCTTTGATAAATGGTTTGATGAACAGGTGTCGTAGGGAAAATTTACGTTCTAAAAGGTTTCATAGGTGCTGTGTTATTATGAACTGGGAGGAACAGCAGATTGAGTGAAGTAAGAAAAACAATGACAGTTCCACAGATGAGGAAAATGCTTGGAGTAAAGAAAACGGAAAGCTACTGGCTGGTACACCGTAACTTTTTCAAGACCGATATCGTCAATGGTCATATGATGATAGATGTGGAGAGTTTTGAGAAATGGTATGCCAATCAGGTCAAGCACAGAAAAGTGGATGGTCCTGAACCGGGTGCTGAACTGACCAGCAGGTCATATTCCTTTTCAGAGGTGGCAAAGATGCTCGGTGTCAGCAGTGCGGTAGTATATGAGATATGGGATAAGAACAATCTTGAAACATTTACGGTGGATTTTGTCAAAAGGATACCGAAGGAAGTCTTTGAAAAATGGTATGCCGGACAGACACGATATCAGAAGAGACGGTATGGAAGTCATGTGGGAGCCAAAAGGAGCAGCTACATTTCAAGGAATGAAGCAGCACGCATGGCAGGAGTGGCACCTTCAACGATAAGTAGATGGGTCGATGAAGGTTATTTCAGGTACACGAAGACAGATAAAATATTGCGGATAAAGAGGGATTCATTTGAAAACTGGTTAGAAATACGGGAAGGGTGATCAATTTGGCTTCAATTCAAAAAAGAGGAAAAAAGTACTGTGTAATATACAGAATTTATGATGATGAGGGAAAGGCACAGCAGAAATGGGAAACCTATGATACGGAGGCTGCGGCAAAAAAGAGAAAGCTGGAAGTAGAATATAAGCTGTCGGTTGGAACTTTTGAGGTTCCTAAGTGTGTGACAGTAAAGGAAATGCTTGATGAATATGTCCGGTTGTACGGCAGGGAAAAGTGGAGTTTTTCTACTTATGATGGAAATGTCAGCACGATCAACAATTACATCATTCCTACCATAGGCAATACAAAACTGAATCAGATCAATAATCATTTCATAGAAAAGTATTATCAGGAGCTTTTGGATATGCCGGCTGTAAAGAGCACAAGAAATATGGATGAAAGCGGCAAGATCACAGCAGCAACCGTTAAGGAGATACACAAGATACTGCGAAGCTGTTTCCGGCAGGCAGTAAAGTGGGGCATCATGGAGAAAAATCCTGCAACGGATGCAACGGTGCCAAAACATAAAAAAGAGGAGCGCGAGATATGGACAGCAGAAATGCTGATGCAGGCCATAGAAGCATGCGAAAACAAATGGCTTAAGATAGCTTTTCATCTGTGCTTCACGGCAACACTCAGATTGGGAGAACTCTTAGGGCTTACATGGGACTGCGTGGAGATTTCGCAGGAAGCGATAGAGAGCAATAGTGCGTACATTATCATCAATAAGGAAGTA
>ULTX01040653.1_pt1 | contig 11311 bp, 6 predicted proteins | sample 1958041 | NCBI WGS metagenome assembly ULTX01 (sample SAMEA4835747, study PRJEB28245) | human gut metagenome | biome: gut microbiome; material: fecal sample | place: Denmark | collected 2008
CTTGCTACACAAGCCGTCAGACGATTCCGAAGAGAATGGGAAGAGTGGTGCGAACTTACGCTTGTTGAACCATATCCCGTGGCGAACTTGGATATTATAGAGAAGTCTTATGATAGCGTTATTATCCCGACCGATAGGAAGTGCCATTACAAAGCGGCGATAGGGGAACGCAACAAATGGCTTGCCGAGAACTGCGATATGATGATCGTCTATATCAAGCGTGATTATGGCGGTGCGTATAAATGCTATAAGTACGCACAGGAACTCGGTGTGCCGATTATGAACATAGCGGATAACATAAAAAATCAGGAGTGGTAAACGGTTGACAGCAAGCGATTCGACTTTTCGCTTATGGGGCAGAATGCATTGAAAAAATCGGAAAAATATGCTATAATATAAGTAACTAACGAAAAGGAGAAACGCGGAAATGCGGACTGCCATTAACAAAAAAAGAATAGTTCTATATGCCGTATGCGCGTTTTTCTTTTGTTTGGCGGGCGTGTTTCAGGCGGTAGATTCGAGCCTTCCTGATTTTTGGCACGCCTTGTTTGCTTTGTTGGCGCACACGATACTGATTTCTCTCGTGGTGGCGTGGGGCATTGCTCTTATACATAGAATGGTGCGGAAAGATCTGCGTGCATATTTCCTTACGGTTGCCGTGCTGATTTTGTTTTTCCTTGTGGTGCGAATGATAAAGTACGGACTGACAAAAGACACGGACGCCCTTTCACGCTATCTTTGGTACGCATACTATGTTCCGCAAACGTTTATTCCGCCAACGATTTTACTTACGGCGTTCAGCATAGAGAGCAAAAATGGCAAACCGCTCGCAAAAGCGTGGTATTTCTTATATTTGCCTGCCATAATATTGCTTCTTCTGATATTCACAAACGACATACACGAATGGGCGTTCGCCTTGAACTTTGAGGGCGGTTTTTCCTACAAGCATAAAACCGTATTCTATATCGCGCTCGCGTGGGAGATTGCCGTAACCTTTACAAGCCTGATCGTGCTGATTTTGAAGTGCGGCATATCGGCGTGCAGGCGCAATACGTGGATACCCGTAACCGTTTTCATTGTGTGCACGGCGGTTTCCACCGTATGCTTTTTGACGGATACGCCGGCGTTCAAAATCCCCGAACTGTTGTGCTTTACCTGTATCGTAATGATAGAAAGTTGTATCGCCATAGGTTTGATTCCGTCCAACGACGAATACGAAAATTACTTCTACCGTTCGGTATATTCGGCGGTTATCACGGACGAGAATTTGAGTGTGATATACGACTCCGAAAAGTCGATTTCCGCAGATAAAAACCTGCTCGGTCGTGCGGCAAAAAGCCCCGTAATGATAGATGAAAATACACGGCTTTCAGCAGAAAAAATACACGGCGGATATACTTTCAGAATCGAAGATTTATCCAAGGTCAACGAGATAAACGCGGCACTTTCCGAAACCAACGAAAGACTGTCCGAAGAAAACGATATCATCGAAGCGGAGAACGAATTAAAAGAGCAAAAAGCGCAGATCGCAGAGCAAAATAAACTGTACGCAAAGACGGATGAAGTTACCCGCGAAGAGCTGAAACGCCTTGACGCGCTTTTGTCGGATATGTACCACAAAAAGCAGTTAAATAGTACGGAATATACCGATAGAATGCGTTTTGCGTGCGTTCTGGCGGCTTATATCAAACGCAGAAGCAACCTTGTTATGCTTGCCGAAAAGCAGGAAAATATAGACGTGGGCGAACTGTCGCTTGCGATAAAAGAATCGCTTGGGTTTCTTTCTCTTACGGGAGCGGAATGCACTTTCGATTGCGCCGTTTCGGGTAAAATCTACGACAAAAACGCAGGTGTTTTCTATGACTTTTTTGAGGCCTGTATTGCAAATTACGAGGGACTACCGAGCGCCGTTATCGTTCGTCTTTCGAGGCGTGGCGATAATCTCGTTTTGCGTATCGAATGCGACAAGAAAGCGGAAGAAATTCCGGAGAAAATAAAGTCGAAATTCGAGAAATACAACGTAACAATTCAAACGGACGACGAAGAAGTTTATTACTCGCTTACTTTGCCCGAAGGGGGTGCTGTATGAGATTTATAGACGCACCGTTTTATGTAAGACAGATGATTGTCGTTTCGTTTATTTTCACGTTCGTTCTGGCGATTATCGGGTTGTTTGCGTCAGTCAGACTTTGCAAGAAACGCCGCTATATCGTTCTGCCTGCGGTAACGTTTGCATTGTCGTTTCTATCGGTATTTCTGACAATGTGCGGAAGTTATCTCTATCGTGTAGGAAAATCCGTATTCGAGCCGTCGCTCACGATAATTTCTTTGCCGCTATGGTTGCATTGCGTTGCGGCTGTCGTGTTGCTCGCTCTTGCTGTTTACGGACTTGTCGGCGCGGTGCTTTGGAACAAAAAGCATATTTCGCCCGTGTCCATAAAAGAGAGCGCGGACACACTTCCTGCCGGAATATGTTTCTACGAGCAAAACGGACTTGTGCGGCTTATCAATACCGAGATGAACCGTCTTTGCGTTCTTGCAACCGGCAAGGCTCTGTTGGACGGCGCAAGTTTTTGGCGGAAGATCTCGCAAGGCGAAATTGAAGAAAGCTGTCTGCCGCTTCAAACTGGTGAAAAGCCGATCATCGAATACGAGGGAGGCAAAGTGGTATCGTTCAAGAGATATTCGCACGAGATAGACGGAAAAATCGTTTACGAAATCGTTGCGGTAGATGTAACCGAAAGATACCGTCTTACCAAAGAGTTAGAGCAAAAACTCGAAGAACTGAAAGCCGTCAACAAACGCCTTGTCGCATACGGGGATAACGTTGTGTTCCTTACGAAAGAAAAGGAACTTTTGGCGGCGAAAATCCGTATCCACGACGATATGGGCAAACTCTTGCTTGCAACAAAACGCAGACTTGTCGAACCGCTTGACAAAACCGAGCAAAAGCAAATGATATGCTTCTGGCAAGAGGAAATCGCCGCATTGAAAAGCACTCGTCCGCACACAAAGAAAGACAACTTGCAAGTGATAAAGGACGCGGCAAAACTCGTTGCCGTAACCGTGGATTTTTGCGGCGAAAAGCCGAAATCCGATACGGTAAACGAAAAAATATTGATTGCCGCAATGCACGAATGTCTGACGAACACCGTTTCGCACGCAAACGGAAAGACGATGACGGTTACGGTATCAGACAAAAACGGCAAATACACGATTAAAGTCACTAACGACGGCGAAAAGCCGAAAGGCGAAATCATAGAAGGCGGCGGACTTTCGGGGCTTCGCTTGCTTGTAGAACGGGAAAACGGCACGATGATTATTCACAGCGCGCCGCAATTTGAACTCTTGATAGAACTGTCGCAAGGAGAAACAATATGAAAGACGGAAAATACTCTGTAATGATAGTCGAAGATCAGCAAATGCCGAAGGTATTATTTTCGCATTTTGTGGAGTCGTCGGACAAATTCTATCTGCAAGTGGCGATAGAAAATGCTTCCGTTGCGGATATTGTCTGCACGCGCACGCCCGTGGATTTGATACTGATGGACGTCGTAACGGAAAACGGCGAAAGCGGACTCGAAGCGGCGGCAAAAATCAAAGCAAAATTCCCGAAAACGAAAATTATCATAGTTACGAGTATGCCGGAGTGTTCCTATATAAAGCGTGCAAAACAAATCGGCGTGGAAGGCTTTTGGTATAAGGAAGTCAATGAGCAACCTATTCTGTCGCTGATGGAACGGGTGATGAACGGCGAAATCGTCTATCCCGATAGTCCCCAACCCGTCAGAATGGGACTTGTGCTCAGTACGGAATTTACCGAAAAGGAACTTGAAATCCTGCGCCTTATGACGGGCGGATACAGCAATACGGAAATTTCCGAAAAACTCGGCGTTTCTTCGGGCGTCGTCAAAAACCACGTTGCGGATATGCTGTTCAAAACGGGTTTCCGTTCCCGCACCCAACTTGCCGTAAGAGCAAGAGAATCGGGGCTTGTGATCCTCGACAAAACCGACGACGAAATCTGACCGAAAAAACAATCGTATATGAAAATATTGGCAGTCGCTTACCTGCGGCTGTCTTTTTTTTCAAAAATTTTTTCTAAAAAACACAAAAAACTTGCCAAAGGGGTGCCGAATGGCACTCCCCAAGCGCATACCACCTATGATAAAATATATATGCAGAATGTAAAATCAGGCGTAGTGTACGCAAAGGAGAAAGGATATGAAATGAAAAGAGTCGTACTCGCAATCAGGAACAGACTTGTTTTGGAAGCGGTGACAAACGCCCTGAAACGCGCCGGGTTCTTTGTGGAAAAATCTTCTTCGCAGGAAACGGAGCGTATCCTTACGCTGACGAACGCGCTTGCGGCAACAACCCTTGTAATGGACGTTACAAGGTCGGGCGACGGCACGTTTGATATGCGAATGGACACCGTGAAAGAAGCCAAACGGCAGAACCCTGAAATCAAAATCGCGCTTCTTTGCGACAACGTGTCGGATGAAAGCAGCGCATACAAAGTCAAATGCGCCAAAGAAGACGGCAGTATCGACGCATTCTTCTATGAATCCGTCCCGTCCGCCTATCTTGCAGACGCAATAGACGCACTTTAAGAAGGAGGAAACAATGAATAAAAAGTCGTTAATTTTCTTTACTCTTGCGCTTGTTTTGTCGCTGTGTCTTGCGCTGGTCGCTTGCGGTGACAAAACAGGAGGAGTAAACAAACTGACTGCCGAAAGCGGCATTACTTTGGACGGCGCGTTTGAAAAAGACTCCGTGCTGAAAGCCGAACATCATGCCGCCGACAGCGAACAAGGAAAAGCGGCTATTGCTGCGATAGACAAACCTTACGACAGTGCTAAAATTGCCATTTTTGACATTTCCGTTTCAAAGAACGGCGAAAAGGTTCAACCTAACGGCAAAGTGAAAATCACTATGCCGAAACCGTTCGAGGCGGACGTTTACGTTACCTATCATATCAAGGGCGACAACACGGCGGAAGAACTCGAAACCGCGATTGACGGCAATAATATATCTTTTGAAACGACAAGTTTTTCATACTTCGTGGTTACGACGGAAAAGGTTGCGCACCGCACGAAACTCAACTATAAGGGCGTGTGGTATCAATCGTTGCAGGGCGAACCCGTCGACGAAACGTATCTTTTCCAAAACGATCCGTATATGATTGAAAAAGAGGGCGACGCGTATAAGATGGCGGACGCCGCCCACGAAGACACGACATTGAAACTTTGTTATAATCCCGATAACTTTAAGTACGACGCGCGCGCAAGAGATAAAGTGGGGTATCTTATCGGGAGAGGCGGAGAAGACTGGGAGTTTCGCGCTGAACTTCGCGTAGGCTCGCCGAACGGGCCCGCGATCGCGAAATGGCACGGCTATGAAATTTATGGTTATTACAGATACGAAACCTACGATGACGGCAAAGAGGTCGCGTGGACGGAAAGTCATTTTTTGAATTTCATCGGCGAGGTTCACCCAAAGCTTGAATACATACAGTTCGTTTCCGTTAAAAACGTTGACGGCTATACGGACGAAAACGGCGGGTGGATTTCGGAAAAAGACGCCCTTGACGTTTACGTCGTGCGTACGGTGATAGGCACTTCGCACAGATTGAACAGGGAGCTGATGGCAAGTCGGTACGGAGTTCCCAAAATTTCCGAAAAAGCCGTAAACACCAGAATATCTTCCTACGCGGGATATCCGCGCTACTGGTGGTTCTTCGATATCGATGAAGGGAAGCCCACTCACTGGCTGCTTATCAACGGCAACGTCAGGGCAACGGTTTTTAACGGGCGCGGTGAATTGGTCAATTCGGCAAGCAGTATGAGAATGGATTTCGATTACGACGAAAACCTCGATATGGGCTTTTCCGAAAGCAAGTGTAACAGATATTATATTCTGTTGGAAGAAAACGGCGTTGAAAAACCCGATTGTAAAATGGATTTACAGTTTTTAGAAAACTCGTAAAGTATGGAAAAAATATTATTACGATATACTGAATAAACATAAGCCGTCCGAACGGTCGGCGGCGGAGGGCCTATGAAAGCAATAAGAAATCTTATTATAACTCTTGTGGTTATAGTGGCAATACTGGGGGTTGTCATTATCGGCGGATACGTCTACGTCCGCACGACGTACGGCATAGACCTTTTCCGCACCGCGGGACAACTGAAAACGCTCACAAAAGACGTTGACGAATCCGCTCTTTGTCCGAATGCCTACGGCGAGCAGGATTTTGTCGAAATGAAAAGCGCAGTCAATGATAAAATCGACGGGCTTATCGTCTATGAAAAGGACAAAGGCTACAACGGTTATTCGGTCAATTTTGCTTCACTTGCGGGCAAAAGTATGACGGATCCGATTTTCCTCACCGAAAAGCATGTCGGGGCGATTGCCCAGACGGTCTTTTACGAGCAAACGGGAGGCAAAATCAAGTTGGGCGATAAGGAAGTGTCCGTAACCGTCATGCAAGTCGATTTTTCGGAAATTGCCGCAAACGGCAGCGCGGACTTTAACGTCGTTGCAAAACTCGACCTTACGCCGTTCAAAGCGGATATGGGCGGTTTCCCGTATAAATACTTCAAAAAATATATCCCCGATAACCTTTACGTTTCGTCCACCGTTTGCGTAGATAAGACGGAAGAAGACGGCTTTGCCTATACCGTAACGCACAAATCGCTTACGCTTAACAATCTTTCGGCTGATGATACGGCGGATCTTTTTGATACGCTAAACGCCGTGCTGAAAATAGGTACTGCCGAAAACCTGAATATGCAGATCGGCTCAATGGCGGTAAACGCACTGATCGGCACGAAAGATAACCCCGGCTTTGCCTATTCCATGAAAGCAATCGGGGCAAAGAGTTTCGATTTCGGCACTGTTTCGGACATAGACTTGTTTATCGTATACTAAACGACTTAATGCAGCATATTTGCGATGTAAAGTCGCGTTTTATGCAAAAAATCCCACAAAAATAATTAAAAGGAGATAATATTATGACACACAACAAGGCGAATAAATCAAAAGTATTAGCACTTATACTCGGTCTTACGATGTGCCTTGCACTTATGCTCGGCATTGTGTTTGCAAGCCCGACGAGTACGGTCTACGCAGAAGGCGCAACGTTTGAGTATATTGAAATCAAGGGCGATACGGACGTTACGTCAACCGACGGAACGTACAAGTACACCATGTCGGATAAAACGCTGATTCTCAACAATTACAACGGCGGGCAATTCCGGCTGAACGATGACGCGACGCTCGTTTTGCAAGGAAACAACGTCATAACGGTTAACGAAAACTCGCATTTTCATGGAGTAATCGGCGATAGGATTCTGGGCGCTACTGGCGTTAAAGCCGATAAGGGCTTGACCATAACGGGAAGCGGAACGCTGACAATCAATGTCGATATAACCAAAGCCGAAGAAAGAGGAGTGAAAGTCGGAGGCTACGGAATCACCTCTTCGGGAGCTAACGGCAGTCTGACGATAAAAGACAACGTCAAAATTACGATCAATATCAACGAGAGCGACGATGAGTACGGAATAGCTATCAGCGGAAAAAAAGGTGTAAGCATTATCGAAAACGCGTCTGTCGATATTACCACGGTTGACAATGCGGTATACTCTAATGATGGTAAGATCATTTTTTCCGGCACGGAAGAAAAAAAGATAAGAATAGACAGAAAGGTAGAGGACTGGGAAAATATAATCGTTAACGCCGTTTACGCGTCATCAGAGGACGTTGATATATCCGGCACGGGAAAGGTTCTTCTCGATGCGGTTAACGGGGTAAAAATAAGGGCTATCTATGCAAAAAGCAAATCAATCAAGTTGCACGACAACGCAAACGTCGAAATCAACGGTTTCGAGAGAGGAATGATGTCGTCACAAGGTATCGATATAAAAAACAGCACTGTAAAGATTTTTTCTACTCTTGGAAATGCATATGCGTTTGGTACAAGCGGGAACACAATATTGATACAGGACAGCGCGGTTACCGTTGACGTATATTCGGACTTTGTTCGCGATTATAACAACTCGCTTGAATTGCAGATACTCGGCAATTCAACGGTATACGTTCAAAGCACAAATCCCGCTATGTGTGACAACATCGGGAAAAACGTCAGAAAGTATTTCGCATTGTCCGAAGGCGGAAGTATTACTTTAAGAGCGTTTAGCTATGACTATGCAAAGGTTTGGGCAGAACTCGGAGAGGGAACAAATCTGGAAGTCGGAAAAAAACTCGGACAGTCCGAAACAAATCCGACTTGGTTTGAATACGAGGCGTCACAAGTATATTCATATATGACGCGCTTTGTTTACGGCGATACGTCAAAGGCTTCCGTTACGATGAACGACGTTACGATAAAGGGACTTGGTGGCGAAGCAATGCCTGAAACGGACGTAAAAATAACGCTTACGGGAGACGTTTTTAATTCGTTACCCGCAGATATGGACGCAACCTCTTGGTTTAGAAATCTGCCGAAAGGACTTACCGCAAAGGTTAAAGGTGCGGTTGCGGCAGGTGCTAACGAAATGACGATAACGGTAAGCGGAGCGCCTACGGAAATATACGGAAAAATAATATGGCTTGAAATACCCGCGACCGCGTTTACCGCAACAAATTACGGTATGACGGCAGAGTTCAACCGCAATGCCAAGTATGAAATTATTTCAAGCACACCCGTTCCCATTCCGACACCCATAACGGGGCTTGTTTACAACGGCGAAAGGCAAGAAGGCGTACCGGCAACCGAAGCGTACACGGTCGCAAACGGATGGGGACAATCGGCGGGTACGTATCAGGCAAGGCTTCATCTGCAATACGGCTTTAAGTGGTCGGACGGCTCCACCGAAGATAAAATAGTAGAATGGTCGATTGCAAGAAAAGATGTTATAGTAAAAATAATCTTGAAAGAAACCGAGTATGAATATACGGGGCATAACATTACGCCGAGTTTTTATGTACAGGTAGAAGAACTGCTTATCAACTTATCGGCTTCGGAATATACCGCAATCATTGAAAACAACAATGAAGTCGGCGAAGAAACCGCTTCTATAACTGTAAAAGACAAAGAGGGCGGTAACTATAACATTACGAATACCGCAACGGCATATTTCAGCATCGTAAAACCCGTCAGAAATGCGCCCGAAGGACTGAAAGGCGTTGCCCCGACTACCGATGGCGGAAGCGACGGCAAAATTACGGGAACAACCGCCGATATGGAATATTCCACCGATACGACTTTTGCAACTGCACACGATTGTGAGAACGGCGAAACGGCGGGACTTGTCGAAGGAACGTATTACGTTCGCTATAAAGCAACCGGAACGGCAGAGCCGAGCCATTACGCAACCGTAAAAGTTATGGATAACACCGTTACCGTTACGGACGGCGCGGGCGAAAAAGTCAAAAAATGTAAGAGCGGCGAAACCGTTACGATAAAAGTTACCGTTCCTACGGGCAAAGAGTTTGTCAAGTGGTCGTGTACCGGAATATCCATTCCTGCCGCCGAGCTTGAAAAGGAAGAAATTACCTTCACTATGCCCGACAACGACGTTACGCTTACGGCAACGTTTGAAGATAGTATTTACAACATAACGGTAACAAACGGAACGGCAAGCGCGCCTACGGCAAAATATCAGGAGGAAGTTACCGTAACGGCAAACGCGCCCGATGCCGATGAGTATTTTGACAAGTGGGAAGTTACGGGGCTTGACACCACGGGTATGGACTTGACCAAAACAGAAATCAAGTTCCAAATGCCTGCCGGCGACGTAACCTTTAAGGCTACCTACTTGAGAGTTACAAAGTACGGTATAGTTATTGTGGACGGCACGAAAGACAAAGAAGTTGCAAAAGCCGGTGAAACCGTGACCATAACCGCAAACCCTGCACCAACAGGAAAAGTCTTCGACAAATGGACTTGCGAAACGGCGGGCGTAACCATTGAGTTTGCAAGTGCGACAAGTTCTCCGACAACCTTTGTAATGCCTGCAAGAGAGATTGAAATTAAAGCGCATTTCAGAGATGTAGGTGATGCTCCGTCGGTTGAAATCAAAGTTAACGGCGGAACAGGGGCAGGAACATATAAACAAGGCGATGAAGTCACCGTAACGGCAGAAGATAAAGAAGGTAAAGTATTCAAAGGCTGGAAAGACGAAAGCGGAAAAATCGTCAGCACCGAAAAGAGTTATAAATTTACAGTATCGGAAGAAAAAACCCTGACGGCTGTGTATGAAGATGCTCCCGCGGCAAAGAAAGGACTTCCGGGCGGCGCGATTGCAGGTATCGTAATCGGTTCGGTGCTGCTTGCCGGAATCGGCGGATTTGCAATCTATTGGTTTGCAATAAGCAAAAAGACATTTGCGGACTTGGGCGTTGCTTTGAAGAAAGGCTTTACGGCAATCGGAAACTTCTTCAAAAATCTCGGAGCAAAAATCAAAGCATTGTTCACCAAGAAGAAATAAGATGAAATAATTACAACGAGCCGTTCGTAGTCAATGCGGACGGCTCTAATTCTAAAAGGCGATATTTTGATTTACAGGAGCGGATATGGCTAACGAAAACAACAAAATCAAACTACTTCTTTTGTGGGATATTTTAAGCAAAAACACCGATGAAAACCACGCAATGAACGCAGACGAGATAAGGGAAGAACTTGCAAAGCGTGGGATAAGCGTAATGCGTAAGGTGATTGCCGATGACATAGCCGTATTAAATGAATATGGATATGAAGTGTTGTCCTACAAGAAAAAGTATTACTATTATTACGTTGTAAGCCGTCCGATAGAAACGGCGGAAGTAGTTATGCTTGCAGACGCGGTCAACGCTTCAAAACTCCCGGCTACGCAAAAGAAAGCGCTTGTAGAAAGGCTTTCGAGCTTTCTGTGTTCTCATCAGGCAGAGAGTGTTTCAAAGCACATTATTTCGTTTGAGAAAAGCAGAAAGGGGAGCAGTTCTCTTATATACAACGTGGACTCAATAGAAAGGGCTATCAACGAAAACAAGAAAATATCGTTCCTGTATTTCGACTATGACGACAAGCATAAAAAAGTGTATAGGAAAGATGGCAAGAGATACGTAGTCAGTCCTGCTTATATGGTGTGGAATAAGGATAATTATTATTTACTATGCTTTTCTAACGGGTATGCGGATCTTGTAACGTATCGTCTTGACAAAATGGACGACGTAAAGGTGGACGAAACCGAGCGTGAGCCGCACCCCGAATATGAAAAGTTCAATACCGACGAATATAGAAAGCAAGTATTTTCTATGTTCGGAGGGG
>ULTX01037595.1_pt1 | contig 11297 bp, 10 predicted proteins | sample 1958041 | NCBI WGS metagenome assembly ULTX01 (sample SAMEA4835747, study PRJEB28245) | human gut metagenome | biome: gut microbiome; material: fecal sample | place: Denmark | collected 2008
AAGAAGTAGGAGAAGATATTTATTGGAATTAATGTGGTGTGAATCATTGAAATAGAGAGTCAAATAAATAATGCTGAGGAGGAATTAAATATGAGTGAAAAGCGATTGAATGTTTTGACATCTGCTGTGGTATTAACAGAAGAAATGGATGCTTATAATTCTCTAAGAAACAAATTTTTGCAACTATCGAAAGAAGCAGAAGCTAAGGTATCAGAAAGTTATGATAAGAATGTAAAATCATATAAGGATTTACAGATATCAGCACAATATATGTTAGACAGACTGTTTAAAGAGTATTTGCAGATAGGGGCTATACATCTTATTTCATATGGAATATATGATGTAGATGAAGAAGTACTTAGGGAAGAATATGGCAAAGATTTTGACATTACTTATAAGAATACAATATTAAACATTGTCAGAGAAATAAATGCTATAGACGCAGATGTGGCACAAGGTAAAGCAGATAGAAAAGAAATGGTAGCAGATGCTGGAAGTACATTTCAGACATTGGGATTTTACAGACAAACAGGTGATGTTGGGAAAGACCTGAGCAATGTTGCCAAAGCAGAAACTGAAACAATGGCTATGAATGCTGTTGTGGCAGGAGGAGCGGCATTGTTATCTGCAGGGTTAGGAGCATTGGATAAGAAAGCCGCAGAATCTGAAAAAGAAGATATTTTCTCAAGAGCAAGTACTAAAAATTCTTTGGTTCGTGCAATGGGAAAAGATGTGTATCAGCTTCATAAGACAATTGCAAGAATAGTAAACAGCAGAGTAAATAAGACATTTACATATCCATCAGAAGAAGAACTTGAAAAGATTGAACCTGAAATAAGGAATGCAATTTCTGGTAACTTTGACCATGATGAAAATAATCCTGATTTGGAATTAAAGCAGATTATTAAGATTCTCACATTGAATCCATATGAGACAAGAGTATATTCTTACATAATGAAAAAACACAATGGATTAACAGACGAACTGAATAATACAGTTAATTATCTGAATATTGATAAACAGGATTTAGCTGATAGTTATCTCAGGTCTATGTATAACATGAACGAATATACAACATATGAAAGTATCGTTCCATTTGAAGAACAGATAAGAGCTGAAATGAAACCATTTGATGTTACTGAATGTAAGTATTTGTCTGAGGTGGATGATTATAAAGAATCACTTTATACAAAGAGAAGAACATTTAATGCATATGTGTATGATACTATTGATGATAGGGATAAGGCTGAAGAACAGTTTACTACATTCTTTGATGAACCTGTAAAAGATATGGATATGGATGATTTGGTAGAGAAATATTATGAAACATTACCATCTACAGTATATCAGAAGAATAGAGAAGATTTGCAGTTGCTTATTATGAGTCAGCTTACAGGATACATTGACGGATTTCAGGATTCAGAAACTATTGATTCATATATTGTTACTGCCGAAGGTAAGATGAGAGAATATGGATATGGAACACTGTCTTTATTAGATGCACTTACTAAAAAGAGAAAAAAGCTTTGTCGTAAGGAAAATGTGATGAAAGCAGTTGGTTCAGCAAAAGATTCTGTCAAGAATTTTGGAAAGAATCTTATGGGTAAAGTACCATTTGAGAAGAATACAGCTATAGAAGAAACAAATGAAGAAGTTAATACAGCGGAAAATGTAAAGCCTAAAGCAGCAGGGTTCTTTGATGGTACAAAGAAAATGTTTGCAGAAGCAACAGATAAGGTAAAGAATACAGTTTCTGGAACTTCAGAAGAAAGTGAATTTAAAACTTGTCCACAATGTGGAGCTACTATAAAGAGCAAAGCAAAGTTTTGCGGAACATGTGGATATAAATTCTAGGAGGTTGCATAATGAAATATTGTGAAAATTGTGGAGCAGAGCTTGAAGATAGTGCTGTGTTTTGCGAAGAATGTGGAGCGAAAGTTGAGACTGTGCCACAAGAAAAAGCAGTAGATTTAGAGCAAAGCAAGGAAGCAGAAAAACGGGATAATGCTGAAATAGACGATGCTGTAATTGATACATCAGATAAGCCAGTTGGAAAAAGAAAACGGATGATACCTATATTGTGTGGGGTTATTGGTGTACTTATTATTGTTATAATTATAGTGACAGTGACAAGCAGAAAATCAAATAATGATGATAATAATGCCAAGAATGACTTGGAAACAGTCGTAGCAACTGAGTCAGCAGACGAAACTATATCTAATAGTAAAGCAGAGAGTATAATATCAACAGAAATGACAACACAGGAAAAAACAACTCAGCCAACAAAGAGTTTGACAGAAAAATTAACAGGTACTTGGCTTGCTCAAGAGGAACAGAAAATGGGACAGTATACATGTACAGTTTCGTTGGAAATGAAGGTAAATTCAGTAGATGGGTCAAATGTAAATATAGACCTTAAGTTTAGAAGAAACATGGATTCAGGCAGAAAATATACATATATGATAAAAGGACTGGATGCCAGTATTGCGTCTGGTAGTAGACTTGAATTTGATGCTTCAAAAGCAAACCTTGTTTTATCCAATAATCCAGACTCAGAGGCAACAACACTTTATACATTTCAAGGAAAAGTATTTGGAACAGGTGCAATACAAATTGATACAACAGATGATAATAGCATAATGATTACAACTTTAAGTGTTTATTTCGTAAATGATGATTTCTCATTAAATGCTCTTAATATGAAAAAGCAGTAATAATTGTTGAAATATCAACTTTACAAATTCATCAAAATATATTTGTATAATCATTATTGAAATTTCAGGCACTTTTTGGGCACTTATTTATAAACTAATAATTTGATAAAAACGATTAGAAGGGCTATCGGCTCCTACTGGACTAGTGCCATAAAGGAGTCCGAAGAAAACCAGTGTTTAAGCGCTCTCACGGCTTCGAACCCCGGTGGGCTCATTGTCAAGGGAATGGTTGGTTGACCATTCCCTTTTTTCTTTTTATGTCTGGTGACTAGGGGGAGAACAGGTGTCTTGAGAAGAAATTCATTCTTTATTATTTCCATGCATTAATTATTGTAATTTTGAAAACCCGCATAAACACTGGGAATGTTTGTAGGCAAGTTGGGCACTTTTGTGGCACTTGGTGTCAGGGGGAGGAGAATGATTGATAATTGGAGTTTTAACTTGGGTGAGTTTTATGTTAAAATGGGTAAAACAAATCGGGATTTCATGAAATGTTAAGAGGAAGCTAATGAGAATGATTGTAGATAAAAAGAAATCAATAGCATTAATTATTATTTTGGTTACAATTGTTGTTATTATTTTTTGTGGTCGATATTATTTTGCACACAATAAAAGTTATAAAAATGAGGCAATTGAAAAAGGAGATTATATATATCTTAATGGAGTTAGATATTCTCAAACGTCGGAACTAGAAAATTATAAAATATCAAATGTGGTAATTTGTACATCTGATAGTGGGAGAAAATTATATGAGATAGAAGAATATCCTGATTATGAATATATTGCGGGATATTATGCATGGGACGGCGTAATATATAAAAAAGATGAAACAGACAGATAACTTCCAGTTTCCAGACTATATTTTACAGAATACCCGCAAATCACCAACCTACAACCATATATAATAACTATGATACAAAGAAACAGAGCAGGTACTTGAGTAAAGAAACTTAAGTGCTTGCTCTTATTTTATTTATAGGAGGTTGTTATGGACGACAGAATGAATAATGTGATGTATCAAAGATAGATAATCAGTCTCAGGAAGATGTCAGCAACACTCCTGAGACTATTTTTGTACTGACTAATTTCAAAAAGCATTTTAGGAAATGATTCAAGAGGCCATTAAAGAGAACTTGGAGAAGGCAGATGTAATCCCTGACAATCTGTATTACTATAACGCCGTAAATGACGCTGTAAGCATTGTGAAATAGGAGGCTGGCATGAAATATGCATTTAGGAGTGAAAAAGAACTTCAGGAGGTTATATTTTGGTCGCTTGTCAGATTAAAAAAACATCACTATTACCAACATCAATATTAACATTATTAATATCGGAGGTAACATGATGGATGTCCAAAAGAAAAGACCGCCGCCTTGTCTATGATATCTTGCTTCATTGTAAACAATATCTAGCACCATCCATACAATGTTGTACAATGAAAATCCTAATATAAAACTGCGTTCTACAATAAACTTACTTGTTAAAGCAAAATACACTGAAAAAACAGTATATGTAATGCATAAACCAAATGCACTATTGATTAATATTGCCACAAACTTTGAATACATTTTTTACTCCTTCCATTTTCTTTACACATATATCGTTGGAAATTATTATAGCATGGATTTGGACAAATATCATTCAACTGTTGTGATATTGCCTTAATAAACATTATTATGATTTTGGGCACTTTTGTGGCACTTGGCGTCAGGGGAAATAGAATGATTGTAAATGGAAGTTCTAACTTGGTTGAGTTTTGTGTTAAAATGGGTAAAATGAATTGTAATTTATAGAGAAAAGCACATGTCAAAGAATCTTTGCGTAACTATATATGCAATGTAATGTGATGATTGCTTTATTTTGAACATTATTTTTCGGATAATATTATTGAAAGGAGGTCGTAATATTATGAATATAGGAAATCAAATATTGAACATTCGGAAAGAAAATCAATTAACACAAGAGGAGTTTGGCAATTCGATATTTCTCTTGACACATTACTAAAGGAGAATTCGAAAATGGTACAATCTATGGATAAAGAAAGAGCAATGGGCATAATAAAACACGAAAAATCAAAGAGTGACAAAAAGGCAGTTCAATATATTAAAGTACATGATTAAATGAATTTGATAAGGGCGGTCCTACTGTGCAGCATGTGTGAGAATAAAAGGAGATGGTAGTATTATGAACAAGGCATATGAGCGAGAAACAGAAATGTGGAATCAGGTATTTAAGGAATGTACACCTGTGGATTTAAGAACTTTAGATTTACAAGTTGAAACAATGTTTGACGAAGCGTTAAAGCTGTTTGCACAAAAAACAACAAATGTATTAGATTTTGGCTGTGGTACAGGAGATATTTCTTTTCAATATTTGCAGTATCAGCCTACACACAAAGTTTTAGGAATTGATGCTTCAAAAACGGGCATAGAATTTGCAACTGAAACAGCAAGATTAAGTGATTATAAAACGGCAACTTTTCTTGAAGGTACAGACCATACGGTAAAGCAATTAGAAGAAAATTCATTTGATGGAGTGATATTATCAAATGTGTTGGATGTAATGCCCAAAGATGTGTCAAAGGAGGTAGTTGAAGATTTAGAACGGGTATTGAAGCCTGGTGGATATTGGTTTATTAAAATGAATCCGTATTATTCAAAAGAAGAACTGGAAAGTTTCGGATATGAGAATATGGGAAATAACATTTATGAAGAGAATCATATTATGAGACTAAGACAGGCTACAACAAATTACTGGAAAGAAAGATTTGCACGTTTTGGAAAGGAAATTATTTATCTGGAATTTGAGTATCCGTGGCAGGAGGGAATGAATCGTCTGTTTGTTTACCAGAGTTAAAAGAATCTGGATGTGCCACATTTGCAATAATAAGAAGTTTGCGTTATAATACTGTTTAAACAAGTCGTGAAATTTAGTATTGATTTAGGAGATATCGCTTATGAGAGTATTTTATAGGCTTATTATTACTGCTGTAATTTTAATGATTGGGGCGTGTGCTTTAAAGGTATATAAAAAAGAGGGTGCACTGGCAAGAGTTGTGTTTTTATATGAGCTTGGTGCATTTATGTGTGGGATAATATTTTTAGTGTATACATATGTTCCAGGGACTACCATTACAGTGTTGTGTAAGGGACTTATTATGGCGAGCTTTGACTGGCTGCTGGTACTTCTTATGTATTATACCCAGTATTATACAGGCATGTTTAAGGGTGTTATGGGTGTAAAAGTTTTTATGATTGCCTATTCGCTGTTTGAGACCGTTGCATTTTTGATTAATGCATGGACGAGATGGATATTTGATATAACAGATATATCGGGTGACCAGATAATTGTTCAGTTTGCAAAAGGTAATGTTCTGGGCAGGTTACATTATGTATTTGCTTATGGCATTATGTTGCTGCTTATTTTAAGTTATTTAGTAATGGTTAAGAGAATGTCAAGATTCTACAGATTCAGATATTTTGCTATTCTCATATTATTATTTGCTGCATTTTTACTTGATATAATGACTACTTGGTCTGATTCAATATATGACATGTCAATGGTTGCATTTGGTATCATGTCTGTACTTATATATTATCTGACATACAGTTATGTTCCTAATGAGCTTATTGAGAATACATTTTCACTTATAATCAGGGATATGAATAGTGGAATTATATGCTTTGATAATGCCGGAAGATGTATATACTGTAATGGTATTGTTAAAGAAATGTACTCTATTACTGATAATATTAATGAAGTAGAGCATAATTATGCAAGCTGGCTTCAGACTCAGACAGAGCATGATAATAAGAAATTCAGGCAGACAATCAGCGTGGGGAATGAGAGAAGAAGCTTTGATATTTCATATAATCGTGTATATGATGATAAGCATAATTTTATATGTGATTATTTCATATTTAATGATCGTACTGAAGCTGTTGAGCTTTTAGAATATGAAAAGTTCAGAGCTACACATGATAATCTCACGGGACTTCTTAATAAGGAGCAGTTCTATGAGGAAACTGCAAATGTAGTGAGAAACGACAGGAATCACAAATATTGTCTGGTGTGCAGTAATATTAAAGATTTTAAGCTTGTTAATGAGCTTTTTGGAATCGAAAAAGGTGATGAGATTATTAAAATGCAGGCGGGGCTTATCAAGGCTTCATCTGAAAGTGGCTATATATGTGGAAGAATCCAGAATGACAGATTTGCTGTGTGTATGCCGAAGGACAGTTTTAAGAATGAAATAATGCAGAATAGTATTGTAAGCATGCAGGACAGATTCAACAATGCATCATTTAAGATAAGGGTTGTAGTTGGTGTTTATGATATTGAAGATGTTGATGAGCCTGTAAGTAATATGTGTGATAAAGCATTTATTGCGAGCGAGACTATTAAGAATAATTATGAAGCTAATATTGCATACTATGATGATAAGCTGTTAAAGAGAACTCTTGAAGAAAGAAGAGTTATTGGAGAATTTGAGGGTGCACTTGAAAGAAAAGAATTTAAAATGTTTCTTCAGCCACAGGTTAATACTCATGGTAAGGTTTATGGAGCAGAGGCGCTTGTGCGCTGGCAGCATCCAGATAGAGGGTTACTGTCGCCATTCTTCTTCATTGATATTCTGGAGACGACAGGTCTTATATATAAGCTTGATATGTATATGTGGGAATGTGCAGCAGCTAAATTAAGTGAATGGAAGAAGAAGGGTGATACGGTTCATTATATTTCTGTAAATATATCTACTAAGGATTTTTATCTTATAGATGTATATGAGGTTATTACATCGATTGTTAAGAAATATGATATTGAACCTAAGATGTTAAAGTTAGAGATTACCGAGACAGCACTTATGTCTGATCTTAAGAAGAATATGGAGGTAATTAAGAACCTCAGGGGTTATGGATTTAAGATAGAGATTGATGATTTTGGAAGTGGATATTCTTCGCTGAATATGTTAAAAGATATAAGTGCAGATGTTCTTAAGATTGATATGGCATTCCTTCGTGCTACAGAGAATGAGGTTAAGGGACAGGATATTCTGGAGACTATTATTTCTCTTGGTGGAAAGCTTGGAATGGAGGTAATTACTGAAGGAGTAGAGACAGACAAACAGCTTCTTATGCTGACAGAGATGGGGTGTCATATATTCCAGGGATATTATTTCTCAAAGCCTATACCAGTCGAAGAATTTGAACAAAAATATATGAATGAATAATGGGAGGAAGTTATGAGCGAGAATTGTTCAGGAAGCTGCTCAAGCTGCAGTTCAGACTGCGAATCAAGAAAAGGACCACAGATATTAAGAAATGCCAATAATGGCAAAGTTAAGAAGGTTATAGCTGTTGTCAGTGGCAAGGGAGGTGTTGGTAAATCACTTGTCACATCAATGCTGGCAGTCAAAGCCAATAAGGAAGGAAAGAAAGCGGCAATACTTGATGCAGATATTACAGGACCATCTATTCCTAAGTCTTTTGGACTTACTGAAAGGGTAACATGTAATGAAGATGGAACTGTAATGTATCCTGAGACTTCAAAGAATGGTATTAAGGTTATGTCACTTAATCTTCTTATGGAAAAGGAGACTGATCCGGTTATATGGAGAGGACCTGTTATTGCGGGTGTTGTTAAGCAGTTCTGGGAAGATGTTGACTGGGATGAGACAGACTGTATGTTTGTTGACTGTCCTCCGGGAACAGGAGATGTACCTCTTACTGTTTTCCAGTCTATGCCGATAGACGGAATTATTATTGTAACTTCACCACAGGATCTTGTTTCAATGATTGTGGAGAAGGCAATTAATATGGCTAAGCTTATGAATATTCCGGTTCTTGGAATTGTCGAGAATATGTCTTATTTTAAATGTCCAGATTGCGGTAATATTCATTATATATACGGAAAGAGTAAGATTGATGAAGTGGCAGCAGCTAACGATATCAAGACTGTTGCAAAGCTTCCAATGGACGCAAAGGTAGCTGGACTTGTCGATTCAGGAAAGGCTGAGGAACTTGATGTGTCTGCATTAGATGGAATATTTGATGCAATTATGGCTTAACAGAGAAGAATAATGAAAAGATTGATTTTATTTAAAGGCGGAGTAGAAACATTAGAATTCTTTACAGAGCAGATGGCTGCTGTATGGGAGAAGATGGGCTGCTCCGTCTTCTGGTATAATTTAATGTTACAGCAGGTCAGTTCTTCTGCACTGGTGGAATTTTTCAAGGCTCACAGCTCAGACGAGTGGTATATGTTTACATTTAACTTTGAAGGAATAGCAGGAGAAGCCGGTCTGTATCGTGATGATGGCTGGAATTTCTGGGACTGGGCAGGTGTTAAGGTTGTAAATGTGGTTGTAGATCACCCGCTTTATTACAACAAATATATCCGAAAGCACCCTAAAAAGTATATCCAGCTTGATATTGATGAAATGCATGTCGCATACATGCGCAGATTTTTCCCGGAAGTACATACTGAATATATGCTTACAGCCGGAACAGAGCTTAATTATAACAGATGTATAATGCCTGATAAGAATTACCTGTCAATGAAGGAAAGACCGATAGATATTATATTTACAGGTAATTACACTCCGAAAAGAATACTAAGGAAACATCTGGACAACATGGATGATGAGTATATAGATTTCTATGAGGGTGTGCTGTCATATCTGATAGACAATCCGTCAGAGACGATTGATGCGGCGGCGGAAAATGCGTTACGCAGGGAATTCCCTGATATTACAGACGAACAGCTTGTCGACTGCATGCCTAATATGATGTATGCAGATCTTGCTGTAAGATTCCACTACAGGGAGCTTGCAATAAGGGCACTGGCTGATTCAGGACTTAAGATTCATACTTATGGAGAAGGTTATAATTATATCGAATGTAACCACCATGAGAATATAATTGAGCATGGAGGTGTTGATTCCAAGGTGTGTCTTGATATGATTAGTCAGGCAAAGATTTCTCTTAATGTAATGCCATGGTTTAAGATGGGCGCACACGACAGAGTGTTTAATACTATGCTTAATGGAGGTGTTACACTTACTGATACTTCGCTGTTTTATGAGAACACATTTGCAGATGGTGAAAATGTGTTGTTCTATTCACTTGAGGATTTAAGAGACTATGAAAAGTCGGGATATGATGAGTGTATTGCGGCACGAATTACGGATAAGGTTAAATGTGCATTAGCTGATACGAAACATTTGCAGGAAATCGCTGACAGCGGGTATGAATGCTGTAAGGGCAGACATAGCTGGATTGAGAGGGCTGTAGTGATTGAGAAGTATTTTCTTTAAAGGGAATTATATGTTTTTGGTATTTTTACTCCCAATTGCTTTAACTTACTCCCAAATTGCTTTATAATTGGGAGAAAGTTGAAGAGATTGGGAGAATATAATAAGTATAGTGAGGACACTTTTTCTGTACTCCATGCCATAAATCACTAGAATATATAACTCAATTACAGTATTATTATAATTAACAGATACAGACAGGTTATTTAATGATAGGAGTATATTATGGCAAATTCACAAAAAGGCAAGATTGATATGACCACAGGTCGTATTATGAGAAATATTATACTGTTTGCGATACCGATTATTATTGGAAATGTTTTGCAGCAGTTATATACTACGGTTGATGCACTTGTAATAGGTAAATACTGTGGTGATACATCTTTAGCTGCGGTAGGAACGAGTTCACAGCCGGTTGAAGTATTATTATGTGTTTTTTTAGGAATAGGAACAGGTGTATCTATTCTTATTTCACAATATACCGGGGCCAAGGAATCGGAAAAAGTTGTTTCAGTATGTGGAACTTCAATAACATTTATATATATTATAGGTATTCCGATTGGAATTCTTGGATGGTTTGCAGCACCGTATATTCTGGAATTCATGAAAGTGCCGCAGGATGTGTGGGGTGCCGCATTAATCTATACAAGGGTTGTATTCTTAGGTACACTTGGTAATCTGGGGTATAATATGAATGCCGGAATTTTAAGAGGACTTGGAGACAGCAAGGCTTCACTATGGTTTCTGGTTGTATCATGTGTTTCTAATATAGTATTTGATTTATTGTTTGTTGCAGGTTTTGGAATGGATGTAGCCGGGGCAGCACTTTCTACAAGTATTGCCATGTTTATTTCATGGATTGTAAGTATTGTTTATATAAGAAAGAAGTTTCCAGAGATACAGTTTACATTTTTGCCGAGAAGATTCTCTGGAACAATGATGAAAGACATTCTGGCTATTGGCTTACCTGTTGGTCTTAACAATTCACTATATTCATTAGGACATGTTGCATTACAGACCTTTAATAACTCACAGGGTGCTATATTTATGGCAGGAGGTGCAGTAGCAGGAAGAATTACAGGATGCTCTAACATAGCAATTACCGGATTATCTTCGGCGGCCACTACATTTTCAGGACAGAATTATGGTGCTAAGAAATACTCAAGAATTAAAGAGGGACACTGGAGAGTTCCATTGTGTTCAGGTCTGATTACATTAAGTTTTGGATTGTTCTTTATAATGATACATAAACCTATAATCCGTTTCTTTTCATC
>ULTX01071335.1_pt1 | contig 11276 bp, 9 predicted proteins | sample 1958041 | NCBI WGS metagenome assembly ULTX01 (sample SAMEA4835747, study PRJEB28245) | human gut metagenome | biome: gut microbiome; material: fecal sample | place: Denmark | collected 2008
CCTGCACCCTGCCGTAGCAGAAGCCTTCTACCAACAAATTCCCTTGGTAGTGATTTCAGCCGACCGTCCGGGAGCCTGGATTGGGCAAATGGACGGACAGACTTTACCACAACCCGGTGTATTCGGTCCGTTAGTAAAACGCTCCATTAACCTGCCGGAAGTGGTTACTGAAGAAGATGAATGGTATTGCAACCGGATATTAAACGAAGCATTGCTGGAACTGAACCATCACGGACGTGGCCCCATCCACATCAATGTTCCTATCAGTGACCCCTTCTTCAAACTTCCAGTCACGGAACTCCCCGAAGCCCGCGTCATCACCCGTTACCAGGGACTCAGTGTATACGATAAAGACTATCAGCCTCTCATCGACCGCATGAACCGGTATCAGCGCCGCATGGTCATCGTAGGGCAAATGAACCTGATTTACCTGTTCGACAAGAAATACACGAAGATGCTTTACAAGCACTTTGCCTGGTTTACCGAAAATATCAGCAATCGGACTATTCCGGGACAAGCTATCCGCAACATAGAACCGTTACTCTGTTCTATGAACTTCGAAGCTCAGGAAAAGATGCGGCCGGAATTGCTCATCACCTATGGAGGACACATCATCTCCAAACGACTGAAAAACTTTCTGCGTAAACATCCGCCCAAAGAACACTGGCACGTTTCATCTGACGGAGAAGTAATGGACTTATATGGTTCATTGACAACGGTCATTGAAATGGACCCGTTCGAATTTCTGGAGAAAATTGCTCCAATGATGGAAAACCGTACCCCGGAATATCCACGTCAGTGGGAAGCCTTGTCGAAAGCGATTCCTCAGGCAGAATTTGCCTACTCCGAAATGAGTGCTATCGGCAAAGTAATCCGCAACTTGCCGACTCCTTGTTCCCTACACCTGGCTAACAGTTCGACCGTTCGTTACGCCCAACTGTTCAATGTACCGGAAGAAGTAGAAATCCTTTCAAACCGTGGAACCAACGGTATCGAAGGTTCTCTTTCCACAGCTATCGGTTATGCTGCCGTCTCAGAAAAGCTGAACTTCATCCTGATCGGTGATTTGAGCTTCTTCTATGACATGAATGCTCTGTGGAATGTAAATTACGGTTCCAACATCCGTATCCTACTGCTAAACAACGGTGGAGGAGAAATCTTCCATGCATTACCCGGATTGGAACTGCACGAAAACGCCCGTCGTTTCGTCACCGCTACCCATCAAGCCTCAGCCAAAGCCTGGGCAGAAGACCGGGGATTCGAATACTTGTCTGCACACAATGATACGGAACTGGATGCAGCCGTGGCTCATTTTGTACAACCTTCCATCACTAACCGTCCGATGTTACTCGAAGTATTTACCGACAAGGCACAGGATGTAGAGAAATTGAAAGAATATTATCATAACCTCAAACATTAACGCTTATGGCACAAAGAGAATGGAAAACAATCAAAGAATACCAGGATATTCTGTTTGATTTTTACAACGGAATCGCCAAGATAACCATCAACCGTCCGCGTTACCGTAACGCATTCACCCCTACTACCACGTCCGAAATCAGCGATGCGCTGCTGTATTGCCGGGAATGTCAGGACATCAATGTCATTGTGCTGACCGGAGCAGGCGACAAAGCTTTCTGTTCGGGAGGTGACATGCACGTGAAAGGACACGGAGGCTATGTAGGAACCGACGGTGTACCTCGTTTAAATGTGCTGGATGTGCAAAAACAAATTCGTTCTATCCCGAAACCAGTCATTGCCATGGTAAACGGTTATGCTATCGGAGGAGGTCATGTACTTCATGTAGTATGCGACCTGACCATCGCTTCTGAAAATGCTATTTTCGGACAAACCGGTCCACGCGTAGGTAGTTTCGACGCAGGCTTCGGTTCATCTTACCTGGCCCGGATTGTTGGTCAGAAGAAAGCCCGCGAAATTTGGTTCCTCTGCCGTCAATATTCAGCTCAAGAAGCCCTCGATATGGGTCTGGTAAATAAAGTCGTTCCTTTCGATAAGCTGGAAGATGAAGTCGTAGAATGGGCAGAAACCATGATGCAACACAGCCCGTTGGCATTGCGCATGATCAAAGCGGGACTGAATGCCGAACTGGACGGGCAAGCTGGCATCCAGGAACTGGCCGGAGACGCTACCATGCTGTATTACATGACAGAAGAAGCTCAGGAAGGCGGTAAGGCATTCCTGGAGAAGCGCAAACCGGACTGGTCGAAATACCCGAAATTCCCCTAATATCTAAACAGAAGAACCAGAAGAAGCGAAACTAACCTTCGGTTCTTCTGTCAAGAAAATCCTTCATTCTTCATTTCTCATTCTCCGTTGAACAAATGCCTGACAAACTGACCAAAGAACAACGGCACTTGTGCATGTCGCACATCCGCGGGAAGAATACCCGTCCGGAAATGATTGTCCGGAAATACCTCTTCGCCCACGGATTCCGTTTTCGTGTCAACGTCAAGAAACTGCCGGGTACTCCGGATATCGTGCTGCGGAAATATCATACGGTTATTTTTGTGAACGGATGCTTCTGGCACGGGCATGAAGGCTGCAAATACTTTGTCCTGCCGAAATCGAATGTAGAGTTCTGGACAAACAAGATTGAGCGCAACCGGGAAAGAGATTTGAAGAATCGTATCAAACTCCGGGATATGGGATGGCACGTCATCCAATTGTGGGAATGCCAACTGAAGCCCAAAGTACGGGAACGGAACCTGGAAGGACTTATCTACACTTTGAACAAAATGATGCTGTTGAACTATCAGGCGAAAATGTACAGCGAATACAAGGACACCGCCGAAGAATTGCCGGTTGCGGCAGAAGAAACGACAGATTATTCAATCACTACCTAGCTGAATCGGAAATTATATGCCCACTTACAGATTCAGAGCAAAACTTCTTCGTGATTTCACCGTGAAGCATCATCTTTCACCGTAATCCATTATTTATCAACTTTTTGCATTCACATGAAAGCGTGAAAGCAAATATTAGACATACTTCATAAAGACTTATAGGGACACACCTCCGTGCATCCCTATAAGTTTCATTTACATTATTCTTACTTTCCGTAGAAAGTTCCAAAGCCATCAACCCCTAGCTTGAGCAATGCAGTCCAATGCCTCACGGCATTTAGTCGTAATAACTGACCAGTTTCCATCAGCAACCTCTTTTGCAGGGAAAAGTTTAGACCCCATCCCCACACAAAAGACACCTGCCTTGAACCAGGAAGTCAGATTCTCGGCTGTAGGTTCCACACCTCCTGTCACCATCAGTTTTGACCAAGGCATCGGAGCCAACATTCCTTTCACCAGCTTTGGCCCCAACACATCGCCCGGGAACACTTTGCAGAGGTCGCACCCCAATTCCTGAGCAAAACCGACCTCCGATACACTTCCGCAACCGGGAGTATAAGGTACAGACCGACGGTTGCACACCTTGGCAATGTCAGGGTTGAACAACGGACCTACAACGAAACAAGCCCCCAATTGGATATAAAGAGCAGCGGTCGCGGCATCTACCACGGAACCTACCCCCAAAGCCAACTCCGGACATTCTACCGCAGCATATTTCACAACGTCTGCAAATACCTCGTGAGCGAAATCACCCCGATTTGTAAATTCGAAGGCACGGACACCTCCCTCGTAACATGCCTTGATAACCTGTTTGGCTATCTCCGCATCCGGATGATAAAAGACAGGAACCACACCGGTAGTTCCAATCTTATTCAATACAGTTGTCTTATCAAATCTTGCCATTTTTTATAACCATTTCTTAACCTTAATGAAATTCCTAACGCTGCACACGACCACTGGCATCCCCTCCGGCAAGCGCTTCCACTTCTTCTACAGATACCAGATTAAAGTCTCCGTTGATGGTGTGCTTCAAAGCCGAAGCTGCCACGGCAAATTCCAAAGCAGACTGCTGGTCCGGTTTGGTAAGTAAGCCATGAATGATACCGCCTGAAAACGAATCGCCACCTCCGACACGGTCAATGATCGGATTGATATCATAGCGTTTGGAGGTATAAAATTCTGTTCCATTATAAATCATCGCCTTCCAGCCGTTGTGGGTCGCAGAAAAAGATTCACGTAATGTCGATACCACATATTTGAAACCGAACTCTTTCGCCATAGCTGCAAAGATTCCCTTGTAACCTTCCGCATCGGTCTTTCCGCCAGTCACATCAGCATCGGGTTTGAAACCCAGGCAGAGCTCTGCATCCTCTTCATTGCCGATGCAGACATCTACATAAGCCATCAACGGACGCATGACGGACTGTGCCTTCTCTTTTGTCCATAACTTCTTTCGGAAATTCAAATCCACAGACACTGTTACTCCGTGACGTTTGGCCGCCTCGCACGCCAAACGGGTCAATTCGGCAGCTTTATCCGAGATAGCCGGAGTAATACCCGACCAATGGAACCAGTCGGCTCCTTCCATAATGGCATCGAAATCAAAATCTGCGGCATCAGCTTCCGCTATAGCCGAATGAGCACGGTCATAAATAACTTTGCTCGGACGCATGGAAGCTCCGGTTTCCAGATAATAGATGCCGACACGATCTCCGCCCCGGGCAATGTAATCGGTCTTTACACCATAACGGCGCAACGCATTGACGGCAGACTGACCTATTTCGTGTGCCGGCAGTTTTGTCACGAAATAGGCATCGTGACCGTAATTGGCACAACTCACTGCCACATTGGCTTCACCACCTCCATAAACGACATCAAAAGCATCAGATTGTACGAAACGGGTATTTCCCGGGGTGGACAGTCTGAGCATAATCTCACCCAATGTAATTATCTTTCCCATAATTGTTATCTCATCTCTGTATAAGGTATTTTATCCATATCATTGTAATCCAGATTTTCTCCGGCCATTCCCCAAATGAACATGTAGTTGCTGGTTCCGGCAGCCGCATGAATAGACCATTCGGGCGACATGACCGCTTGTTCGTTTGAGAGCCACAACAACCGTTCTTCCTGAGGTTCACCCATCAGGTGACAAATCATGTTACCCGGTTTCACATTGAAGTAGAAATAAGCTTCAATACGGCGACTATGAGTATGTGCAGGCATCGTATTCCAGACGCTTCCGGGCTTCAATTCTGTCAACCCCATCTGAAGCTGACAAGGACCTTCTTCCAACACATTCTTTACAATCAGCTGATTGATGACACGATCATTGCTATCCTCCATCTTACCGGCCGCCATGGAATTCGCCTTCAACGAACCTTTACGTCCGTCCAGGGTTATCAATTGAGTCTTGTACGGACGGTGCGCGGTAGCTGAATTCAGGTAGAACTTAGCAGGAGTGGAAGCATCCTTACTCCGGAAAGTCACTTTCTGATTTCCACTCCCCACATAGAGAGCTTCCTTGAATCGAAGTACATACTCCTTCCCGTCTACGGTTACAATTCCGTCACCTCCCACATTGATGATACCCAATTCACGCGAGAAGAGAAAATACGGTGCCTTCAACGGATCGATGGTATCCAGCACCAACTCTTTATTGACCGGCATCGCTCCACCGAAAATAAAACGGTCATACATGGAATAAGTCAGATTGATTTCATCAGAAGCCATCACCTTTTCCATCAGGAAACTATTGCGCAGACGTTCCGTATCATATCCTTTCACATCCTGCGGATGGCAAGCTGTCTGCATCCGATAATTCACTTGGGCATGTGCACCGAGAGCAGCTATGCCCAACATCATAGCTATTGTTAATTTTTTCATTGCAATATTTTTTAGTTGACTAGAAACTAGAACAAGGACTAACACCAGTTCTTTATTCATCATTCTTCACTTTCATCATTCTTCGCCGGTTGTACACCGCCATTACCAACGTGAATACGACCAATATTCCGGCTCCTATCCATTTGAACTGATAAACCAAGTGGAAAATAATCCAAGAGAAAATGCTGGCGGCAAAATCAAGAGCACCTCCATGGAATCCTTCGGGAATTTTCACTGCAGCATCACCGGTCCGTGTATAGACATCCTGTGCCGCCTGTGTGAAATACGGAGCCAGATCCGTTACGAAATAAAGACCTACAACCAATGCCACCAGCCCCACAATAAATGTTTTCAGCACATTCCCTTTCGTAATCGGAAGGACTGCCGGGAACAGGTAAAACATACCGGCCAACGAAGCCAAAGGCAGGAACTGATTACCGGGAAGTACCACTGAAAAGAAAAGAGCAACCGGAATCAGCAACAAGGAAACTACCAACGTAGTAGGATGACCGATGACCAATGCCGGACTCATACCGATATTCAATTCGGTACTTCCCTTGAATTTCCGGGCTATCAGCTCCCGTGTGGCATCCGAAATGGGACGTAACCCTTCAATGAAGAGTGAGGTAATACGCGGAATCAGTTCCATCACCGCTCCCATCTTGATACCGAGCCCCAGAATTGCCGGAATGCTATCAACCAGAATCTCCGTATTTTCACACGAGAGGATACCGATGGCACATCCCACCACTATGCCGAGGAAGAGCGGGTCACCCAACAAACCGAATTTCCGTTTCATCCCTTCTGCGTCGATATTCAACCGGTCGAATCCCGGTATTTTATCGAGGAGTCGGCTGATGATTACAGCAAAGGGGACAAATCCCTGACAGAAAGGCTGAGGAATGGAAATACCGTCCATCTTTTCATAATATTTCTGAAACTGCCTGCTGGTCAGATCTGCCATCACCAAGGTCAACACATAACAGATGATGGCTGCAAAGAAGCCCCATCCGATACTGTCCGAAGCAAAATAGACCACCGCACCGATAAAGGCAAAATGCCAGTAGTTCCATAGGTCAATATTCACCGTTTTGGTGGTTTTGGTGAGTAACATCAGGATATTTACAGCCAGACAGACCGGAATGATGAAAGCGCCTACCGATGTATTGTACGCCACCGAAGCAGCGGCCGGCCATCCCATATCAAAGATACCGAGACTCAACCCGTAGATTTCGGTCACCTTCTTCAACGGTTCTCCCAAACTACTTGTCAACAAGGCTGTTACCACTGAAAGCCCGACGAAGCCGACCCCCACCAGAAGTCCGCTCTTCAAGGCTTTCCCTAATTTGATACCGATACACACCCCCAAAACGGTAAAGATAATCGGCATCATGACAGCTGCGCCTAAACCGATAATGTAACTAAAGAATTGTTCCATACTTTTGATTGTTTACTTGACCGTTACCTGCAACGGATTATCCAACTGATAGACATATTCACGTAAATAGGTTTCCCAAACCTCTTCGTTCTCTATGCCAGCCTTACTCCACCCGCTTCCCCAATAATAAATGTATGAAGCACCGGGTTCGTACCGACTGATACCCAATACATACCCCAAAGCTCCCGGACGTTCTTTCTGTTCATCTGCCGAAAACCATTGTACCTGTACTTCATCTGCCTGAGTCGGAAAAACCGCTCCCAGATAGATTACACCATTCCCGTTCGACGGATTGTCTGTAGAATCAGCATAAGCGATATAACGTTTGGAAGAATCGAAGGCATAACCATCGGGATGCTGCGGATGAATGACGATGCCACTGACTACTGGACAAGGAGCGGACAAATGCTCATACCGGACAACTGTCCGGTTCAAATGCGAACCCTTGTCGAGCGAAATCACACGCGTCTCCACCACCGACGTATCTCCTTTCACCACCGACGGTGGAAAAGTAAGCCGAACAGTAAACCGCAACGGACCGTTATCCAGCACTTCGTAGTTCTGATAGCAGTAAGGATAAACAATGGATGAATCAGGCATCAGTGCCGCAGTACCTCCGCCCAAGGTAGGACCAACACTGTAGCAATCCATACCGTTCCCATGATCTACATGATAAGAAATAGTATGTATCACACTGTCAGCCGCCGTAAAGTCTCCAACCTTCCGCAAAGAATCGACCGTTGCCCAAGCCACCGGATTCAGTTCCCGCCGATAACGCTCTTCCACCACCGGCTCATTGACACTTTTGGTAAAGACATCATAACCGTAGGCTTTCTCTCCTTTCTGCTGTAGAGCCGGACCGTAGGCACGATAAGCTGCCCTGTCGTTCTCCCAAGCAATATCATCAAGCCTTTCAGGATACTGTCGGCCACAACATACGGTATCGAAAGATGCAGGAATCCCCTTACTGATACAGTATTTCACTGTCGAACCGGCAGCTACCGATACTGGGAAAATCAGCAGACTGTCATACGTCAACTGATAAGGTACCTGAGTACCATTGGCAGACAGTACGACAAACTGCTCACCTTCCTTCAGTCCCAATCTTTCCAGCAAATTCCGCGGGACCTCTACTAGCGCCTCGTTTCGAATGAGGTCAGAAAGATTATATACCGATACCTGAACAGAAGGAGTGGAAGTGCATCCTGCCAGCCCGCACAATGCCGGCAGGATGAAGAAATGTTTCATCTTCCACATAATATATTACTTATTTGGGTTGCTTACCGATGTAGGCTAAAATACCTCCATCTACGTAAAGCACATGACCATTCACAAAATCAGATGCGTCGGAAGCCAAGAAAACAGCCGGTCCCATCAAATCTTCCGGATTTCCCCAGCGTGCAGCCGGAGTCTTGGCTACAATAAAAGCATCGAACGGATGACGGGAACCGTCCGCCTGACGCTCACGAAGCGGAGCCGTCTGCGGTGTAGCGATGTAACCCGGACCGATACCGTTACATTGGATATTGAATTCACCATATTCCGAAGCGATGTTGCGGGTCAACATTTTCAGTCCTCCCTTCGCAGCTGCGTATGCCGATACTGTTTCACGCCCCAACTCACTCATCATGGAGCAGATGTTGATGATCTTACCGTGACCTTTTTTGATCATACTTGGAATTACAGCCTTCGAAACGATAAACGGAGCGTTCAAATCTACGTCAATCACCTGACGGAACTGGGCAGCAGACATCTCGCACATGGGAATGCGTTTGATGATACCTGCATTATTGACCAGAATATCGATGACACCTACTTCCTTTTCAACCTGTGCTACCATGGCATTCACCGCCTCTTCGTTGGTTACATCACATACATAGCCGTGAGCCTCAATACCTTTTTCTTTATAGGCAGCTAATCCTTTGTCGACCAGTTCCTGTTTGATATCGTTGAACACAATCGTAGCACCGACTTGAGCAAATCCGGTAGCAATCGCAAAACCAATACCGTAAGAAGCACCTGTAACCAATGCCACCTTACCTTCCAATGAAAAATTTACCATATCTCTTCTTTATTTAAAACATGTCTTATTCATCCACAATGCTTCTGTCTTCGTACAACCTTTTCAGACGCAGTAAAGCTTCGATGTAATAATAGTCCGCATAGACAATGGAAGCGTCTATCTCAGTGCCGTTCGGCCAGTGACCGGTGGAATGGAGCAGAAAAGCATCGGTCACATCACCGGAACGGTAACTGTCTGTCGCTAAACTAGCCAACATCTTTTCGGCGGCTTCGACGTAAACCTCCCGTTTGGGAGAAGAACAGTATCGGGACAGTTCAATCAAAGCAGAAGCTACTACACAAGCTGCCGATGCGTCCCGCGGAGCTTCCGGAATATTGGGAGCATTGAAATCCCAATAGGGTATATAATCCGCGGGCAGACGTTGCAGATACACATCGGCTACCTTCTGCACAAAATCCAGGTACTTCTTGTCTTTCGTTTCACGGTATACAACGGTGAATCCGTAAATAGCCCATGCCTGACCGCGTGCCCACATACTTTCATCGGCATATCCCTGATGCGTACACCGACGGATACAATCGCCCGTAAGCGTATCGTAAACAGCCACATGGTACGAAGAATAATCCGGACGGAACTGGTTTTCCATAGTTTTATCGGCATGAGAAACAGCCAGGTCATACAACGATTTGTTCTCCCCGTTCTTAGCCGCCCAGAACAGCATTTCCAAGTTGATCATGTTATCCATGATGGTATTGTGTCCTCCCAAAGCCTGTACATTACGGGGCCATGAAAGAATAGTACCCACTTTAGGATTGAAAAGAGTTGCCAACGAATCGGCTACAGCCAACACAACCTGCTTGTATTCCGGATTTCCAGTCAGCCTATATCCGTTTCCATAGCTACAGAATATCAGGAAACCCAAATCATGGTCATAAGCAGGTGTCTCTGCAAAGAATGCGAGAGATTCTGTAAACTTCTCAGCTTCCCGACGGATACTGTCGTTACGGGTAGCTTCATAATCATACCACAGAATACCCGGCCAGAATCCGCCGGTCCACTCTGTTTTGTCAGCCTTTACACAGTTCCAGTGCTGCTGTCCTTTCAAGATATTCTTGGGAAGCATAGTGTAATCAGTTTCTTCTTCGCCATCCATCACATTCAGTGAACGATGGACTTGCCTGTCACAATAAGTCAATGCTTCGTTTACATCAACTTTCTCAGTGGTCTGTCCGCCACAAGCCATCAACAATCCCAATGCAGCGACATATCCTACTTTTTTCAATGTTATCATACTCTAATCTCTTTATTTTGCTACATGAAACCAATCTACATCCAACCAACCACGTTCAGCTCCATAGGGAGCTACACTGAACAGTCCGACTTTAGCACCAATCCATTTTCCTTGCCGTGCCTGAAAGGTATGAGGGATAGCAGAAAACTTCTTCCCATCAAGGCTGTAGGCAAAACGACATTTCCCACCTACGGTCACCTTTACCCGCAAATAAATCTCCAGTTCGGCATTCAGAAGTACCCCGGCCTCGTAAACACGTGTAGGACACAAAGCTGTCACCTGAGTCTCTTCTTCCTTTCCTCCGGCTTCGGCATCGTGACAAAGTATCTGTTTCAGTAAAAAATGATCTTCCTGTTTTTCCAGTCCTATCCGACAATAATCTTCTCCCATAATAATCAGTCCAGAAGTTTGTCCATTAGCTTTGGCAGAGACTTTCAGCTTTGCCGTCACCGTAAAAGCCTCGGCAGGAAACTTCTGTAGAAGCAGATTCGGTACTTCCCAAAAATTCCGAAAATCCTCGGAAAGGATGTGTGAATAGATACGAGCATAGCCCATTTCTGACGGAAAGCCGAAAACATCCTGATAATTGGCATGCCATTCCCATTGGAGTCCCCAGATATGCGTATTGAATTCATCGCTTTCCTGTGGAGAGGCAACTGAATAAACCCCGTCTGTCTTCGGCTTCTTTCCTTGCAGTATCGGAGTTCCACAACCATCCCCGTCCTTATCTTCTCCTATTACCGGCCATCCGTCTACCCATTCCATCGGATTCAA
>ULTX01001443.1_pt1 | contig 11259 bp, 7 predicted proteins | sample 1958041 | NCBI WGS metagenome assembly ULTX01 (sample SAMEA4835747, study PRJEB28245) | human gut metagenome | biome: gut microbiome; material: fecal sample | place: Denmark | collected 2008
AAGCGAAGCATAATGGCAGCCGAGCAGGAACAGGAAAAAGAGGAAAACTTGCAGAAAAAGCTTGCCATTCTCGACAAAATGAAAACGTTAACCGAAACGACAGAAGACACGAGCAAGATTTACAACGAGTTCAAGCAACTTCAACAAGAATGGAATGAAATCAAGCAAGTGCCTGCAAACAAGGTGAACGAACTTTGGAAATCATATCAGCTTTATACCGAAAAATTCTATGATATGGTAAAGCTGAACAATGAATTCCGCGAATACGATTTCAAGAAAAACCTGGAACAGAAAACACATTTGTGTGAAGCTGCTGAAAAACTGGCAGAAGAACCTGATGTGGTTTCAGCTTTCCATCAATTGCAAAAGCTGCACCAAGAATTCAGAAATATCGGTCCTGTTGCCAAAGACTTGCGTGAAAACATTTGGGCACGGTTCAAAGCCGCATCTACAGCCGTAAACCGCCGTCACCAACAACATTTTGAAATGTTGAAGGAAAAAGAACAGAATAACCTTGACCAAAAAACAGTCATCTGCGAAATTGCAGAATCCATGGATTATGACAACTTGAAGACATTTGCTGATTGGGAAAACAAGACACAGGAAATCCTTGCCTTGCAAGCAAAATGGAAAACCATTGGCTATGCCCCACAAAAAATGAATGTCAAGATATTCGAACGCTTCCGTGCCGCATGCGATGAGTTCTTTAAACGGAAAGCCGCTTTCTTCAAGCAAATTAAAGAAAGCATGGCTGAAAATTTAGAAAAGAAAAAGGCTTTGTGTGAAAAAGCGGAAGCACTAAAGGACAGTACAGACTGGAAACAAACCGCTGAAATCCTGACCCAATTACAAAAGGAATGGAAGACTATCGGACCGGTTGCCAAGAAACATTCGGATGCCGTATGGAAACGCTTCATCGGCGCATGTGACTATTTCTTCGCTCAAAAGAATAAAGCAACTTCTTCCCAACGCTCGGTAGAAGTAGAAAATATGGCGAAGAAAGAAGAAATCATCAAACAACTGATAGCATTGGATGCTTCCGGAAGCACAGATAATAGTACAGCCGAACAAACGCGTGCTTTAATCAAAGAATGGAACAGCATCGGTCATGTACCGTTTAAAGAAAAAGACCGTTTGTATAACGAATTCCATAAATGGGTAGACAAACTGTTCGATAAACTGAACCTTTCTGCATCGGAACGGAAATTGAGCGATTTCAAGTCAGGCTTAGGGAAAGGCGATAACTTATATCGTGACCGCGAAAAACTGGTACGTACCTATGAAAGCCTGAAGAGCGATATTCAAACTTACGAAAACAACTTAGGTTTCCTCAATTCTGCCTCGAAGAAAGGCAATACATTGGTAGCTGAAGTAACCCGTAAGATAGAACGTCTGAAAGGAGATATGGAACTGGTTTTGAAAAAAATCGAAGCCATTGATGAAAAGCTGAAAGAAAAAGAAGCGTAATCAAAACTTCGGTAAAGAGCCGGATAACTTAACTTAATGTCATTCTGAACAAAGCGCAAAACAATGTTCAGAATGACATTATTTTTAGGGTTTATCCTATCTTGCTGATTTTTTTCAGTTTCTCTTCATCCACGATTTTAATCTTACGTCCATCGATAATAATCAACTTCTCAGCTGCAAAATTAGACAATGTACGTATAGCATTCGATGTGGTCATATTCGACAAATTAGCTAGATCCTCACGCGAAAGATAAATACTAAGCGTACATTGGTCTTCTTCCAATCCGTAAGTATCTTTCAAAAACAAAAGTGATTCTGCCAGACGACCGCGAATATGCTTCTGAGTCAGATTTACCGTACGCGCATCCGATATACCCAAATCTTTCGATAACTGACGGATGAAAAACATGGCAAGATCAGCATTAGCTCTTACCAACTCAATAATAACCGGCATAGGGACCAGACACATCGTACAAGGCTCGAAAGCAGCAGCAGCCGTCACAAAATTCTCTCCGGCAAAATAAGCACGATAGGCAAAATATTCTTTATTCTTTACGACACGGATTATCTGACTGCGCCCGCCAACCCCGTCTTTATAGATTTTCACCTTTCCGCTTAACAGGCACATGAGATACTGAGGAGTTTCTCCTTCACAATAAATGATTTCATTTTTCCTATATTTCTGAATCGTAAAGTTCTGCGCAAGGTATGCACGCTGCGCATCGGTAAGAGGTTGCCACAAATCGGGGATACTTTCGGCAATCTCGGCTTCTGTTAATTCTTTCTTTACCATAAGTGCTATAAAACCATGTTATGGAGCACAAAGGTAGTAAGAAAAAATGAAAATCTTTACTTTAAACATTAAAAAATATCATGCAGACGTAAGGATTTATTATATATTTGCTTTTGCAATGGTAAAAAAAGGAAATGTATATAATTGGATGTTCTGGATAGGTGTATTTTGTCTTTTGACAACTTTTCCAGTCAAAGGGGTTGGGCAAACATTACCCTACAAATCACACGTACCCGATTCCATTCTGAGACATATTTTCCATGCCGCTACTTTGTATGCAACAGAAGTCAAAGAATACAAAGCCGATTTATACCTAAAAGGGCAATTGCAGATTCATAAACAGAACCGCATCATCAAGTATATCCCTTCCATGTTCCGCTTTGAAAAGGGTGTAAACAAATACATACACGAATCGCTCAGCGAATTGCATTATACTGCTCCCAACATCTACGACCGGAAAGTACGGGCTATGGCTACCACATTTCCTGGAGGAGAAAGCCGTTTCTTTGACATTCTCGACTTCCTGAAATTCAACCCGTATGCGCCTTCCACCATGGAAGACAGAATACTTTCTCCTCTCAACGAACAATCAAGCGTACATTATCATTATCTGCTTGATTCTATCGACTACCGGAGAGAAGGCATCGTCTATAAATTACGCATTATTCCACGCTACCGAAGTACACAATTGCTGGAAGGTTCCTGCTGGATATCTTCCAATGATTGGACAATCCGTTACCTGGATTTCAAAGGGAAATATGATTTAATCCGATTTCATATCACCATGTATATGGGAGAAACAGAAAAGACAAAATATTTGCCCCGCATGTTAAATTTGGACGTAATCTTCAACTTTTTACGGAATAATCTGGAAATGAACTATACAGGCTGGATGGACTATACCGGCATCCAATTCCGAGAAAAAGATGAGGATCCGGAAAAATGGCTATCCAAAGACCAAAAGAAATATAATTTATCAAAATCATTCACCTTAACGTGTGATACGACCCAACTGATGCACAATCTTGACTCATTTGCCCGCATCCGCCCACTGCCCCTTACAGATGCGGAAGACAGCCTATACCGGAGTTACCAAGAACGAAGACAAATCGGTCCCGAAGACACATTGAAAGTAGAGCCTACTAAGTTCAAGAAAAATCTAGTCCTATTGGGACAAATGGGAGACGCCCTCATCAGCAGTTACGACATCGACATGAGCAAAGTGGGAAACATATCTTGTTCTCCTTTAATCAATCCGTTGTTGATAAGCTACAGCCATCGGAACGGAATTTCGTACCGGCAAGAATTCAAATACAACAAATTGTTCCATAGCGGCAAATTACTGCGTTTGGTTCCACAAATCGGTTATAACTTTACCAAAAAAGAGTTTTACGCCAAATTAGACGGTGAATATGTCTATAATCCGAAAAAACATGGAGCCATTTACTTGAGTGCAGGAAACGGAAACCGCATCTATAGCAGTATCGTACTCGACCAACTGAACGCACTGCCCGACAGCGCATTCAGTTTCGACGGGCTGGAGCTGGATTATTTTAAAGACGTCTATCTGAATGTATCCCACAATATCGAAATTATTAACGGACTGACACTTTGGACCGGTATAGCCATGCATTGGCGTCATGCGGTTCACGGAACTCCTGAAGTAGCAGAACGGGTACGCCTAAGATACAACAGTTTTGCCCCTCGATTGCGCATAGAATGGACTCCTGCCATGTATTACTACATGAATGGAAACCGTAAAATCAATGTCGGTTCACGCTTTCCGACCTTTGTCATCGACTACGAACGAGGCATCCGCGTATTGGATTATTCAAATCAATACGAACGTTTCGAATTTTCGGCAGAACAAAAAATACGGGTACGCGACCTACATACAATAGCCTATCACATAGGAGGCGGCTTCTTTACCAACCAAGATGATATGTATTTCGTAGATTATGTGAACTTTGCCAACCGCAATCTTCCCCAGGGCTGGAACGATGATATCGGAGGTACATTCCAGATGCTCGACTCACGCTGGTATAATGCTTCACGCCATTATTTCCGTGGAAATATGACTTACGAAACGCCATTCTTATTATTATATCCCGTAAGCAAACTGCTGTCGTTCATCCAAAAAGAACGGATATATGCAGGTATCTTATTCATGCCTCATCTGAATCCGTATCTCGAATTAGGTTATGGCGTAGGAACCCATCTTTTCGATTTCGGTGTTTTCATCGGAAACGAAAAAGGGAAATTCACTTCGGTCGGATGCAAATTCACCTTCGAATTATTCAACCGATAATCATCTCCGCATGAAATCCTCTTTCTTACAAAACAGATATTGGACATACCTCATCAAGCTTCCCACAGGACGAAACAAATCAAAGAAAGGCAAAAAACACCCAAACTTCTCCTGTAAATCCCATGCCGAATGATAAAGGAAATGCATAATTGACAAAAAACGCACCAATCCGAACAATCCAACAATGCCCGTCCATATCCATTCATGAGCTAGAATACTGATACACAAAGCAATGCCCCAACTCACATAAAACAATCCGCAAGTCCATGTTTCTATACTATTCAGCCAAGGAGCAATGCCTCGATAATAATACCCTGTAACCATAGCACTCAATTTTTCTTCTTTCCACACACGCTTAAATGCCGGAACAGGCAAACGCACAATACTTTCTGCGCCACGTGCTACCCGTGTATTCGACCGTTTAGCCACAGCATTTACCAAAAGGTCGTCCTCTCCCCGCAGCAACTGTAAATGGTCTGAAAAGCCTTTATGTGCTTGATAGACACTTTTCCGGTAAGCTAAATTATAACCGATTCCCATATACGGATGCCCCGCAAGTGCCATACAAAGATAACGCAACGAACGGAAAAAAGAACTGACAATTACACGCCGGGCAAAAAAGCCTTTCTTCGGGAAATAATTGCTATATCCCAATACAATATCCGTATCAGGCGTCATTTCGCGGGCAAGGCTCCGCAACCAGTTCGGACTGACAGGACGGCCAAAAGGACTGGTCACAACAATCCATTCATACCGGCTGGCACGTATACCCATTGCTACGCCCAATTTCTTCCGACTCACGTATCGGGCAGTTTCCGGAATAAACGTATGATATAGATTCGAATAACGGTCCGACAAACGTTTTAAGATAACCCCGTCTTCTCCAGCCGATTTGTCGTTGATAACGATTACTTCAAACAGCGGATAATCTTGTTCCAAAATAGCAGGCAAATTCTCGTTCAGAATCTCACCGGAATCTTTCGTTACAATAATTACAGAAATGGGAGGCAAATCAGCCGGTTCTGTATACGGTTTCCGGCTAAAATGCCGGTGTAGCCTACTATAAATACCCAATATATAAAATAATTGTATCAAGAAAAACACGCCACACACACCCGTTGCCAAGGCAGAAAGTGAAGTAAAGTCTATTGTTATCATGGTGCTTATCGTTTAAAAACAATGCAAAAATAGAGCAAAATCCGAGAATGTATGCAATCTAATAACAAGAAATACGAAATTCCCTACCTGACATAGGGAATTTCCTAATTAGAAATAGTCATAATCCGTAGCAAATGGAAATTTTTCAGACTACCTTTGCCTTAGAATTAAAAAACAAAAGATATGAGAACAATCAAGACAGGATTATTAGCAATCGCCATTTGCCTATTGGCAAGCGGATGCAGTACACTTTTTACCGCATCCAAGAAAGACACAGTCAGTCACATCCGTCCAGGGATGTCAAAAGAACAAGTAGAAGGGATGTTAGGAAGCCCAGACTATACACGTTTCGACGGTGGTATAGAGCAATGGGAATACGGAAGTTTCTATTACGTTGATTCCCATTCAGTAAATGTAATCATTGATTTCGACAACGGAAGAGTCATTGCTCTAAATACATTCAATACGCCACCCGTAGCTCCTGTTCCCCCCGTTCCTCCTGTTGTTGCAGTACCTTCAACTGTACATGCAGAGCAACACTTCATGCTATCAAACGAAAAGCAATTCGAGAAATTCTATTACTGCATGAAAGAAGAACCGTTCACCAGCGGACGTTTGAATATGTTAGAAAAAGAAGTCAGACATACCGATTTCACATGCGAACAATGCATACGCCTGATGAACCTAAATACTTTTGATGATGACAAACTGAAAATGCTCCGCCTGCTTGCCCCGGTCCTATCCGACCCTGAAAACAGTTCAGAGATTTTAGACTCCCTGGATTTCCTATCATCAAAAGACAAAGCGAAAAAGATATTGCAGGAACACAAATAATAGAATATTACAAGCACTCTATTTCTTCCTCCGGCAATCCTGTGCTTTGAGCAATAACAGATACAGCAATATGTTGTTGCTTTAAAGCACGGGCTACTGCTATAGCTTTCTGTCTTTCTCCTTTCTCCACACCCGATGCTTCACCTTGTGCAAAGCCTATTTCCATACCTTCCGCACGACCTTCTGCACGACCTTCTGCGCGACCTTCCGCACGACCTTCTGCCAAGCCTTTTGCATGCCCCTTAGTTTCTGCTGTTTTCATCACACTAAACCAGTCACGGTAATTCTTCAGGCTTTCTTCATATTCACAACGCTCCTTACGGTCGAATTTCGCTATTTCGGCAGCCTCAAACAAATGGGTAAACACTTTCTCTTGCAAGGCAGGCGGACGATTCATCAAACTAGCCAAATTACGGATAGCGTATAGCCACTTATCAAAAAGTGTCTCTAGCTCGGTTTCGGCCTTAGTAAACTTTGGCATTTCCAAATAGATGAATGTCAGCTTATCGTAAAAAACCTCTTTCGTAGCTAGTTCCACCAACTTCACTTCGTGGTAGAAATCATATTCATCAGGAAAAATGCAAAAATTCAAAATACCAATGGTATAAATACCTTTCAGCCCATAGTCCCATACACCACGTGGCGCCTGCTCGCGAATGGCAAACGTTGAATAATAAAGACTGCGGTCCTTAAAAAACTGCTGTTCGCCTTTCTGCATTTCCACAATGAAATACTCACCTTTCTCATTCTTGCAATATACATCAAATACAGCACGACGATCGTATTCCTGTGTACCAAGACGTTCGGCATTCAGATATGTAATATCCACAATCTCCTCGCGTCCCTGAAGCAGGGCATTAAGAAAACTGATAAGCAAGTCTTTGTTGATTTCCGTACCGAACAGTTTCTTAAAAGCAAAATCGGTATAAAAATTGACGTATCTCTCAAATATTCCTTCCGAACACATAAGCTTGATATTTTTAATTTGACGAACAAAGATAACAAATTATTTTCAGAAAAGAAAGCCGAAAATCCATATTTCACGTAGGGGCGTATCGCATACGCTCTAAAGCATCAATAATACATTTGTAAACAAAAAACTTGTAGGAGCAAAGTTTGCTTACCCGAAAGCCATACAAGTGTATGCATTCAGGCGAGCAGACCTCGCCCCTACAAGTCTGTGATGGAAGTTTATTGTGCTACGCTGAGCAATTGGGTTTCCATTTCGTAAGTTACGGTATAGACTGTTCCGGCAACTACTCCGGCGTATGTATCTTCTTGAAAAAAAACTTCCCCGTCCATATTTGTCGCTTCCAAACGATAGCTGAATGTTACGTCTGTATCACTAGAGAAATATGCCGGCTCGATTGCCTCTCCGTTTTTCCATTCAACAGTTCTTTCTCCCGATATTACCGTAAAAGTATATGCTTTAAACAGTGCATCAAATTCTTCAGGCAAATTCAAGGTTACACCGAAGTTAATCATCGGGACTTTGATTTCTTCCAATCTCGTCACTTCTCCTGCTTTCACTTCAAAAGAAGTCGCATCGCTGAAAAAGATAGCTTGCCCTTTCCCTTCATACGGATTTTCTGATTGATAAGCGGCATTGTAAGTGCGCAACTGATAGTTCCCTACGGGCAGTTCTATCTTATTAGGCACTTGCCCTGGAGCATAAACCTGATTATTATAGATTGCGCCATTTTGCCAAATCTCTACATAAAGATCAGCATCCACCGCACGCGAAGATACAGTTTCATTTGCCACCTGTACGCTTATGCCATTCAAGCTCAATGTTCCCATTGCGGTTTCTGCATTGGGTATTTCTTCCTGTTGACAGCTTGTCAAGAGGAAGATTCCTAATAGGAGGTATAGTATGGTTTGTTTCATAGTTGCTTGCTTTTATTTGTCGTAATTAAATTGAAAAGAGTCAAGCCAAAATTGGCTACCGATAATATAAGCATTTGCATACCCTTCCCAAAGACTTGCATCTCTAAATTTATCTTCCAAATGATCCCTATCTTCTCTTGTCCCAGCTTTAAATAATACTTTTACGTGAGAAATAGGTAACTCTTTAACTAATTCATCGTATGCAATATCAAGCGATTGTGTAGTATAAGTCCCAATAGTTACTCCTGATTGTAATTTCCCTTCACCTATAATTGTTTCCACACCTTCTGTTATGTTCAATAATGTTGCTTCTACCAAATATTCATCACCATTATAAGGTGATGCCTTATAAGTAAAAGTTAATGATGTTGGACGAATATATGCCTCTTTTGCATTAATTACATCTAAACTTACATCATAATCTCCTACACAAACTAAACCTGATGATATATTATTTATTACACTACCAGCTTTATTTCCAAAGGCACAAGTATTATTTTCTCCCCAACCAATAACCATCATGTGAGCAACAGTACTTCCATTATCATTTATAGGTAATGTACTTGATTTTGATACATAGAAAGCATTAACACCATTACTATGACAGGTTAATTCATTGCGTGTATCAACCCAACTACCATTAAACGTATATAATGGGTTATTCTTTTTGGGATTGGTAGTTGTATAACCTTCATCTAATGTTGAATTTGGAATATTCAGGATTTTATAAGTTTTTACATCCACCGCTGTTGAAAGATGCTTTCTATACTTACCTCGCACTTGATAATTTGTTCCTGGAACCAATCCTATAATCAAGCTGTCTTTCGAAGAAATCCAATCAGTCCCATTCGCACTATATTCAAACGTCATTCCTTTACGAATAACATCCGCATTACCATGCGTAATTTGTGTATTGGCAGTAAATTCCTTTGTCCACGTATTACCCGGATAAACAATCAGGTTAAAATCAGGAGCACTAGTTTGAATGGTATAAGTCTGATTACCTTCTAAAGTACGATTATTGGCTTTTACTTCATCTAATGTAATGACATTCGACAAAGCCTCTCCTGTCGTACTTCCCGTAAATTTAGCAACCAAATTTGTAAAATCCAACGATGCCTCTTTCAAACCAATGGCAGGCAAAACGACTCCAGCTTCAGTTAAAGCAGTCCGGTCTTCTTCCGACAATTCCGATAAAGTATAAGCTTTATTTAAAGACTGATACGTTTCATCCGCAAAATTCAACGTAAACTTTAATTCTTGCAAAGCCGCAGAAAGATTAAAGTTGAATTTAGCAGTCGGATTCTCTGTTTCATACATGGATAATGCATTGTTTGTAAACCCTTCCGCCTCCACTTTCGGCTTCGGCAACCATTCCATCGGAATTGTTTCGTTTATCGTCGCCTTGTCAACTTCCACTTTGCTTATTTCTACATGCGCACCCGAATTAGCTTCTCTTAACTTTAGCGTGATTACGCAATGTTGACCAGCACCAAAAGTTTCACTTTCAGAAAGTTTCGCATCTTCCAAAGGTACTTCCTCTATTGGAGTTCCATTTTTTAATGTCCCGACAAATGTAAAAGTTGGCTTAGAACCTGCACGATAATAAGCACTTTTCCCATTATTACCAATTGTTGTGCTACTTGCGCCGACTTTCACTTTTACTTCATACGATGAGAATTGTTCATCAAATGAATCAATACCGCTGTTATCAAACACAACCGAAGCCAGCGCATTGGCAACTGTGCAAATGACTTTCACCGATTTTGATTCTCCGTTTTCCAATGTAACATCTTCTACACTACCTTTGTAATAAGGATTGTCCAAAGCCAATTCCAGGTCATCTCCGCATTCCGCTTCAATAGTGTACATACCAGCAGCAGCAGAAATGAAATCTTTATACGAGCCATTATACGACTCACGTTCTGTAACTTGATTGGTTATTTTCAAATTAAATTGAGAAATTAGAGGTTTGCCCAATTCTGCGGGTGTGCTGCGTGAATCCACCTTCACGCTTTCCGTCAACGATATTTGGAATCCTGTCTTGCTCGTTTGTGACAAATTTTCCTCTTCACTGCATGCCACGAAAAGCACGCTCAATATTGCTGCAACTAAAAACTTTACTTTATTCATATACCAATTCCATTTCGTCTACAAACATTTCACTTGCATCACCACCTGTAAAGAAATCACCGTATTTACTCGAACTGCATACGATTATCAGGTAGCTCGGTGTTTTCTTTTTATCATAATATTCAAACGGCACTTCTATTTCCTTGTAAGTTGTCTGATTTTGATTCGAAGCAAATTCGCCGTAGGCAATCACCGAAGGGTCATGCCGATTGAACGAATCTCCTTTAGCTGTACGAATTATATATTTCTCCGAAGTCAAAGCAAAATATACATGACATGAATCGTTTTGATTCCGCATATACTCCAATCGGTCTTCTTTGACGCGGTTTACTTTCGATGTCTTATATTTATATGAAAACCGTAATGCGGAAGGGAAAGAAGCAAATTCCCGTCCTAGAGTCAAAACTCCATTGGTTCCATCAAGGGCAAAATCACCTGTAAAAATATTTCCTGCTGCTAGTTTGATAGCTGCCCAACGCGATTGCAGATGGGCCGCCTTGCCTGATACACTGTCGTCAGTAGGAGTTGTAATGCTACCGATAAAAGGAGCGGAACCTTGATTTCCTGTACTCCAAAACGAATTGCTGCCCGAAGCCCACGGTTTATATAAAATTTGTATGCCGGCTGTTTCTTCAGACCAGTCTTCAAAACTTCCGTTTTCCAACGGAGTGGCAGGAGC
>ULTX01072713.1_pt1 | contig 11250 bp, 11 predicted proteins | sample 1958041 | NCBI WGS metagenome assembly ULTX01 (sample SAMEA4835747, study PRJEB28245) | human gut metagenome | biome: gut microbiome; material: fecal sample | place: Denmark | collected 2008
TTGCCTGATGCCAGTTGTCAAGGACTTTTTCATCATATTCACGGAAAAGTCACATTCGGCTTGCTTCCTCCCGGAGTAGACGCTTGATTTTGTCCTCCATCGTCTCCTTGCTGGTCTGGCTGAAATGGACACGGACTACATAGGTGGTCTTGCCGATTTTCCGTTTGAAGGTCGGGCAAGGTTCGGTTTTCATGGTGTTTGCTGTATCTGTCATAGAAAATCCTCCTGTAAAAATGGTTGTGAGAAAAAAGAAGAAGGCAAGGCGGCAACTTTAAGGTATCTATAACCACTTTGCCACCTTTGCCTTCTTGACTTATGCCCGGAGATAGCAGACCCATGAAGCACCGTTTTTCTCGGTGACAAGTCGGCTTCCTATCCGGGCTTTTGCTGTTCTGAGAGTACGGGACGATATGCCCCTGTCATTGACCGCCTTTTCCAGCTCTGCACTGGGCATTTTCTTTCCATTTGCCAGTAAATCGAGTATCAGGGCTTCTGCCTGTGCGGTCTTGCTTTCGGTCTTGCCTGTGTCCGTCCCGGCAAGCAGCTCATCGGCGGTAATGTCATAAGCCCCCAGCCACACAAAGCCGTTCTCGTCTCCCAGAGAAAAGGCAAGGGACTGTCCCGGTGGGGCAAGAGAGCTTTTTTCGTGGATTAAAACCCTTGTGGTGGGGCTGTCTTTCAGCTTGCCGATAAAGAGCAGGCTGCGGACTGCCGCCGTAATGTCGATGGAGCCTAAACCCCTGTAAGTGCTTTGTGTTCCGGCAGCTTTGTTCAGGTGTCCAATCAGCACCACGGCACACCCGGTCTCTTGTGCAATCTCTCCCAGACTGCGGAAGATGGGACGTACCTCGTTTGCCCGGTTCATATCCACATCAGCACCTAAAAACGCCTGTATCGGGTCGATGATAACCAGCCTTGCATGGTTTTCCCGGATAGCCCTTGCCAGCCGTTCATCGGTAAGGGTAAGTGGCGTGTCTCGGTCATCAATGACAAGTACCCGGTCAAGGTCGGCTTCGGCTTCTATCAGACGGGGCTTGACGGTATCGCCCAGCCCGTCCTCGGCGGTCTGGTAAATGATGTTGAACGGCTCCAAAGGTTCCATATCGGGCAGGGGCTTTCGGTTGGTACAGGCTGCCGCCAGCCGCATGGCAAAGTAGGTCTTGCCCTCGCCGGGATTGCCCTGGATAATGGTCAGCTTCCCAAAGGGGATATAGGGAAACCAGAGCCATTCCACGCTCGTCAGCTCCACATCTGCCATACGGAGCATGGGAACAGGCTGGACTTCCGGCGGTTCCCGCATGGGGATTGTTTCGGCTATGAATTTGCGGTTTGTTATCTCGGCTTTCTGCCGGAGAACATCGTTCCAGTCCTTTCTTGCCGGGACAAGACGGACAACGGCGATTTTGTCGGGAATTATTCCCAACAGCCGCTGACAGGCTTCACTTCCTGCGGTGTCGCTGTCCAGACAGAGGAACACTTTCTGAATGTTCTTGCGTTCAGAGAGGAAACGCTCCAAAGTCCTGCCGGACACACCGCCCAAAGCAAGGTAGCTGCGGGACTGCCATTCCTGCGGATACAGGCAGAGAAAGGACAGCAGATCAATGGGAGCTTCAAAGGCAAAGAGCTGGTTTCCGTTCCCCACATAGCCAAAGCCATAGGACTTGTCAGAGCCGGAAATGTCCTGCCGGAAGCTGTCTGCCGTTCCCCGGATATGAGCATATCTTGGAATACCGTTTCTGTCCCTGCCCACAAAGACAGCATTGTGATGCGTTGCGTCCTCGTAAATATCCCCGGACAAAAGAAAGGTCTCAACAATCTGCTTGCTGAGACCTCGTACTTCACAGAGATATTGAATTGTCCTGTCGGCGGTTCTGCTGGGCTTGGGAAGCCGGAACTCCATCGGCGGTGCGGTCTTGGGAGCTTCACCATGCTCCCCGATCAGAAGTTCCACAGCTTCGGGAAAACTCTTGCCGTAAAACTCCATGACAAAATCAATGGGATAGCCGCCCTTGCTCTGGCTGTGGCGAAACCACTTGTTGCCCCGGACAGTCAGGCTGTCATGCGCTTTCCAGCGGTATTCTCTGCCGCTTTTGAGTAGCTGCTCTCCCTGTGAACGGAGAAAATCTTCCAGACTGGCAGCGTTCGCCCTGTCGATCTGTGCTTGGGTGTAATTCATCGGTCAATGTCCTCCTTTTTGTGTCGTGTTTGGGGTCGATTTTGGAGCGTTTGTTCCTCTGTACGCTCGTGAAAACTACGGGCAGTATCAATCTTCGACTTGACGCTCCAAAGCCGCTGTAAGTCCTCCCGGATGGTCTTGAACTGGGTATAGGTCTCGGCATGGGTCTGTTCCAAAGTGCTGTATTCCTCGGACAGCTTTTTCATATCCACTTTTCCGTCCGGGAACTCTTGGGACAGCCTGCGTCTGGCGGCGTAAAACTGTTTCAGCTCAGCTTCATGTGCTGCCTTGTATGCGGCTTTTGGCTTGTCAAACTTGATTTTCTGCAAACCGTCAAAAACAGGCTTTAGCCGCTTAAAAGTGTCGCTGTCGTCTGACAAGTTACGGATAGCTTTCATACGGGCGTTCTGGCTGTCCAGCGTTGCCTTTAAGCTGTCCACGGTGGTCTGGTGGCTCTGCACCCGGCTTTCCAGATCCGCAAGGGTAGTAATGCCGTTCTCCCGGAGATAATTGAAGGTCTCGTTCATCTCTTTGAGATTGTTGAGTTTACCTTTCTGGGAGTAGGCTTTGGATTTGCGGTAGGCGTAATAGCTGCCCAGCAGAGAAGCCAGGTCTGGGGACTTGGGCTTATCCAGCTCGGCTTTGGCTTCCTTTATCCAGTCCAGCAGGACGGCGATTTTTCCCCGGATGTCCCGGATAACGGCATTGGTGGCTTTTATCCAGCGATTGAACTCGCCTTTCTCGGTGCGGATGCCTTTTTTCTCCATTGCCCGGACAGCGGCTCCCTCATGGACAGTGGGCAAGAGGTCAAGTCCCTGCCGCTCATAGCTGCGGTGGTCGATACGGACATCAAGCCCTTTCTCGGCAAACTTGGCGTTGCACACATCAGCCCATGCCTTTCGCCAGTATTCCAGCGTTTCCGGGTCTCCCCAGTCGGTTGTGGGAACAGCGTCAAAGAGGAACTTGCCGTTCTGGTCACGGATGCGGTTTCCGTCCTCGTCCAGCCGGTACACTCGGTGCTGCTTAAAGCCCCATGTCCCGTCCGGGTTCATGGGACGGATGGGGCAGAGAAAATGGAAGTGGGGGTTGGGTGTGCCGCCTTCCTCGGTCTCCTTTTCGTGAAACGCCACATCCGCCGTCATGCCCCGGCTCACAAAGTTGTCCAACAAAAATTTCCTTGCCAGAGCTATATTTTCCTCAAGGGAAAACTCATTCTGCAAGGAAACTTCAAAGCTGTATGCAAGCTGGGCTTTCTTCCCATGCTCGGCGTGTTCTACGGCGTTCCAGAGGGTTTCCCGGTCGGCAAACTCCCTCGGCGCATGGGGCGGCAGGAGAATTTCGGAACAGATGACGCCTTTCTTTCTGGTGTAGTCGCTGTCCTCGCCGTAGTAGGCGCTGTGGAGCTTTTCCCCGGAACGGTAGGCAGCGGAAGCCATAACAGATTGCCCCTCACTGCGTTTAATCTGGTCGGCTGTGAAGTGGAACAGAGCCATGTTCTGCGTCCTCCTTTCGGCTGGCAAAGCTGCGGAGCGTGTGCTGTACCTCCGGCAGAGAAAAGACGGCTTCCAGCAGCTCATACATTTCCTGCTTGGGCAGTCCTTTGAACACCGGGGCAAGGCTCTCCAACGTACCGCCGATGTTGCAAAGCTCATGGGTGCGCTTCGCCCGTTCGCCTTTCTCATAATACTGCTTGCGGTTTTTCAGACGGGTCAGCCTGCGCTGCTCTTGAGCAAGCCTGAGTTCTGCCCGTTTTTTCTCCAAACGGAGCTGGTCGAGTGTTTTCTTCTCTGGCATAAAAATGACCTCCTTTTCTGAAAATGGGGATAAAAAAAGACCGCTGATTTCTCACACGGCAGTGTAGATCAACGGTCAGTTTTTCGGTATTCAGTTTTTACAAAACTTGCTGGCGGCGAACGGCATTTTATGCTGTTTGCGGACGGCAAGTACACAGGGGATAGCCGCATAAGCGGCGCAAGGGGGTGTAGCCACCTTGTCGGAACGAAGTGACGGAACATTCTCGGTCTGCTGGCTTTCCTGCTGACAGAGAATGCAGCTCCGCAGGACGCACGAATACTTCCGGCAGGAGAGTATAGAAGTGCGCCCTTAGAGTTCTAAGGGATTTTTGCTACTCAAGAAACAAGCTTTTTGAAGGAACCCATTCCGTCGCAAGCTCATCTGCCTTTTCAAGCCACCGTTTAATTCTCTTTTCTGGAGGAACACTTTCACCCCAATATTCTACAAAGAGTGCATCATCCATGCGGAGGGCAGCTTCTTTCATTTCAGATTCGATAAGTTTCAAAGCCCTCTCTATGTAGATTCCTCCTTCATCATCATTTTTAGGATTTGCAACACTCCCAGCGGAAAACAAATCTCTTGCCTGATGGCAGAGTACGCCATGGTAAGTTAGCAGATAGAGAACCATGTCATCATACTTATTTCGTGACCTTCCCGATTTAACAATACTCGGACAGAGTAAAGCGGCTTCTGCTCGTAGCCGGGTCTTTTCCTCCGTTGAAAGGTTTGTATAAAGACGTGCCTGAACAGGTGTTGTATGTTCATCAGAATCTTCTTTATCTTCAACCCACCACAATCGTCCATCTGGGTGAATCTTTCGTGCATATGCTCGGATATACTTCATTTTGTCTTGCATATCGAGCTTTCTAAAATCATCGTATCGAACACCCATTTGTTCAAATAGTGATTCCTTAACTGGTGTTTTATCAGACGGTAATTCGATTTCAAAACGAGGGACATGAGATGTTCTCACATGAATCACGCTTTGCTCATATTCACCCCAGCGAACTTCTGGAATGCCGCCCATCTTTCCAAATACAACATAAATATGTTTGACCTCATCAATGCGTTGCGTTTCCAGAACACTGTTTGCAATACTGCGCCAAGTGTCATTTAATGTGAATTTCACTTCAACGCCGTATTCGCCCATAGCAATATCCGGGAATGCTTGGGGATGCGGATTAAAATTAATCTGAAAAGTATTGTCGCTTTTTGTAATTTCACTCAAGACTTCTCTAACACGGTTTTCAAATTGAGCGGAAGTTTTGAAGCCTGTTTGACAGGCTTCATTTGTTAACTGCGCACAGCACTTATTTAGGATTCCTTCAAATTCATTCTTCGTCATACGTTCTTATTCCCTTCAATTACATTTTTTACTGCGTTTGCTATATGCCATGCAAGTACAGGCGGAACAGCATTTCCAATTTGTCTCTCGGTTTCACGCAGTCCGCAGGGGAATAAAAACGAATCTGGGAAAGACTGAATTCTGGCGGCTTCCCTCATAGAAATTCGGCGTGGAAGCGTATAGTGAAATTGAATATTTCCGTGACACTCTGCACGCATAGTGTAACCGGGTCGATTGGCAAGTAGTCGGCGGTTTCCCTGTTCTCCGCTTACTTTTGCCTTGCTCCAAATATGAGAGAATGCTTTATCCTGCGGATGTTCCTCCAGATCGTGTAAAGCCTCATAAGCTGTAACAGGAGCAAAAACGCTCGGCTTTGGAGGAACAAATGCAGGTAAACCTTTTTGGGTTCCAACAAAAATTACACGTTCTCTCGTCTGCGGTACACCATAGTCCTCAGCATGATATAACTGATAGTTCAGGTTATACCCCAGAGAATTAAAATCCTCAAGAATTTTATTGAGAGAGTATTCATTCTGCTTGAGCAACAATCCGCCAACATTTTCCGCAATAAACACCTTGGGTTTTACTCTTCTTACCGCCTCTACAATGTAGGTGTACAAGCTACTTCTCTTGCCATTAACCCCCAGCATTTTTCCGTTAATTGAAATATCTTGACAAGGAAAGCCTCCAACAACGATGTCCGCCGACGCAGGGATATTTTCTATCTGCTCTCCAATATCTCCTTCGACGATATAATCTCCAAAGTTTTCACGGTAAGTTTTACAAGCAGCAGGGCTAATTTCATTTGCCCATATTATTTCAAAGCCTGTTTTTGCATAGTGCTTTCCTAAAAAATCAAAGCCACCGATAAGACCTAAATCCATTCCTCCACAACCAGAAAATAGTGAAACGACCGTAGTTGGCTTTGACGCTACCTTCCTTTTAGACGGGTATTTTTCCTCACTATCAACAACCCAATTCCGCCCAATTTTTTGAGCGGTTTTGAGTGCGCCTCTCTCTGCAAGACGCCGAAGAGTGTCCCCGCTCCTATTATGCAATCTTGCATATTCCGTAAGTGCGATAAGCATTTTGTCACCTCAGTGTTTTTGATATAATTATACACGATACCGTGCACGGCTGCAAGAGGGTGGTTGAATTCATCCAGAACGATCTGCTGTCTGGAATTCGAGAATAACATATGGCAGATGAAATGTAGTGCTGTCAATAATCTCCACTCGTTTGTATAGACCGGAGTTATCATCTTGAAAAAGTTCTAAATGTCGAATTGCTTCACTATAAGCATAATAGAAGAACTCCTCAACGGGTTTATCATCTTTGCGGATGAAACGTACAATATAGCCATTATCCATATTGCTCCTCCTCAATCATAAATCAGTTCGTGCTTCACAATTTCCTCAGCCCGGCTGCGGATGGAGTTCATGGACTGCACCCACAATATCTGATTTTCAGCTTTCATGGCTTCGGTCACGCCCTCGGCTTCCATCATCTGACGGATAATCAAGTTTAGCCTGTCCGCTGCTTGTTCGTTCAGATCGGCAAGGACAGTGTGAAGCCTGCCGGATAAAATCAGCTCGTTATAGAGCATGGGGCGGTATTGTTTCAGATAGGAGTGGTGCAGCCGTCCCCAGTGACCGATGGGGCGGCGTTCCTCTGGCAGCTTCAAGTCCGGCACATAGTAATCGCCCACCAGCACATAGTCCATGCCGTTTTCGTGGATTCTCGGTTTCAGCTCTGTCATAAAATCACGCTCCTTTTCTCGGTTCCAGCTGCGGCAAACTGCTCACCGGGATAAATACACCTCTGGCAATATCCTCGGTGCGGATTGCCTGTTTTTCGGCGTCAATCTCAGCTTTCTTTTTGGCTTTGGTGCGTTCCTCATATTCTTTCTGTTTGCCGTTGGCTTTCCGCTTCAAATAGTTCTGATGAAGCCTGTCCTTGCGTTCCTCACGCTTGCGAAGTTCTTCCAGTTCCTCTGGGGTCAACTCCACTTCTCCAAACGCCGGGGGAACGAACTTGCCCACAAAATTGAAGTAAACCTCAATTTCCTGCGTGGTCTGGTTGCTGCCCTTGCGGTCACGCTCATGCACAAGGATCTTGTCGATAAACTCATTGAGCATGGCAATGGTCAGATTGTCAAAGCTCTGGTACTTGTCAATCAGAGAAATAAAACTCTGCGCTGATTTCTTGTTTTTCTCAAAGGCAGACAGGCTTGCTTCCAGAGAAGAAATTTCCTCGGTCAGCTCGGCTTGTTCCTTGCCGTACTGTGCGTCCAGCGTGGCATAGCGGCTGTCCGGCAGCTTGCCCAGAATGTTGTCCTCATAGATTTTGCAAAGCAGGACTTCCAGCTCTTTCAGCCTGTTTTTGGCGGTGGCAAGGCGGGTCTTTTTCTTTCTGACTTCCGCTGTCTGCTGGCTGTCCTGTGCTTCCTGCACCACTCGGATAAACTCAGCTCTGTCATGGCTTGCATACTCCGCAATGGCTTTCAGAAGCTCGGAAATCAGCTCCATCACCACTGATTCATTGATACGGTGCTGGGTCTTGCACAGTACGCCTACCGGGACTTTGCTGTACTGGGAACAGGTGTACTGGGAAATCCTCTTGCCGTTGTTGGTACGGTGGACATACATCTTGCCGCCGCAATCGGCACAATAGAGCAGCCCGGTCAGCGGTGCGGTCTCGCCCCAGCCGTTGGGATAGCGGCGAACATTGCTGCGGATTTTCTGCACAAGGTCAAAGGTCTGCTGGTCGATGATGGCTTCATGGGTGTTTTCAAAGATTGTCCACTCGTCCTCTGGGACATAGTGGCTTTTCTTGTCCTTGTAGTGCTTCCGGGTCTTGAAGTTGACTGTATGCCCCAGATACTCCCGCTTTTTCAGAATTTCCACCACCGTAGAGGAACCCCAGCCGTAAATATCCTTGAAGGTCTTGTTCTTGTTCACGCCCTCACCATGCTGGGCAAGATAGGCAGAGGGGATAAGGACTTGTTCTTCTGACAGCTTCTTGGCGATCTGGTACGGTCCCATTCCGTCAATGGTCATCTGATAGATACACTTCACAACCTCGGCGGCTTCGGGGTCAACCAGCCATTTGTCTCTGGTCTCGTTCCAGAGATAGCCGTAAATGACTGTACCGGTCAGGTGCTTGCCCGATTTGCCCTTTGCCTGAAAGGTGGAACGGATTTTCCGGCTTGTGTCACGGCAGTAAAATTCGTTCATGATGTTCCGAAACGGCGTGAAATCGTCGTCCCCTCTGGCACTGTCCACACCGTCATTGACCGCAATCAGACGGACACCTTTCTGCCGGAGAATTTCCATAATCTGACCGACTTTCAGATAGTCACGACCCATACGACTCATGTCCTTTAGGCACAGATATTCCACATTACCTGCCTCAACCTCTCTCATCAGAGCCATAAAGCCGGGACGGTCAAACCGGGTTCCGCTGATACCATCGTCTGTAAAGTGGACAGGGTTCGGAAAACCATGCTGGGCAGCATAGCTTTCGAGGAGCTTTTTTTGATTGGCTATGCTGTTGCTCTCGCCCTGCTGGTCATCGTCACGGCTGAGACGCTCATACAGGGCAGTAATCTTTTTCTTGCTCATTTTCTTGCACTCCTTTCTCACAAGCTGTGTGTTTTAAGCGGCTTCCTAATCAACTGATTAAGAAGTCTCTTAAAGCATACAACTCCAGCCGCCAACTTGTATTTGCGGTACTGCTTCACAGCAAAGTGATCCGGGTCCCTCGCCTCCAACTCGTCAAACATGATGTCCACGGGGTTTTTGAAGTTTTCGTCATCCTCTCTGGCTTCCGAAGCATTGATCATTTCGAGCAAGGTAGTGAAGTTTTTCTCGTATTCCGGTGCCTCGTACCAGATGTACCCGATGAGGGCTGTATAGTAGAGCTTTTCAGCCTTCACCCAAAAATCTTCGCCGGACTTATCGCCGTCTCCCTTCGTGTTGACGATAATTGTATTGACCAGCTTGAGGATGTCCTTCTCGCTGCGAATATACGAGAATGGGTTATAGTGCATGGATTTCTTGAAATTGATCGTATTCAGCGACTTGATCACATACCCGTTTTTCTCAAGCATTTTGCCTGTTTCCACCAAAAGAGTGCCTTTCGGATCGGTGACTATGAAGCTGACCGGATAATCCTTCGAGACGCACTGCATGAGGTTGGGCTTCACAAAAAAACGGGTTTTGCCGGAACCTGAACCGCCGATGACCATGATGTTCTTATTCCGGGCGTACTTTGGCTGCTTCGGGCGGCTGTTCATGGTCAGCGCCTCGGTCTGGGTAAGGATGACATTGTTTTCAAAATTATCATCCATATACGGCCTGATGTCCTCCGGCTTGCCCCATCGGGCAGATCCGTATTCTTCGCCCTGACGGAACTTCTTGCGGTTTTTGCCTTTCATATAAACCACCAGCTTGAGCAAAGCTCCTGCCGCTACGCCGATGAGCAAGTCAACCGGATGAAAGCTGGGCAGAGGATTTGCAAATGCTGTCCCGAAGTTGGCAAAGCCCCCGGTGAGCTTGTCGATCAGCTCAATTCCGGGAGCCTGTCTGAACAACGCAGCGATCTTGTCCACAAAATAGAACGCGAACACATACGGGAAGTTGAGAAGAATGATGCGTTTGGTGTCGAGCTTCTTTTTCACAGCTCCACGCCCCGATCCTTGGTCTTGACCTTGACCTTCTCTCTGTGCTTGGCCTTGGACTGCTCCTGTTCATGGGAGAGCTTACGCCGGAGAGAAGGCTTGTCCTTCTGCTTGACTGTCCTTGCGGAAAACTCCTTGAAAGCCTGTGTCATCACATCCACATCACGCCCTTTGAAGAATACGATGTAGCGAGGCGGCTCTTCCGAAGTGTCCTTTTTGAGCGCATAGTCAATCCCGTATTTGTTGGCGGTGCGCTGGAAGGACTTGATATTTCCGTCGGTCACTTCAATGTTGCTGATGGCGGCATTCTGAGCCACGAGATGCTTGATGGACTGCTTGCCCCGGTAGGTCTTGGGCTGAGAGGCGGTTTTCTGAGCCTTCTCAATTTCCTCCACGAACTTCTTGAGAGCTTTGTCCAGCACCTCAGCAGTGATTTTGCCGCCCTTGATGGCGATAGCAACAACTTTGGTATTTACTTCATCCTGCATGGGAACCTCCTTTCTGAGAATTGCCGGGGCTATGTGCAGCAACTAAGGCGGCACACCCCTGAGATAGATAATGGTCATCCTTGATACCTCCTTCCTGAGTGGATTACTTCCGACCGTAGAGATCATGATTTACAAGAGCCGAATAGTAGTTGTCCATTGTCAGGGATGCGTTATACAGTGTCGTGAGCATATATGCTCTGATGTTCCGAATGTCGGAAGGGCATTCATCCATTGCATGAAGGACATACTCTATATGGCTGCTGTTGAGCTTGAGGAAACGGGACTTCACCACTTGCTGCGGCATATCCTCGCCATTGATGCGGATAGTGGGACGAGTAGAACAAATCGCGTCCAGCATGATCTCGACCATTTCATTTACGCGGTCAGTATCAAACCGGTGATCCTGAGAGAGTATTTCAAGCTCAAGATTATCTCGGATAAGCTCTTCATATCTCGCTCTCTCGTCAATCCCATCCATCCCATCAAGATTGATAGATTGATAGTTACTCAAAGAGTTATTTCTTTCTTGAGTAATTACTTGATTCGTATTTATTTGTGCCGGATTTTCCTCGTGTGGTTTTTCCATGTCTGGATTATCCACATCGGGATTTTCCATGTGTGGACTGCCCGTATCTGGTGATACTGGTTGTGGCTCTTCGTATATCTCAAAGACCATGCTGCTCATTCTGCCTTTATCATCCCGTTGTCGGTGTCTGACGAGATAGCCGTGTTTCTCAAGTTCTCTGAGCGCGGAGAGAATAGCGTC
>ULTX01080942.1_pt1 | contig 11245 bp, 8 predicted proteins | sample 1958041 | NCBI WGS metagenome assembly ULTX01 (sample SAMEA4835747, study PRJEB28245) | human gut metagenome | biome: gut microbiome; material: fecal sample | place: Denmark | collected 2008
GTAAGGCAGCATCCTCTCCGGCAACTCCTTTTTCCGCGCATAGCCCTGCAGTCCCATGGCTGCCGCCAAGCATAGCGCCAATCCTGTTTTCCAATAATCTTTCTTCATAAAGTCCTTGTTATTTCCTGTTTTTGACACACCGACACAAACATTCAGGAGCTAAAGGCCGTTCCTCGCCCACCCAGTTGGGCCGGGGAGTGTCAGCCCGCCCCAAGCAGGCCTTCACTCCTTCCACCGCCTTTAACTCCTGCACGTCTTAGTGAATTTCGCACCCCGGGTTATTTCGACTTGAACAGCAGCGGCGCAAATTCCTTCAAGCACCTGCGCCATGTCAGGAATTCGTGTGCCGTACCCGGCGATTCATAATAGATATTGTCAATACCTGCAGCTTTCAGCCCGTCACTCAGGCTCTTCGTCCTTTCCGGATGTTCTTCCGAACCGATGCCCAGGAAGAAGACATGCACCTTCTCGTTGAACGCCTTTCTGTCCTTGAACACACCCCCGTATGCCGTGTCCAGATTCTTCAGGTCAATCCGTCCGGCTCCGCTGAAACCGCCGATGTACGCAAACTTGTCCAAGTTGTTCAAAGTCGTGTTGAAAGTCAGCAATCCGCCCCACGACAGTCCCGCCATGGCCCGGTTGTCCCTGTCGGTCAGCGTCCGGTAGTTCGCGTCGATGTGCGGGATAATCTCATTGACTAATATCTTCGGGAATTCGCCTCCGAATCGTGCTCTTGCCTGAGCCGGATTCTCTCCGCGGTTGGTCTTGAACACCTCGATGTTCCCGTTATCCATCACCACAATCATCGGTTTGGCCTTTCCTTCCGCTATCAGGTTATCCATGATGAAGTTCAGCTTCCCCTGATTGGCCCAGCTCGTTTCATTTTCACCCATACCGTGTTGCAGGTACAGCACCGGATACCTCTTGTCCGGGTTCTTGTCATATTCCGCCGGAGTATATACAATGCACCTTCTCCATTCCTTCCGGATGTCCGAGTAATACCAGCTTTGGCTGATCAGTCCATGCGGCACGTCCTTCACCGCATAGTAGTCTCCCGCTTCACCTTCCGGTATCTCAATGCCGCTCACCCATTTTCCCATACCGAAGAACGGCTTTCCGTTCGGGTCGGCCACACTCACCCCGTCGATGATCACCTGATAATAGTGGAATCCCACCACTTCCGGTCCTTTCGATACCAATGTCCAGTATCCGTCCTCTCCCTTCGTCATTTCTCCCCGGAAACTGATCTCCACCTTCTTGGCATCGGGTGCATATACCTTAAAATACACCCTTCTGTCCGCCCCTATCCGCGGATAGTCCGCACCGCTGATGTTGTGTTCGTTGGGTACTGTGCCTTCCGGGAAGGCTGTTTCCTGTGCTCCGGCTGCGCAAGGCATAAGCAGCAAGGCCGGAAAAATCCATTTCAAAGCATTTTTCATGGTTCTTAAAGTTTTGTTTTACAAAAGTTTGATTATCTGTGTTTTTCAGCATTATGACTCTCAATGTCTCATTTCTGTTTGAACAGCAGCGGCGCAAACTGTGCTAAGCTTTCCCGCCACACGGGCCACGTATGTCCTCCGGGCGTTTCAAAGTAGGTATATCGGATGCCGATTTCATCCAATCTCTCGCGCATGATGCGGCAGTTGTTGTAGGCGATGTCTTCCTTGCCGCCCATCGAAATCCAGAACTGTTTCAGGTTGCTGTTATATCCGTCCTTGTCAGCCTTCAGCATCCCGTAATACTTCTCAGCCTCGTTCCCGTTCCCGAAACCACGTGGCGGATTAGCCCACCATCCCGAGCTGAACACGCCCAGATACGTAAACAGTTCCGGATGAGCGATGCCCACATTCAGTGTCTGTATGCCGCCCATCGACAGGCCGGCCAGCGCCCTGTTCTCCTTGCCTTCCGCCACCCGGTATCTGCTTTCCACCAGCGGAATGCACTCCTTCAGCAGTTCGCTCTCAATGTCCGACGTATTTCCGTCTGCCATCACAATAATCATGGGCTCTGCCTTTCCCGCGGCAATCAGGTTGTCCATAATCAGGTCTGTCCGTCCCTGTTCGGCCCATCCACGTTCGTCTTCTCCGCCTCCATGCAGCAGGTACAGCACCGGATACTTCTTGTCCGTACTCTTGTCATATTCCGCCGGGGTATATACAAACATCCTTTTCCAACGCCCGTCCGTCTTCGAGAAGTAACGGTTCTGCCGGATGTCCCCGTGCGGCACGTCAGCCGGATAGAACACATCCTTTCCCTCCGGATAAGGCACTTCGATTCCGCTCGACATCATGCCGCATCCGTAGAACGATTCACTGGCCGGATCAGCCACCTTCACCCCGTCCACAATCAGAAAATAATAGTGGAAACCTTCCGACAGCGGTTCCGTCGTGCATGTCCACGTACCGTCCGCTTCCTTCTTCATGTCATACTTCCTTCCCAAGTCAATCTGCACCTTCAGTGCCTCAGGCGCCTTCACCCTGAACACGGCCCGGTTATCCGGCAACAGTCTCGGATACTGTGCGTTTCTCACGTTCGATTCGGCACGCACACCCTGCATGTCGCCCGTTTGTGCCATCGGCTGCGCCATCGCCATCGTAGCCAGCCCTAACGAAAAAAGAATAGATACAAGTGCTCTCATATATGTGTCATTCATTTAATTATTTAATTTAAGTTTCGTATGTAATACTTCCTTGGAAGTTATGAAGTTATAGAAGTTATCACTCCGCTTTGCTCTGTTAGAAGTTAAAGCCGATAGACGGGAGAATGAAGAACAAGAAAACGAAGAACAAGAAAATGAAGAATGAAGAATGAGGAATGAAGAATTTAGGATGATGACTATTCTTTAATGTAAATATTAAAAGTGGTTTTGAGCGAAGCTAATGAAGAATTTCTACGCCTCATTACCCATTACCCATTTACCATTAACCATTAATCATTAACCATTTACCATTAACCATTTACCATTAATCATTTTCCATTCTCAATTATCAATTCTCAATTCTCTTACTTCTTATCATAACCTTACGAAGCTTAATTTCGTTTATTAGTAGTTAAGGTCATTCAAATATAACCAAAGTTCCGGTAAATCGTATCATTTTTAAACTATACACATAGTTTTTATCATCTTTTGTCTTTTCGCCGCACCATACGGAACGAGGGCCTGCCCCGACCTCCCATCCACAAAGGATTTCCTGTCGCGACAGACCCTCGCCCTCACTGCCGGTTGTTTCTCCTTACCTCCAGTGCTTCCATCGGTTCCCCCCTAACAGGTTCACCTTATATACCAATCCTGCCGACACATACTTCCCGTCCTGCAGTTCGAACAGCAGGTTGAAGTGATCGCTCCACATCGAATACGTGAAGCCCACGTTCACCGTCTTCGAGTCATATTCGGCAATCACATTCAGTTCCTTGTGGAAAGCCGGCCTGAAGTTCACGCCCACCGCCGGCCCGTTCAGTGGATAGTCCGTCCGTCTGTTGTACAGCCAGGCAGCATGTACGCCCAATTCTCCGCACCGGATGTCGAAGTGCTTGGTCATGGCGAGGTACATGCGGTTGAAGTAACCGTTACCTGTACCTTCTACAGCCATGTTGATGTAATCTCCTCCGCTTCCTGTTGTTGGATCACTTATGCCCAATACGACGGAAGGCATGTGTTTCCACCATTCTCCTTCCTTAAAGATTTGGAAGCGTGCCGCAAAGTGTCGGTCCTGATTCACAAATTTTCCCCAGGTAACTTCTGGCCAGAAACTATTTTCCGGCTTACCTTTTACTAAAGTACAAACATAAGCCAACTCCAGCCTGTCCAAAAAAGTCACATTCAGAAAATAGTTGAAAGTATCATGTCCCCACCACCATTGGCTGGGCAAGTTATGCTTATCCAGGAAATTACCTCCTATTATTAGAGTACCATCCCGCTGCATATCAGCACTGGGCATGTGCAATAGTCCGGTCACGCCACATGTCATCTGCGCTTTGCAAGGCAATACGCCGAACAGCAGGCATATCCATACGACTGCTATTCCTTTTTTATTTTTCCATATTCTTTTCTTCTTTCCAGCCATCTATGATTCTCTTAATGTAGTTAAGGACTTAAGAAGTTAAGGAGTTAAGCCAATACCTTTGTGAAAGTATGCTAATCACATACTCCAACTGTCGACTTTAACTTCTAAGAGGGTGTGTCAAATTAGGAAACTGCTTTCCTTTAGGCACGGATTACACGGAATTTCGCGAATGATTATTCTTCTTTCTCTGTGTTTTTCCGTGTAATCCGTGCCTAAAAATAACAAGATGTCAGTTACTTTTAGTTTTGACACACCCTTTTAACTTCTAAGCCCACTTTGGTGGGCGATAACTTCCTCTAACTTCTTTAACTCCTGAAAGTTTCGCAAGGCTTCAGTCAACAAGTTTACAAGGGCCAAGATGCTCTGACTGTTTGATAAAGTGCTGCTTGAAACGGCTCGCCACAACCACCTCTTCAACTTGTCAACTCGTCAACTTGTAACTCGTCAACTTGTCAACTCGTTAACTCATTCCTCGTCAACCGCAACCTGCCTATACACATGCAAAGAAACGCAGATTTCCGCACATTCCCATCCTCAGAATCCTTCCGATTACAAGAATTTGCGAAAATCCGCGTTTTTTCACGTTTCCCATTGATTGTATGCAGCACTACCTAAACAGACTGACGATGGTCGCCGCCATGGTTGCCAACGACGAGAACGAAGTGGCATAGCCCAAGATGTTTCCAATGTTCGCCTTGTTCTGCTTCTTGCTTGGCACCACAATCTCGCATCCCGGTTCTATCTGGTTCTTTCCGCTTCCTTTTATCTTTGCTACCTGGCCGTTCATATAAATAATGAACTTCTTGCTCTTCTTGGCGTGCTGGCTGTATCCTCCCGCCTGGCTCAGGTAGTAACCTATTTTCTCGCCTTGCTTGTACGACACCGTGTTGGGCATCATCACCGCCCCGTTAATCTTCACCGTGTTCACATATTCCGGAACGTTCAGCACATCCCCTTCTCTCAGCACCAAGTCTGCATCTCCTCCGGGATTTGCCAGGGCAGCCTCTAAGTCGATACCCACCGAAAACAGGCTGTCCACCTGCAGACCCAATGAGTCAATGGCGCTTTCACCCAATTCCCGTCCCATCAGCTTCACAACGTCCTGCATACGTTTCCTTTCCTCGGCATTCGCCACACGGGTCAGCTTGGCACCCCGCACGTAGGCCGAGTTCGTCACGCCTCCGGCTTTTTTCACCAAGTCGCTCAGTCTTTCAGCCTTCGAGGTCAAGGTATAGGTTCCTCCGAATATCACTTCCCCCTGTATCCTCACGTTCTGCTGCACCTGATATCCCGGGCTGCGACGCACATACACCTGATCATACGGCTGCAGCACGAATCCCGGCTGTCCGTCAATCACGAATCCGTCTTTCAGGCCGAAGCTGAACATCTGTCCGATGCTGTCTGTGCTGTTCATGCTCTTCGCGTCCTTGATGCGTCTCGACACGTCCACGCGCACCGTCGAAGCCGCTTCCTTCAATCCACCTGCCTGGATAATCAGGTCCTCCAAGGTCATGTTGTCCGCATACGGATACGTATCCGGCTTCGTCACTTCTCCGTAGATGGTCACGCTACCCAAGTCCTGTAGGTCATGAATGCTGGGGATGTACAGAATGTCATTTTTCCTAAGCGGAATGTCCGGGATGGTACCGTTCATCAGGGCCTTCACATCCACCGACAGAATTTCGCTGGTCAGGTCGTCCCGCTGGCGTTGCAGCACCGCCCGGTTTGTAAAGGCATCCTCTCTCAGTCCCTTAGCCACTTCGATCAGCGCCTTCACCGTGTTCAGTTTTCCACTCAGTTCGTAGAAGTCCGGCCGATAAACAGCCCCTTTCACCTCTACCCGGTTGGTATAGCGTTTCAGGATGGCTCCCACTGTCACCACGTCCCCATCGCTCAGCTTGCACACACTGTAGTCCATCTCGTCCACCGTTTTCACCTCGTATTCGATGCCGTTCTGACGCACAATGCGCAAGTTCCCTTTATAAGCATCCGCGTTAAAACCACCGGCATATTTCAGCAACGCCGCCACCGTCTCGTTCTTTTTCAGTTCGAACAGCATCGGGCGTTTCACGTTACCTTCCACTTCCACCAGCATCTCATAAGCCGGCACAATAATCACGTCTCCCTCCTGCAGGCTGATGTCTTCCTTTATCTTTCCCTGCATGATGAATTCATAGATGTCCACATCGGCTATTTTCTTGCCGTTTCTCACCAACTGCACGTCTCTCAGGCTACCGATGTCGTTCACACCTCCTGCCCTATACAGCGCATGAAACACTGTCGAGAAGGCCGACAACGCATACGTACCCGGCTGCACCACTTCCCCCATGATGTTAATCTGTATGGTCCGTGTGCTGCCCAACGTCATCCGGATCTGGTTGTTCTCGTTCGAATACACCTTTCCCAGTTCCGCCTTCAGGAATCGGTTGGCCTCCTCCACGGTCTTTCCGCTCAGATAGATGGGGCCTAATTCCTGCACGTTGATGGTACCGTCCGGCGAAATCGTCTCACGTATGTTTGTCTGGCTGGCCCCCCAGATGTCGATAATCACCTCGTCTCCCGGTCCCAACCGGTAATTGGGTGGCGTAGCCAGATTCACGTTCGGTTCGAAGGTCAGGTTGCGGGTATTAAAGATGTTCCGTCCGAACACCTGTTTCTTGTTCGGGTTCTCCAAACTGTCCTGCAGGGCAATCAGTTCATCGATGGGCAGTTCGTCCCTGCTCCATTCTCCTTCCGTCATCATCCATTCATCCCCCGCCTGCATGTTCGGATCCGTCATGCCTGTTTTCCCGTTACGCATTCCGTTGACATTCCGATTCCGCAATCGGCTTTTTTCCGTCATCGTCCCGTTGGCATTATCTCCGCTCTGCGCATTCTGTTTGTACAGTTCCTTCACCCGTTCCATTTGTTCGCGTGTCACCCCCTGCCGGGCCAGTTCCGTGGCTATCAGCCTCTGATCCTTACCCTGTTCCACGCCTGTTTTCACGTATTCCATTACCTGCTCGTCCGTCAGTCTCGACTGGGCATGGATGTCTGCCAGCGAGCACATCGCCAGAAACAGCGTTATAATCAAAAAACGTTTCTTTCTCATTGGTTTCAATCAGTTGTTATAGAGTTTGCTTTCATTGTTTCTTTCATTTTTTTCCAAATGTCTTCTCCGAAGAGTATCCAGCCGGCCGTTCCTACAAAGGCTAAGAACAAACAGCCTACGATGATGACCATTTTTCGAGGGGCAGATGGAGCTAAAGGTACGGTAGCCGGTTCTACGACTGCAAACACAGGTTTAGCTTCCTGTAATTTTCCCTGAGCCATTTGCAATTGAGTAGCTGTTTGATTATACACCTGATAAGCTAAATTCATTTCATTTTGGAGTCGTTCCCCTTCGATTTTGGAACGCTGTGTAAACAAACTTTTATTGCCGTCTGTATAGTCAGCATATTTCTGCTGTGCTTTATAATAGTCGTCCTGCTTTTCTTTATAGAGTTTCTCCCAATAAGCACAGTCAACAGACGCTTTCTTAATTCTGTATGCAGTTACATAGTCCTGTAATTTAGCTACGACGCTGTCGGCAACTATAGCGGCTACTACAGCATCCTGCATTGTTACTGTAATTGTAGTGACCCCTGTTTTTTTATCCACATCCGCCTGAATAGCTCCCTTAATAGCAGCTAACTTTCCGGTTTCCACCTGTGACAGCCTGAAAGGATTCAAAGTATCTTTTTGACTGCCCTCCTGTTTTTTTTCTTTAAACAACGATACAATTCCTCCTACTGCTTTACTAGGCAACCCCATTATAGTACTCCACCACGGACGTTTTGTTTGCTCCAAATATTTATTTAATGGTACGGATTGTTCTTCATCCATTAACTGTACAGGCATAGAATATAATTCCAATACAAAAGGATTGGAACTTAAGATATTCGGATATAGCAATACATTCAGTGCATCTCTTTCAGAAACACCTGATAGGTTACCCAATCCCATCATTGCAGCCATACTTGCCAAACTGCTACTGGTTCCTTTGGACGACTCGGGAGCTAATGTAACTGTGACACTATATTGCTTCGGAATACTGAAAGCAATTATCAAAGCTATGATAAAAGCAAAGCCTATGGTCTTATAAAACAAAACTCTTTCCCGCCAGAGTTTTTTAGTTAATACTAGCAAATCAAATTCTTGTTCTTCCGGTGTGTGTTCTTGAGAGAGGGATGTCATCTTTTAAACTTAACTTTTAATATAATCAAAATATTTTTGAACTGCAAAAATACAGTTATTTTAAATAATTAAAAAACAAATCACATCGTTTATCAATTGTTAACCACTTAAAATAATCCTCTTCGCATTAAATCCTTAATAATTTTTTATATAACCAACTCCGTACTTGGTTTGGTGCTATTCTAACAGGAAAGCGAGTTATGACATTTAATACGAATTGTCTATAAGTTATTATATTCATGTTTAACATGACTTTGATAAACCGAAATTCATCTATCGCATATTTCCATCCCCCGCGGCGTTTAAACATATCAGGAGAAATCCGAAAATATAGCAAGCTTTCTTGGATATTATAAAATATAGCTCCATTTTTCAACATTCTAAGCCATAAATAATAATCTTCAAACAAAGGAAAATGTTTATAACCGCCAGCAGCTAAAACAGCACTTTTCTTAAACATCACTACTGGATGATTAACAGGATTCCTGCTTTTAGCATAAGATTGAATGTCGATATGGAATTCTGGCAATTTCCGAGTGGATTTTACATTATCTGTACAACCCCAAAATTCATCGATCCATGAACCACACACATCAATCTCAGGATGTTTTTGAAATAAATCATACTGCTTTAGGAAACGATCCGGTTTAGAAATATCATCAGTATCCATCCGAGCAATCAAATCATACGAACAATGTTTTAGACCTTCGTTCAGAGCCTTACCTAATCCCTGGTTATGTTCCAGAGTAACTACTTTTAAATTTGGATAACGGCATTTATAATCTAAGACTACGGATTTCAGTTCATCTGTCAAAGGTCCGTCTTCCACTAATACTACTTCCGTTGGGAGCAACGTTTGGGTAAAAACGCTGTCTAAACTTTGCTTAAGAAAAGCAGGGTTTTCTTTAGCATATAGAGATAAAAGAACTGAAAACATTAAATAAAAAAATTATGAGTTAAATGTTACGCTTTATTATTTGATATGCTAATATAAGCCTATACCATACTTTATACCACAATGGATTAGTATTATTTTTAGCGGAGGGTGAAACATTAAATTGATGCCTACGATATTTTATTAATGGTTTCTCGATATAACCAATCTTATACTTTTTCCAATTAGCATATAAGCCAATCCAATTGTCATGCATTACCATGTTAGAAGGGAATGGCAAAATCTCTGCTAAAAGCTCTTTCCTAAATGCCATGCAACAACCATGGAAAGGCATTTTTATTAAATTTATTAGAAAGTTATGACTAATAGGATTATTTTTAAAATAACTATTAGTTAGTTTATTATTGTCTGCATCAATTATGGAATAATTTGACATAACTAATTTATTCTCTTGCAATGCAGAAAGAGTTATTTTTACTTTTTCTAATTCCCATACATCATCTTGATCAGACAAAAAAATATATTCACCTTTAGCATGAAATAAGGCGTTCTCAAAATTAGTACTTACTTTATAATGTGAATAAGAATACTTGTGAGGCGATATAGAGTTTGCGTTTGTATATATATGAATCCGCTTATCATTAATGCTATCAATAATGCGTAATGTATCATCAGTTGAATTATCATCTGATATAATGATCTCATCATCATCAGACAATAAGCATAATATTGATCTTATTTGTTCTTCAATATACTTACGTCCATTATATGTTGCAATACATACTGAAATCATTTCTTTAAAACTTATAATAATGAATTATAAACCTCTAAATGTTGTTTTACACACCTTTCCCATGTAAAATCCTTAACTCTAATAGATGCATTATATTTTAGTTTTTCTCTTAATGCTGAATTCTCTATAACACACTTCATTTGTGTATATATATCATCTATGCTATAAGGATTAAAATATAACCCTGCATTGTCTGCTATTTCTGGGAAACTTCCTGTGTTAGACAAAACTATAGGACAATTAGCAGCCATAGCTTCCAATATAGGTAAACCAAATCCCTCATACAGAGATGGGAACACAAAAAATAATGCATTTTTATACAGTGAGACCAATTCTCTTTCAGTAGCTTGAATAAATCTTACAGAATCTATAATTTTCTTTGAAAATATAAGCTCATTTTCAGCTTTTGTAGGAGATGGGCCAGCACAATATAATTTTATCTGTGAATATTGTCGTCTTAGAATCGTGAAAGCTTCTAATAGGTTTTTAAAGTTTTTGTATTTATTTCTAGCACCAACGAATAAAATATACTGTTCTTTATAATTTTTATCACTCTTTTCGCTCTGAAATTTTTTCAAATCAACCCCATGATATATTACACTTACTTTATTCTCTGGTACATCCAAATAATTACATAAATCACGTTTTGAATTGTTACTAATTGTTATAATTTTATCTACTTTTTTAATGGAAGTTTCCATCTGTTTTTTTAGATAAATTCTTTTAGGATAATATTCTGGTATAACATAAAAATTCATGTCATGTATAGTTGTGATCGTCCTTGTTGTTTTAGATAAATATTTAAAAGCATATGGATCATAATGAGTTTGATGATAAATATCAAAGTTATCTCTAATTAAGTAAGGAATTGTAAATAATTTGCCGATTTCACTTTCTAATCTAGCTTTCCCCTTGAAATAGAAATTATCCAAAAATGAACAGTATTTAATATTAGGTAATTCTTTCAAATATTCATTATTTGAAAATTTAACTGTCAAAATATAGTAATCATTTGGCAAATGTTTCATAAGCTCCACAAAATAACGTGGTACTCCTCCAAATTTTTGCCAGAAACATAAATGGTCAAATAAAACTTTCATATGAATATATTAATTAAGAAAAAACGTAATCACATATCGCCCATATATTGATAAAAAAGATCCTCTCTTTCTTCAAAAGAACGTATGCCCCATAATAAATTATCGTATAACATTAAAATATGATTATTCTTTAATACTTTAAGCAAACAAAACAAGAGGATACATCCAATTATTATTT
>ULTX01066753.1_pt1 | contig 11241 bp, 8 predicted proteins | sample 1958041 | NCBI WGS metagenome assembly ULTX01 (sample SAMEA4835747, study PRJEB28245) | human gut metagenome | biome: gut microbiome; material: fecal sample | place: Denmark | collected 2008
AAAAGAAAAGGGAAATAAATGGATCATTATTTTACAAACAATCAAAATTTAAAAAGTGAAATTAGGACACTTAGTTATAATTATAAAAACATAACTATTGATTTTTTTAGTGATAACGGAGTATTTAGTAAAAATCATTTAGATTATGGAAGTAGACTTTTACTAGAAACATTTTTAAAAAATGAATCTGATTATGAAAATATCTTAGACTTAGGTTGTGGTTATGGATTAATAGGAATATCACTTGCTAAGATAACTGGTAAAAATATAACTATGTGTGATGTTAACAAAAGAGCATTACATTTGTGTGAAAGAAATATTGCTGCAAATAAAGTAAATGCTAAAGTAGTTGAAAGTAATGTGTATGAAAATATTTTAGATAAATATGATGTAATTATCACAAATCCACCGATAAAAGCTGGTAAAAAAGTTATATTAGAGTTTCTTATTAATGCTAAAATACATCTAAATGATGGTGGAAGACTTTGGTTTGTAATGCGTAAGGACCAAGGCGCTAAATCTATACAAAAACTGTTAAATGAACATTACAATGTTGAAATAAAAGAAAAAGATAAAGGATTTTACATTTTTTGCTGTAAAATGTCTTGACAAAATACTTTATTCTTTGCTAAAATTATTTAATGTTGACGTGTTTATTTTTAACATAAAAATAGTCCAAAAAAAAAAGATTATGGGGTGAGATCGTGGCTTATAAAAAACAAAAATTCGGAGACTATCGCGAAAGAATTAATTTCGCAAAATCAAGTAACACTCTTGAACTTGCAGACCTTTTGGAAATCCAAAAGAAAAGTTATCAAAATTTCATTGAAAATGGAATCAAAGAAGTATTTGAGGATCTTTTTCCAGTTGAAAGTTTTACTGGAAATATTTCACTTGAATTTACTGACTATTCTTTAGATGAACCAAGATATTCAATTAAGGAAGCAAAAGAGAGAATGGTTAACTATGCTGCACCACTTAAAGTGCAGGCAAGACTTTACATTCATGAAACTGGTGAAGTAAAAGAACAAGAGATATTCTTAGGTGATTTACCACTTATGACAGATGCTGGTACATTTATCATAAATGGTGCTGAAAGAGTAATTGTATCTCAACTTGTTCGTTCTCCATCTATTTATTTCAAAAGAGAAATAGATAAAAATGGTAGAAGAATTGTTAGTGGAGAAATAATCCCTAATAAAGGTACATGGCTTGAATATGAAACAGATGCTAAAGGTGTAATCTATGTAAGAATAGATCGTACTAGAAAAGTAGCTGTTACAACATTCTTACGTGCACTTGGACTTTCCACTGATGAAGAAATCATTGAATTATTTGGTGATAATGAATTTGTAAAAAATACTTTAGAAAAAGATATTACAAATAATACTGATGAAGCACTACTTGAAATTTATGAAAAACTTCGTCCAGGAGAACCTGCAACAATTGATAGTGCTAAAAACCAATTAATCACTAGATTCTTTGATAGATTCCGTTATGATTTAGCAAAAGTAGGAAGATACAAATTTAACAAAAAAATGTTTATTTGTGAAAGAATACTTGGATGTACATTAGCTGAAAACATTAAATTTAATGGTGAAGAAATTGCTAAAAAAGGTGATGTTATTACTAAAGATATTCTTGAAAAATTAAAAGTTGCTTTTGCTGGTGGATTAAATTTAAAAGAAGCTACAATTAATGAAGAACTTGATGATTTTAAAATGATTCAAACTTTAAAGGTTTATGATAAAATTGATGGTAAAAAAGTTCTTACTTTAATTGGAACTGATAGTAGTGTAACTGAAAAAAGACTTACTATTCCTGATGTTTATGCATCTTTATCATATTATATTGATTTACATTATAATATTGGTAATGAAGATGAAATTGATCATTTAGGAAATAGACGTGTAAGACAAGTAGGAGAGCTAGTAGAAAATCAATTTAGAGTTGGTATGGCTCGTATGGAAAGAGTTATTCGTGAAAGAATGACTACTCAAGAACTTGAAAATGTTACACCAAAAACATTAATTAATATTAGACCTGTAACTGCAGTATTAAAAGAGTTCTTTGGTTCATCACAACTTTCTAAGTTTATGGATCAAGTTAACCCAATTGCTGAACTTACAGATAAGAGAAGACTTTCTTCTTTAGGACCTGGAGGACTTTCAAGAGAAAGAGCTGGTATGGAAGTAAGAGATGTTAACTCATCTCACTATGGAAGAATATGTCCAATTGAATCACCAGAGGGACAAAATATAGGTCTTATTACATCACTTGCTGGTTATGCTAAAGTTAATGAATATGGATTTATTACAACTCCTTACCATAAAGTAAATAATGGCGTTGTTGATAAAGATATAATTTATATGACTGCAGATGAAGAAACTGATTATTATATTTCACAAGCAACTGTAAAACTTGATAAAGATAATAGAATTATTGATGATGAAGTTCTTGTACGTGTTAATGGTGATAACGTAATTGTTAAACGTGAAGAAGTTGATTATGTAGACGTTGCTCCAAGTCAAGTTGTTGCCGTAACTACAAGCTGTATTCCGTTCTTGGAATTCGATGATGCAAAAAGAACACTTATGGGTGCTAACATGCAAAGACAAGCAGTTCCACTTCTTACAAGTGAAGCTCCAATAGTTGGTACTGGTGTTGAATATATTGCTGCATCATCATCAGGAAGTTGTGTACTTTCTAAAACTGCTGGTGTAGTTGAATATGCTGATAGTAAAAAAATTGTTATAAATAATGGTAAATCAAGTGATACTTATTATCTTTCTACATTTGAAAGAAGTAATGCATCAACTTGTGTAAACCATAGACCAATTGTTAAAGCAGGCGATAAAGTTCATGCTGGACAAGTTATTGCAGATGGTACTTCTTGTGATAAAGGAGAACTTGCATTAGGTAAGAATATGACAGTTGCTTTCATGACATTTGAGGGTTATAACTATGAAGATGCCGTAATCTTAAATGAAAGACTTGTTAAAGATGATGCATATACTTCACTTCATATTTCTCACTATGATATTGAGTGTCGTGATACAAAACTTGGACCTGAAGAAATTACTCGTGATATACCAAATGTTTCTGAAGATGCTCGTAAAAATCTTGATGCTGATGGTATTGTAAGAATAGGTACAGAAGTTAGAGAAGGCGATATTCTTGTCGGTAAAGTAACTCCAAAAGGAATGCAAGAACTTACTTCTGAAGAAAAATTACTTCATGCAATCTTTGGTGAAAAAACAAGAGAAGTTAGAGATACTTCACTTAGAGTAGATCATGGTGCTGATGGTATTGTTCATGATGTACAAATTTATACAAAAGAAAACTCAGATGAACTTGCTGCTGGTGTTCAAAAAGTTATAAGAGTTTATATAGTTCAAAAGAGAAAAATTCAAGTTGGAGATAAAATGTCAGGAAGACATGGTAATAAAGGTGTTATTTCTTTAGTAGTACCTGAGGAAGATATGCCATTTATGCCAGATGGCCGTCCAGTAGACATTATGCTTAACCCACTTGGTGTTCCATCTCGTATGAACGTTGGTCAAATTCTAGAACTTCATTTAGGAATGGCTGGTAAGATTTTAGGTAGACATTATGCTACTCCAGTATTTGATTCTGCTACTTGGGAAGATGTATCACAGCAAATGAAAGATGCTAAGATGAGCCCTGATGGTAAGATGACTTTATATGATGGACGTACAGGTGAACCATTTGACAATAAAATTGCTGTTGGTGTTATGTATATGATTAAACTTCACCATATGGTTGATGATAAACTTCATGCAAGAGCAACAGGACCTTATAGTGTTATTACTCAACAACCTTTAGGTGGTAAAGCACAATTTGGTGGACAAAGATTTGGAGAAATGGAAGTTTGGGCACTTTATGCTTATGGTGCTGCTCATGTACTTCAAGAAATCTTAACTGTTAAAGCCGATGATATTGTAGGACGTGTTAAAGTATATGAAGCTTTAGTAAAAGGTAAACTTGTTAATCAAGCAGGTGTTCCAGAAAGCTTTAGAGTACTTGTTAAAGAATTCCAAGCATTATGCTTAGATGTACAAGTTCTTACAAATGATGATGAATTATTAGAATTTAAAGATATTGAAGAAAAAGATGATGAATCTAATGATAATTTAAGAATTGATGAAATTGATTTATCTACTGATGAAGAAGTACTTCCTGAACCAAGTAAATCATTTGATGAAGAGGAAGATAACTTTGATGATGAAGATGAAGAACCATCACTTGATGATTTGGAATTTCCAGATGATATAGATGATATGGAAGGGGAAGGTGAAGAATAATGATAGATGTTAGTAACTTTAAGGGAATTAAGGTTTCCATAGCATCCCCTGAAAAGATTCGTTCTTGGTCTTATGGCGAAGTTAAAAAACCTGAAACAATTAACTATCGTACATTAAAACCAGAAAGAGACGGATTATTCTGTGAAAAGATTTTCGGACCTACAAAAGATTTTGAATGTAGTTGTGGAAAATACAAAAGACTTAGATATAAAAATATTATATGTGATAGATGTGGTGTAGAGGTTACTCTTTCTAAAGTAAGAAGAGAAAGAATGGGACACATTGAACTTGCTGCACCATGTTCTCACATCTGGTTCTTTAAGGGTGTTCCCTCTAAAATGGGTCTTGTACTAGATATGTCTCCAAGAGATTTGGAAGAAGTATTATATTTCGTAAGTTATGTAGTAATTGATCCAGGAACAGCTCCACTTGAACATAAACAAACTATTTCTGATAAAGAATATAGAAATTTATATGAAAAATATGGTAATACATTCAAAGTTGGAATGGGTGCTGAAGCTATTAAGGAACTACTTAAACAAGTTGACCTTAAAAAAGAAATTGAAAAAGTTCATGAAGAACTTGAAAATACAACTGGACAAAAAAGAGTACGTCTTGTTAAAAGACTTGATTGTTTAGATTCATTTATTGAATCTGGTAATAAGCCTGAATGGATGGTACTTGATGTTATTCCAGTTATACCTCCAGAGTTAAGACCTATGCTTCAACTAGATGGTGGTAGATTTGCTACATCTGATTTAAATGACCTTTATAGAAGAATTATTAATCGTAATAATCGTCTTAAAAAATTACTTGAACTTGGAGCTCCATCAATCATTGTTCAAAATGAAAAGAGAATGCTTCAAGAAGCTGTAGATTCATTACTTGATAATGGTAGACGTGGAAGAAGTGTAACAGCATCTTCTAATAGACCACTTAAAAGTTTATCTTCAATGCTTAAAGGAAAACAAGGTCGTTTTAGACAAAACTTACTTGGTAAGAGAGTTGATTATTCAGGACGTTCAGTTATCGTAGTTGGACCAAGCCTTAAAATGTATCAATGTGGTCTTCCAAAAGAAATGGCTCTTGAACTATTTAAACCACATGTTATTCATGGTTTAGTAGAACGTGGACTTGCTCATAATATTAAAGGAGCTAAAAAATTAATTGAAACTAGAAATGAATGTGTTTGGGATATAGTCGAGGATGTTATTACTGAGCATCCTGTAATGCTTAACCGTGCACCAACTCTACATAGACTTGGTATTCAAGCATTTGAACCAATATTAATTGGCGGTAAAGCAATTAGACTACATCCACTTGTATGTGCTGCATTTAATGCTGACTTCGATGGCGACCAAATGGCTGTTCACGTACCACTTTCTGAAGAAGCAAAGGCTGAAGCAAGACTACTAATGCTTGGTGCTAACAATATTTTAAATCCAAAAGATGGAAAACCAATTGTTACACCTTCACAAGATATGGTACTTGGTAACTGTTATTTAACTATTGAAAAAGCTGGTGAAGAAGGCGAAGGTAGAGTATTTAAAGATGAAAATGAAGCATTAATGGCTTATGAAAGAAAAGAAATTACTTTACATACAAGAATTGCTATACCAGCAAGTTCATTTAAACATAAGTTATTTACTGATGAACAACAAGGTAAATATTTAGTTACTACAGTTGGAAAACTTAAATTTAATGAAATATTCCCAGATTCATTCCCATATATGAATGAACCTTCAAAAGATAATATCGAAGGTATTACACCAATGAAATATTTCTTAGAACCTGGAACTAATATTCCACAGGCTATTAAAGAAATGCCTTTAGTATCACCTTTTGTAAAAGGAACATTAAAATCATTAATTGCTCAAGTATTTAAAAGATATCGTACTACTGAAACATCTATAATGCTTGATAAATTAAAAGATCAAGGATTTAAGTATTCAACTATAGCGGGTATTACAGTATCTTATGCTGATATCAAAACTACACATAAAAAAGAAGAATTTATTGCAGAGGCAAAAGCGGCGGTAGATAAAGTTAATAAACAATTTAAACGTGGTATTATTACTAAAGAAGAAAGACATGAAGCTGTAATTGCAATTTGGTCTAAATGTACTGAAAACGTTAAAAATGAATTTAAAGAAATGAGTGCTGGTGATTTTGATAACCCAATATTCATGATGATGAATTCAGGTGCGCGTGGTGAGGTTACAAACTTTACCCAACTTGCAGGTCTTAAAGGCTTAATGGCAAAACCAAATGGTGATACAGTTGAAATCCCAATTACATCATCATTTATGGAAGGACTTTCAGTTCTAGAATTCTTCTTATCAACACATGGTTCAAGAAAAGGTGTTGCCGATACTGCTTTAAAAACTGCTGACTCTGGTTACTTAACAAGAAGACTTGTAGATGTTGCTCAAGATATTATTGTTAAAGAACATGATTGTGGTTCAATCCATGGTGTAGTTGTTAAAGACTTATTAAATGATAAAGACGGTTCTATAATTGAACCTCTTGAAGAAAGAATTTTAGGAAGATTTGCCGCTAAAAAGATTATTGATCCAGAAACTAAGAAAGTATTATGTGAATCTGGTGAAATGATTACTGAAGCTGTTGTTCAAAAAGTTAAAAAAGCTGGCATTAAACAAGTTGAAATTCGTTCTTCACTTACTTGTAAAACTGAAAACGGTGTTTGTCAAAAATGTTATGGTAGAAACCTTGCTACAGGTAACTTAGTTGAAACTGGTGAAGCAGTAGGTATTATGTCTGCTCAATCAATTGGTGAACCTGGTACTCAGCTTACAATGAAAAACTTCCACAAAGGTGGAGTTGCTGGTGAAGATGATATCACACAAGGTCTTCCAAGAGTTGAAGAATTATTTGAGGCTAGAACTCCAAAATATAAAGCTACTATTTCTGAAATTACTGGTACTGTAACTAAAATTGAGGAAAACGGTGGTAAACATATTATTACAGTTGCAAATGATGCTGGTTCAAGAGAACATACAACACTTTATAATATGAAACTTAGAGTTAGTGTTGGTGATAAAGTAGAAGCAGGAGATAAACTTACTGAAGGCGTTATTGCTCCTAAAGAATTACTTGCTGTTACTGACCCACTTACTGCTCAAGAATACATTCTAAAAGAAATTCAAAGTGTATATAAACTTCAAGGTGTTGATATTAACGATAAACATATTGAAATTATTGTTAAGAGAATGATTAATAAGATGAGAATCTTAGATCCAGGAGATACTAAATTTGTTGAGGGCTTATCTGTTTCACTTAAAACATTTAATGAAGGAAACAAACCAGTACTTCTTGCAGGTGGAGTTCCTGCTAAGGGACTTCCAATTATGCTTGGTATTACTAAATCATCTCTTGAAACAGATTCATTCTTATCAGCAGCTTCATTCCAAGAGACTACAAGAGTACTTACAGATGCTGCTATTAAAGGTAAAGTTGACTACTTAAAAGGTTTAAAAGAAAACGTTATTATTGGTAAACTTATCCCAGCAGGTACTGGTGCTACTGAATATTCAAATATTGATATTGCTCTTGAAAAACAATTTATGGAAACTGATGCAACTGAAGCTTTAGAGGAAAACTTAATGGATGAAAAACCTGAAGTTATTGATGAAACTAAAGTTGAAGAAGTAAATTCTGAAAAAATAAACGAAGAGGAAACAAATTAGTTTCCTCTTTATAATTTTTGCAATAAATGTTATAATATAAAATGTAAACAAAGTAAAAAATTGGAATTTGTTGAAAGGATGGTATTTATGAAAAAAACAATTTTAACTATTTTAATTTGTGGGTTTATGGTTTTAGGAATAACAGGGTGTGGAGGAAAGAAAAAGTACGAATTATCAATTCCTAAAGAAGGAAATGTTGAGAGCATTTTATTTGAAAAAAATGATAATAAAAAAGAAATTACAGATACCGAAGAAATCAAAGATATTATTTATGTATTGAGTGGTAGTGGTAAAGGAAGAACTACAGATGAAGAAAGCATACAAGACTATCCAGTAAATGCAGAAGATATTATAAAAATTGAATTTGATTTGAAAGATGATAAGCAATCAACATTATTTGTTTACAAGAAAAATGGGAAAATGTATATTGAAATACCTTATAATGGAATTTATAGAATAAATGGCGATGAATATAATTCAATGGAAAAATATATTAGAAGTAATAATGAAAGTATTTTAATGACAATTAAGAACAATACATTAACTAATAGTGGATTAACCTTGATTATGAAAAACAATACTGATCAAACATACTATTATGGACCACAATATTCGCTAGAAAAATACGAAAATGGTAAATATGTTTCATTTGAGCCAAAAGAAACTTTGGTTTGGAATGCTATTTTATATAATATAAAAACAAATGAAGAAAAAGAAGAAACAATTGATTGGACTTATGGATACGATAAATTAAAGAGTGGTAAATATAGATTGGTAAGGTATTTTACCTCAGAAGAAAATCTTCCATACTCATCAAATGTCGCAGAAAAAATTTATATTGAATTTGATATAAATTAATCTCAAATTACAATTAATCGAGCAGATCATAAATTTATGGTCTGTTTTTTTATACAATAAATTAAGTAAAGGAGGAACGTTTATAAATAAAATTGGATATTTAATTAGACAAGATAGAATAAATAGAAAATTATCTTTAAAAACACTATCAAAATTATCAAATATTTTTATTTCTACCCTTAGTAGTATTGAAAATGATAAAACTAGAAATGTTAATAGAGTTTTTTTTGTATAGATTATGTAATATATTAAAAATTGATTATGAATATATGACTAGGAAAAAATAGGTACTAATACTATACCATTTACCTCTTTAAAACCATAATTATTTATAGTATAATATTAATTACTTAAGGAGGTTTTATGGAATATACAGATGCAGAAATTCATTATTGGAAAGGAATTTTAGAATATAATATTTCTATATGTAGAACGAAAATTATAAGCTTTGAGCAAAAACTTAAAGAATATATGAGTAGTAAGCAATATTTAAAAGCAGCAATTATTAAATATAATATTTCAAAATGTGAAAAAGAAATGGAAAGTCTACAATGTGAACTTGCGACTTTTGAAAACAATTATGGAAAAGGAAGATAAATTATGGAATATACTGAAGAAGGGTTAAAACATTATAAAGAGATGCTTGAATATAGTCTTTTATATAGACAGGATGAAATTAATAATTATAACAAGCAAATTTATGAATGTATGCGTAATGGTCAATTTATAATGATACCATTTATTAAAGCAAAAATTACAAATTGTGAGAGAGTCATTGATGAAATAAAAGATGCACTTGCAAATCTAGAGAAAAATTATGGAAAGGGAAGATAATATGAATAATTTTACTGAGGAAGAAAAACAAAAGATTGGTTATTTAAAAAGAAAACTTTTAGAGCTATACGGAAAATGTGATAACTCTACTGAAGTTTCTTGCAAAATAGCAATAGTTCATAAATTATTTTTAGAACTTTTTGAAAAAGAGGAAAAAGAAATAAGATATATTGATATGAAACTTAACTTAATTTATGATTTAGTTTGTGAATGTGAAAATGAATTAAGTCTTTATGAAGATAGTAAACTAAAAATGTAAACTATCTTTTTTTTTAGGGTAAAATCATATATAATATTTTATAGGTGATAATGATGGATAAAAAAATATATGATAATATGCGTAAACATAATAAATATTTAAGTGATTATGCGTGCACTGATGATAAAGTGATTAGATTTGAGGATGAAAAAGAAGATTTTAGACCGGGTTTTTTTAGAGATATAGATAGAATTATTTATTCACTATCTTATGTAAGATATATGGACAAAACACAAGTTTTTACCGAAACTAAAAATGATCATATTCAAAAAAGAATGATTCATGTGCAGTATGTATCTAAAATTGCAAGAACTATAGGAAGAGCCCTTAATTTAAATGAGGATTTAATCGAGGCTGCAGCTTTAGGACACGATCTTGGACATACACCTTTTGGACATGTAGGGGAAAGAGTTTTAAATGAAATAAGTAAAGAAGTAGGCGAAGGCTATTTTATGCATAATATAAATAGTGTTAGAAATCTTATGTTTGTTGAAAACTATGGTAAAGGTCAAAATATAAGTCTTCAGGTGCTTGATGGAATAATGTGTCATAATGGTGAACTTGTATCAAATGAATATTATATTAAACCAAAAACTAAAGAAGATTTCTTAAAGGAATATTTTGAATCTTATAAATCTTTAGAAGTAGCCAAATATCTTCGACCAATGACCCTTGAGGGATGTATAGTAAGAATAAGTGATATAATTGCTTATTTAGGAAGAGATATCGAAGATGGTGTAAGAATGGGACTTTTATCTTTCGAAGAAATTCCCAAAGAAATAGTAAATGTTTTAGGTAAAACTAATAGAGAAATAGTTAATACAATAATTACTGATATAATAACTGAAAGTGAAGGTAAAAGTTATATAAAAATGAGTGATGAAGTATTCAATGCAATTTCTAAATTAAAGGATTTTAACTATGAACATATTTATGGCAAAGCTTATACAGTTAAGGAAAAAGAACTTATAAATAATATGTTTAGAACAGTCTTTGATGGCTTTTTAAACGATTTAAAAACCAAGAATTATGATAGTCCAATATTTTATTCTTATTTAAATAATATGGATGAAAAATATTTAGAAAGTTCTAATGAAAGAATAGTACTTGATTATATATCTGGTATGACTGATGATTATTTTATATCATCTTATAAAAAAATTTGTTTAAATAAAGAAAATTAATACATAATAATTAAGAAGGAGAGTTATGGAATATAATACTATAGATAAAAATTCATATAAAATTCATACTTTAA
>ULTX01072373.1_pt1 | contig 11238 bp, 6 predicted proteins | sample 1958041 | NCBI WGS metagenome assembly ULTX01 (sample SAMEA4835747, study PRJEB28245) | human gut metagenome | biome: gut microbiome; material: fecal sample | place: Denmark | collected 2008
AATTCCCACGAAACCCCATAGGTTGCGGATTTGAGGTATATATGATCATTTGATATTACTTCTAATGTCTGGATTTGGCTCTGGTTCCGCAGCCATCATTGGCTGTTCCTCAGGAAGTATGTATCTGCTGCTGATGTGGAGACCATAATCACTGTTCGCTTCTATCTCTCCACGCAGTCGTTCTTTCAATTTGGTGTTTCTGTTGATTACCGTCAGATTACGTATTGCATAAGCGAGAGCTTTGGGCTGGCCGATAAGCACACAGATTTTTTTAGCTCTCGTAATGCCTGTATAGATGAGGTTGCGCTGAAGCATCACAAAATGAGTCATCAAAACTGGGATTACCACGATCGGATATTCCGAACCTTGCGATTTATGAATGGTAGAAGCATAGGCCAATGTCAGTTCGTCAAGCTCCGTTGCTTCATATTCCACCAGATTGTTGTCAAAGTTGACACATAGTGTGCGGTCTTCTATGTTGACTTTTTCTACAGTTCCGATGTCACCATTGTACACATTCTTATCGTAATTGTTACGTATTTGCATCACACGGTCGCCCAACTTATAAGTTGTACCACCACGGCTTATGCCCAATGTAGTTGTATTGAGTGCTTGCTGTAGCATCATGTTCAGGTTGGCTGCACCTATCACACTTCTTTGCATCGGCGTAAGTACCTGGATGTTGCTTAAAGGCTGATTGTAAGCCTTTGGCAAGCGATACTTCACAAGTTTTACTATTTCTTCAGCCACTTGTTCCGGGTCTTCATTTTTGATGAAGAAGAAGTCGGTCTGCTTGCCGTTGCTCGTATCTGGATAATGCCCTTGGTTGATGGCATGGGCACTCATGACGATTCTACTGGATTGAGCCTGCCGGAAGATGCGGGTTAGTCGAACTACGGGAATCTTCTCGGAGTCAATAATGTCACGCAAAACATTTCCAGCTCCAACACTTGGCAACTGGTCAATATCACCCACAAGCACCAAGCGCATGTGTTCGGGAATAGCCTTCATTAGATTATACATCAATATGATGTCAATCATGGAACACTCATCCACAATCAGCGCATCACCTTCCAGTGGGTTCTCCTCATTTCGCTTGTAACCATCTTGTGGATTAAACTCCAATAGTCTATGAATGGTCTTGGCTTCCATATTGGTAGCTTCGCTCATTCGCTTGGACGCACGGCCAGTAGGTGCTGCAAGCAAAATCCTCATTCCTGCCGTTTTATACGCAGTAATAATACCTTGCGTAGTTGTGGTCTTACCTGTACCAGGACCGCCAGTCAGTACCATCACTTTCGAGCGGATCGCTTGTTGGATGGCAGCAATCTGAACCTCGTCATATTCTATACCAGAGGCCTTTTCAATGGCTTTAATATCAGCCTTTAATCCGAGGTTATTTGCTCCTTGACTTTTTATTAAGGTCAAGAGTTTCTTTGCCGTTCCACGTTCAAAATGATAGAATGGAGGCAGATATATAGCTTCATTCTCACGGATGAGATCTTCCGAAGCAATCATCTCTGAAATGGCTTGTCTGATGGGTTCTTCGTCTGCTTCAAGCAGTTTCTTGGCTGCTTCTATAAGCTGCTCTTCTATAGCATATACATGTCCTTCGTTGGAAAGTTCATTCAATGTATAACCTATACCACTTTTGCAACGTCTCAAATCGTTTTTCTCGTAACCCATCTTAGAGGCAATACCATCAGCGGTTTTGAATCCGATGCCCCAAATATCATCTGCAAGGCGATAAGGATTCTCTTTCACGTTGTCGATGCTTTCCTTGCCGTACTGGCGATATATTTTGGTGGCATAAGCGGTACTTACTCCGTATTGTTGCAGAAAAATCATTACATTCTTGATGTCCTTCTGTTTCTCCCAACTGTCTCGGATTTTCTCAACACGCTTCTTACCGATGCCAGCCACTTCATATAGTCGTTCGATGTCATCTTCAATTACCTCAATGGTATCAGTACCGAACCTCTCAACTATCAGATGAGCATACTTCGGACCAATGCCTTTCACCAGTCCGCTTCCCAAATATTTCTCTATGCCATATACAGTTGCAGGCATCACTTCTTCCCACGTCTCACATACGAATTGACGTCCGTATCGCTTATCGACTTTCCAGTCACCATTACACAATAGTACAGCACCCACTGGTATATCCAGCAGGTTGCCCACCAAGGTAACAAGTTCTGAATAATCCTTGACCTTAACCCTCATCACGGAATATCCATTCTCTTGATTTTGGTAGGTAATATGTTCTACTACGCAACGTATCTTTATCATTTATTTTATGTCTATTTCCGTGAAACGATCAAAAGTTCTGCCATCCCTCGTAACTTTCCCGAAGAACATGTTTTCTGGGCGAACCCAATAGGCTTGGTCTCCATAGAGAGCCTGATAAACCACCATGCGCTCCAGAGTCTCGGAGTCGAAGGCAGAATGTATGAACTTGTATTTGCCGCCCTTAAAGTGCTGGAAATATCTTTCTTCCTTTGCCGAAAACTCCATCAGCATTTTCTGGGCAAGGGGAGCGTACCAGGTCTTCACCTCCTGCTCAGTAGGCGTATGACCGCCAGGGAAATGGAAGGCTTGGTTGTAATGCTCCAGGAAGAGAGGGGAGAAGTGAGCCAGGGTGTCCTGCTCACCGAAAAGTCCCCACACACGATCCTTATAATAGGGGTTGCAATGGTCGAACTGCACGGCTTCCAGTTCCGCAAACTCCTCTATCAGCGCCTCGTCAATCACAAGCCGCTGATTGCCGTCCCTTCTCGGTGCCTTGTATTCATGCTCGCCGATTCGTTCCTTCAGAAACTCCGTCATCATGAAATACGGATTGCCGAGCAGGGCAGGAATGCCCACCACCGGAGCCAGCATCTGGGCGAGGAAAGAGCCGCAGCTGTTGCCCAGAAGCAAGTCGGGCTGTTCCTGGTCGATGATGGAGCGAATCTCCTTCAGTGCTTCCTTGGGGTGCAATGGCAGGTCAGGAGTCAGCACCACTGCCGTCCCCTCAAACGCCTCTTTCAAGGCTCTCGCCATCGGACAACTGCCCGTAGCGAAGAATCCGTGTAGGAATAATATCTTCTTCATGCTTATATTGTATTGTCTGTATCTTTATGTAGTAAATTGGATGGAAGCTGGCTTAAACTCTTGTTTCATTCCTTTTTCCTTACTTCCCAATGACCACTATAGCCACTGCCAACATACACAATATGAGGCATTTTTGCAATACGACGCTTGATGGTTATAATGCTTTTCCCTGATAGTTGAGCCAGTTCACCTGTTGTTATTTTAGGATAAACAGCTACTTGATATTCTATCCATTTATCTAAGTCTTTTCCTTGAGTGCCACCTTGAGGGACATCTTGAGTATCACCTTGAGTATCACCTTGAGTATCACCTTGAGTATCACCTTTATTTTCCACAAAGTTTACCTCAATATCAGGATGAGATTCCTGCCAGGCTAAGATCATATTCGGGAATGTGACAGTAAACTGGGCACGGTCGGAGAAGAAGCTTGGAAGCATCCTTTCCTCAAAGTAGGGAAGTGCTTTGATTGGATTGATGATTTTGCCCATACCCGAACCTTTACGCTCCATATAACCCAACTGAGCAAAGATATCTGCGATAACCGGATTGCGTCTGACAGAAGGAATATCTTCTAAGTTCATCGTCTGGATAAGTCTCCCTTCTGGCATGGAACCTGGAGAGTAAATCACCATACGGTCATCGTACATATCCACATGCACCTCGCTGCCTTGAATCAGATAGTCACGATGAGCCAATGCATTCACTACAACTTCCATCACGCAACGTTCCATATATTGAGGAATCTCAATGCGCTGCATCGGTTCTTTATACCAAAGGGTACGATTGTTGCGACGGATGAAGGACATGGTGTCTTCAAGAAGAGTTACAAGTCCGCCTGTAATCTCTGCGCTGTCGAGAGCATCGATGCTTCCTCCTGCTTTTGTCTTGCCGTTCCATCTTGTGCAGAACACACGGCTTTGGCGCAATGGACATTCGTCTGCCATCAACAGACCGGCATAGGTAAGTATTCCCTTGTTGTCAACCAGGCCAAACGAGCGGTAGAGCTTATTGTCGAAGCTCAGACCATTCCAGGCATAGTAGCGGCTGCGAATCTTTGAAAATGCATAATCTTCAAACATTTCATCGCTTGGGCGTGCATCGAATGAAGAGTTGCGACCTCTCAATACCAGACGCTTATGTTCGGTACTATCAGCCACAACCGATTCGTTGCCAATGCGCACAAAGGTTTCAAGAACGCTGTCGCCAATATAATAATAAGGTGTATCTTCACCGCCATGCACATGAAGAATGAGCAGTTCCTTGTCTTCTACACGCTCTATCTTTAAGTCGATTTGGGGCATAGGGTCTATGCGCTCCTTGATTTTCTGACTGATAAATTCTGCATCAGCCTTGGCATCGTTCAATCCTATGATAGTATCGTCATCGGCAATACCAAACAATAGGCAGCCGCCACCTCCATTGGCAAAGGCACTGACGCTCTTTAGCCAACTTTTCACTTTACGGCGTTCCACTTCCTGCTTCTTATCGTATTCAGTAGTCTCACCTATATATTTTGCCATGTCCATGTTTACTTAATTTTATGATAAAACAATATATCTGCAAAAATACAAAAAATATTCAGAAAAATGATTATATGGATTAATTTTGTTTGCAGGGCGAACTTGATTTAACCTTATTTTATAAGATAGAGGGATATTGGGGGATAATTTGAAAAACCGAAATCCTTAATGACCTTAATGACCTTGACCTTCATGACCGGAAACGACCGCTCGCCCATGATTTCTGAGGTGAGCGGTCGCTTTCTTTTACCATAGACAATTCCTTCCCTTACGCAATAATCACCCGGTGCATCTGCTTGATGAAATCCTTGAGATTCACAAACGTGTCGCCGAAGGTTTCGCGCCATTTCAGATCTTTCAGCGGATACTCCAGGAAGTTGCGGGTTTCTATGTCGCCGTTCATGCTGATGTAATCCAGGATGTTCTTCAGATAAAGCTCCTGCTCTGAGGTGAGGTTGTAACCCTCTATGAACTGCTGATAGATCTGAAGCGCCCTCTTGCGGTCTATGCCGTTGATTACACGGATAAACGCAGCCACATTGTTCTTGTACGGATGACCCTCGGTAAGCTCGTTATACTCATCCTTGGTGCCCAGCTCCTCAAAGAAGATGCGCTCCAGCTCCTCTATGTCGGCAGAGGTCAGCTGCTCGAAATGCTGAATCTTGCGCAGTGTATCGTTGTTGCTGTTCTCTGCCAGATAGTCGATTACACGCTGCTTGTAGCTGGTCTTGATCACCTCATCCTCGCCACCTTCCACTTTGGTGTAGGTGTCTTCTATGTCGATGATAAACTTCTTGCCGCCACGCTGCTCCTTCAGCAGATGAACCAGTCCTCTCAGTTCCCTGCGCACATGCTCCAGCGCATCCAGCGATTCATTTTCCCAGAACACAGGCTTCTGAACCTGGCGGATGATGTCGATGCGCTCCATCACAGCCGGGATGGAGGCCTTCTTCTCCAGGATGGCGGCGATGTTTACCACCACCTTGCGGAATTGACCCACACGCCTGGTTGTGTCGATGAGCGAAAGCATGATGTGGAGCATCACGATGTCGAAACGCTTGGCTTCCTCGTCGTCCTTATCCACTTTGATAAGATGTCCAATCTTCTTAAGCCGCGATACATCCAATTCCGATAGACAGGTCCATTTCTCCTGATTCCTGTAAGGCTCTATGATGTTCAGCCATGGGCGAGCCTCCTTGCGCTCCTTGCCGATGGCTGCCACCTGCTGATGGAGCAGGGTCTTCAGCTCATCATGCAGCTGCTTGTCAAATTCCTTCTCCTGGTGCTCGGCACTCTGCAGCTCCTTGGCAATATCCAGGCGCAGGCAGAAGAGCCGGTCGGTGAGCGATTTGCTGTCGGATGGATGAATGTCGTCGCCCTGCTTCGAGAAGAAATCGAAATTGCCGCACCAGTCGAAGATGTAGAATTCCTGCTTGTCTTCGCCCGGACCGAAAAGGTCCTTGCAGAGACGGGTTCCTCTGCCTATCATCTGCTCAAACTTAATCTTCGACTTGATAATCTTGAAGAATACAAGGTTCAGAATCTCAGGCACATCGATACCTGTGTCGAGCATGTCCACCGATACAGCTATCTGCGGCATCTTGGCTTCCATCTTGAAGTCGGCGATGATGGCAGAATGGTTCTTCACCTGGTTGTCTATCAGCTGGCAGTAGTCAGCACCACGCTCGGGATAGAGCTGGTTAAAGCGCTCCACGATGCGCTCGGCATGCTTGTGGTTGTAGGCGAAGATGATGGTCTTGCCCACGTCCTCACCACTATGCACCTTCAGTCCGTTTGTCATTAATTCTGACAATACATTATCGATGGTATCATCGTTAATCAGATAGTTGAAAATCTCGTTGCCCTGTATGTCTCTATGATATTCCTTTTCCTTCGGAATGCCCTTCATAGCCTTCTCATACTCCCATACCTTTTCCAGCTGCTCACGCTGCTCCGCACTCAAATCGTCGTATTTTATGCCCCGGTTGATCATCTTCGAGTTGCATTTCTTCAGGCGGTAGGGACGCAGATATTCATCACGTATGGCCTCCTCGTAGGTGTATTCAAAGTTAGGCTCGTTCTCCAGTTCCAGCAGCTGGAAGGTGTTCTTGTCAATCTCGGCACGAGGGGTGGCGGTGAGACCGATGAGCAGCGAATCGAAATACTGGAAGATGGCGCCGTATTTGCCGAACACGCTGCGGTGGGCCTCGTCGATGATGATAAGGTCAAAATGGCCGATGGAGAATTCCAGGGGTTCGGTGTTGATATAGTTGATCATCGTCTGATAGGTTGAGAACACGATGCGGGCGTTCGTGTCTGGCTTATCATCTTCCGAGAGGCAGGACATCGACTGGCTAGGCAGGAACTCTTCGAATCTTTCGTGCGCCTGCTTCACCAGTTCCTTGCGGTCGGCAAGAAACAGAACATTCTTGAGCCATTTGCTGTTGTTGTAGAGCAGCTTGCAGAGCGAGATGCTTACGCGCGTCTTGCCCGTACCGGTGGCCAGCACGAGCAGACCTCGGCGATGCTTCCTGTTGAGCCATTCCACCAGACTCTTGATGGCGGTTTTCTGATAGGGGCGGTTGGTGATTTCATCGTCTATCGCCAGGTTGGTAATAGGGGAGCGACTCCGTTTCTGAATCAGATATTCCAGGTCGTTGTAACTGTGGAAGGAGATGACGGTTCTAGGCGGATAGTCGAGTCCGTCTATCACCTTTGTTGTGTATCCGTTGGTGTAATAAATTACCGGGCGCACGCCATACTTCTTCTCCAGGCAATCTGCATACTCTATTGCCTGCTTGCGTCCGGTTTCCGGGCTGTGGATGGTGCTTTTGGCTTCTATTACCGCCAGCGGTTTACTGCCCTTGCTAAAGAGCACATAGTCGGCGTAGCCGATGCCTGAAGGGTGGAATTTCCTGTCCATCCCTTCTATCTTGATTTCAATGCCGGCCTTGCCGCCCTGTATGTCCCCCTTTGCGTGGAGGATTTCCCAGCCGGCTTCGTTCAGCATATAGTCGATGAGGCATTGGCGGGTAATGACTTCGCTTTCAAGCGATTCTGCTGGCTGCTGGGTTGGTGACTTAGGGTGCTCGATGGCTTCGTGAGGAACGTGGTGTTTCAGATCAGGCGAAACTGCTGGTTCTGAATTGTCAGCAGCATGAACCTGGGTGAAGTCTTGCGGAATGAGCGTAGCATCGAAGGCTGCTATTTTGTCGATGGCTCGCCAGCGGTAGAGGAAACCGCAGGCTACATGATAGAGGGCACGCAGGCAGATGAAAGCATCGTTCTTTCTTATCTTCTGTGTTCCGGTATGAGCGGCATAGTTGCCTATTTTCTTTACCGTGCGCATATCCTGTATCAGTTCCCAGTCTTCGTTGACGAACGCATCTATTTCCGGGCTTTTGAGCATCTGACTGAGGGTTTCGTGGGGTTCCAGCGTCACCTTCGCCATAGCCAGATGGTTCTTGACGAGCCATTCCAGAGCCTTGCGTGCATTGGCGGCACTCTCTTCGGGGAATGCCTTCTGAAAGATTTCTGCCTTATCGCAGTATGCGTGTAGCTGGTGGAAGGCAGGAATCACCTCTGCCAGCTCTTTGATAAAGTCAAAATTCTTCATTGTCGTTTAATTTTTAATTGTTATTGTTATATTTTTTGTGGGCGATATTTTAAAGCTTTTGCCCTTTCAGGGCGCATTGCTAAATACCATGATACCCAGGGCGTTGCCCTGGGCTAGGAGAGGTTGCCCTTTCAGGGCGCAGGGCGACCTGCAGCCCCTATTCGAACCAGTATTGCATGCGGGAAGCCAGCAGGGTTTCGAGATCCTGGATGGACTTCTGAACCTCCGATTTCTCTCGCTCGATTTGCTCTATGCGCTGGGCAAAGAGACGTTGGAGGGAGAGGGGTGGGAGACAAAGAGGAATGTCTCTTACATCTTTCATGTTTATCTGTTTTAATGCAATCCCCCTAGTATATTCTGCAATATGATGTTGAATAGCAGGATTTAAAATCTGATAAAATACGAACCACTTATCACATGTAGGACCACATTCAATAGGGGCTATGCCTCTAGTAACATTGCAGCCTTGTAATTCCGGTGTTGCCATAGAAATCAGTCCTGTCGTTCCACGAACACACATCAATATTTCGTTACCTTTTAATATTGTTCGTTTGTATGAATCTGATATTTCCTTAGTTGTATTTTTGAGACCTTTTCGAGACACGAAAGTTTTAGTCATGTCAACAGGACGGACAACTGGAACACCATTTTCAACACCATCTCCCGGCTGTACAATGCCATAGGAGATTGAACAATTGTCTGAAACAATTTCATTTAGCTTCTTCACTTCCCATCCCTTTTCATTCTCCACTGGGTCTCCAAACATCTCATAGAAGAGGCTTTGAGCGAGATTGTCGAAATCTTTAAGCTGCTCCTTCTTCAAACGAATCAACTCGTTTATCTTGTCAAGTTCGGAAACTATCGCAAGCTGAGTAGATAGGGGTGGGAGAGGAATATTTAAGCGTAAATATCCTTTTATATTCAAATTATGCAAACCAGTTGTTTTGGATTGTAATTTGATAGTTTCTCCTTTAAGATAGAAAGCATATAAACACTTATGTAAGTATGCAGAGTTTACCTCTGTATTATCTTTAATTCTTAAAGTTGAAGTAAAGTTGCTGAAGGAATAATTTCCATCAGAGATATTGAATAGGATAGGTCTTCCTACTGGCTGTTTATCAGAGCCTCCAGACTTTTCTATGATAATATCTCCAAACTTCAATTTTTTCGAGGCAAACTGTTTTACTTCGACATCGATAAATGCAACCTTATCAAGATTGAGCTGACAATCTTTTGAAAAGTTTGTATTACGAATTACTGCAACATTAATAAAAGGCTCTTTTTTACCAATCCAAAGACCATTAATAACATCACACACTTCCCCCAGCTTCTTATATTCCCATCCCTTTCTCATACCATTTCCTCCTTCTTTTCATCCTCTTCCAGCATCTTGCACAAATTTCTATATCCCTTCAGAAACTCCCCTTCATTCTCTTCCAGTCTTACTAGAATATCCTTTACAGGCTCGTATTCCACCTTCTCACGCTCTATCTCCTTATACTTATTAATAGAGAGGTCGTAATCGTTGTGGCGGATTTCCTCTACGGGTACGAAGAAGCTCTGGTCCTTGCGGGTGCGGGAATCCTCAGACTCAGGATGCAGAAAGCGGTTTACCACATCCGGAATATCATTGTCGGCTATCGGCGTACGCTTGTCATCGAGCGAATATCCATCCGCCTTCATGTCGTAAAACCATACCTTATCCGTTCCACCACAGTTTGTCTTGCTGAAAACAAGAACGGCGGTAGAAACTCCGGCGTATGGCTTGAACACACCACTAGGCATGGAAATGACGGCACGCAACTGCTGGTTGTCAACTATCTCCTTGCGGATAGCCACGTGAGCCCTGGAAGTTCCGAAGAGCACTCCATCAGGCACGATGCTGGCGCAGCGGCCGCCCAACTCCAGGGAGCGGACAAACTGAGCCAGAAACAGCAGCTCGGTCTTGCTGGTGTTGGCGTAGGCAAGAATCTTCTTGTTCACATTGCCCTTGTCGAGACTGCCGGCAAACGGAGGGTTCGCCATGATGAGCGAATAGCAGCTCTGGTCTTCGTTCTGCTCAGAGAGCGAATCGCGCCAGGCAAGTTCCGGGGCAGTAATATCGTGCAGCAGCAGGTTCATTGCTCCTATGCGCAGCATGGTCTGGTCAGTATCGTAGCCATTGATCATCGAGGTTTTCATGTGGTGAACATCCTCGCTTACATAGGCAGCCGTCTCATAGTTCTCCTTAATATATTTAACAGCCTCAACGAGGAATCCGGCAGACCCCATGGCTGGGTCGCAGATGTAATCCTTCGGGGTAGGCTGCATCATCTCCACAATCATTCGGATGATGTGTCGGGGTGTGCGGAACTGTCCGTTGGTGCCGCTTGCCGCCATCTTGCCGAGAATGTATTCATATACATCGCCCATCGCATCGCGGTTGTTCATGTCGAGAGAATCCACGCCATCTATCACCTTGGTAAGGGTTCGGGCGTTGGGGATAAGGAAGATAGCCGACTTCATGTAGCGGCTGTAGGCGCTTTCTTCGCCTGTGCCGATGTGCTTGATGAATTCGAACACATGCTGCCTTACCACCTTGAACATATTGTCAGCGCCCAGGTTCTTGAACACGTGCCAGCGCAGGCTTTCGTAAGGGATTCCAGCCTTCTCCTCGTCGGTGGTAGCGTCGGGGTTAATCCACAGTTGTCCTTCGGGGAAGGTAGGGTTTTCTACCTCGCTATCCCAGTCGCGTGCGTTCTCTTCTTCCTGCAACTGCTTGTCGTCGAGCATCTTCATAAAGAAGATGTAGGTCATCTGTTCCAACACGGTGATAGGGTTTGTAATGCCAGCCACAAAGAAGGTGTCCCATATCTGGTCTATTTTGTTTTTGATTTCTCCTGTTATCATATTATTATATATTAATATATTTATGGCAAAGGTAATAAAAAAAAAGGAAACGAGCAAAAATCTGATGATTTTTTACTCATTTCCCTTTAACTTTCTTTGGAAATCCTTAATGACCTTAAT
>ULTX01045661.1_pt1 | contig 11233 bp, 9 predicted proteins | sample 1958041 | NCBI WGS metagenome assembly ULTX01 (sample SAMEA4835747, study PRJEB28245) | human gut metagenome | biome: gut microbiome; material: fecal sample | place: Denmark | collected 2008
GATTCTGTTCAGCCCAACCGGAGCGGACTGCCATGATCTCTGCTTCTGTTTTGGGATAAAAAGCTGAAGCAACGCATTTCCCTGTTTCAGCGTTTATCAAACTCGCCTTGACCGACGAGCTGCCAATATCATATCCTAATAAATACATAGCATTATATTTAAGTTATTTGGATTTATTTTGATTGATTCTCATCTCATCTTCTATCCGTTTTCTATTTACAAAAGTAATAGATATGCTATCAAATTGTACTTAGTACAAATATGTTGTTTAACACACTCGTTGTAAATATTTGCGAATTAGGTTTATAAGAGATGAAGTTTAGGCAATATTTTGAGAAAATAATATTCATTTTCCGATGAAATCGGCAAAGGATGCTGTTGGGTTCTGGGAACAAATTATGGTGATTCCTCTTCTGATTTAATTCTTTTCTCTCTGATTCTTTTGAATTTTTAGTTATAAATTATTTGCATCACATAGGTGAATTAATTGATTTACCAATATGAATTGATTAATTCACCATTGTAATTTGATTAATTCATATATGTGAATTATTTAGTTTGTTTTAGGCAAAACCGGAAAAAACGGTTGGGATTTACTTAGTTTTCAGTGAACGTCCACATAAACTCTGTGAATTTTCTTCGGTTATTCCAGATTTTTCTGTAAGTTTGCCTGCAAATTAATGTTTAAAATCAAATATCATGGCAAAAACAAATGATGAATTGCTGGCCATTCTAAGCCAGTTTGCTTTGGAAGAAAAGGTCGTTTCTGCAGAACCTTTTGGTAATGGACATATCAACGATACGTTAAAAGTCACAACAGATAAAGGTGAGATCAAATATGTATTGCAACGGATCAATCATCTGGTATTTACCAATGTAGAGATGTTACAACATAATATCCATGTCGTGACAACACATATCCGTGAGAAACTGGAAGCGAAAGGGGAAACGGATATCGATCGGAAAGTCCTTACTTTCTTGCCTACAAAAGACGGAAAATACTATTATTTTGACGGTGACAGCTATTGGCGTGTTTGTCTTTTCATTCCTCGCAGCAAGAGTTATGAGGAAGTAACGCCGGAATTGTCGTACGAAGCCGGTAAGGCATTCGGTGATTTCCAGCTGATGTTGTCGGACCTGCCGGAAGGATCATTGGGAGAAACGATTCCGAATTTCCATAATATGGAGTTCCGTTTGCAACAATTCCATGAAGCCGTTGAGGCAAATGCAGCCGGTCGTCTGGAAGAAGTAAAGGATTTGGTTGAAGAGATTGAGAAACGGGCTGAAGCCATGTGTATCCAGGAACGCTTGTATCGGGAAGGAAAGCTGAAGAAACGTACCAACCATTGTGATACGAAAGTAAATAACATGATGTTTGATGCGGATACCGATAAAGTATTGTGTGTGATCGATCTGGATACAGTTATGCCGGGCTTTGTCTTGTCGGATATCGGTGATTTCATCCGTACTGCTGCAAACACGGGTGCTGAAGATGATGAAAATCTGGATCATGTAAACGTAAACCTGCCTATCTTCGAGGCTTATACCCGTGGATATATGGAAAAAGCCAAAGATTTCCTGACTCCGCTTGAAATTAAGATGTTGCCGTATGGCGGTCGTTTGCTGACGTATATGCAGACTGTTCGTTTCTTGACCGATTATCTGAATGGGGATACTTATTATAAGATTCACAGTCCGAAGCATAACTTGATCCGTACGAAAGCTCAGTTCAAGTTGTTGCAGAGCTTGGAAGCACATGCAGAAGAAATGGATGGTTTTATGAACCAGTGGTTATAAACTCTAAACAAAAACAATGATGAATACCAATCAGCCAAAACATCAGATTTCTCCGGTCGCATGGGTTCCGACCGTTTACTTCGCCATGGGTATGCCTTTCGTGGTATTGAACATGGTGACTGCTTTAATGTTTAAAGGACTGGGTATCTCGGATGCCCAGATTGCCTTCTGGACTTCGGTAATTATGTTTCCATGGACGATCAAGCCGTTGTGGAGTCCGTTCCTGGAAATGTTCAAGACCAAAAAGTTCTTTGTCGTACTGACGCAGTTCTGTTCCGGTATATTTTTCGGACTGGTGGCCTTGTCTTTGCAGTTGCCGAACTTCTTTGCGGTATCCATTGCCTTATTGGCCGTGATTGCCTTCAGCGGTGCCACGCATGATGTGGCAACCGACGGTGTCTATATGGCCGTTTTGGATAAAGACGATCAAGCCAAGTATATCGGCTGGCAAGGAGCTTTTTATAATGTGGCGAAGCTGGCGGCTACCGGCGGTTTGGTGTATCTGGCCGGTTATTTGATTGAACATGTGGGTGTCGTTCAGGCCTGGATGTTGATCATGGGTTGCTGTGGTGCTATCATGCTCTTGCTGGGATTATACCACTGGAAGATGTTGCCAAGCGATAAAGCAGTATCAGAGAATCGGGTTACTTCTGCCGCAGATACATGGAATGCTTTGAAGGATGTGATCCTTACATTCTTTCAGAAGAAGTATATTGCCTTATATATTCTGTTTATCATTCTGTATCGTTTTGCAGAAGGTTTGGTGATGAAGATCGTTCCCTTGTTCCTCAAAGCTCCTTTGGCTGATGGTGGATTAGGTCTGACCGAGCAACAGATCGGATTGTATTATGGTTCGTTTGGAGCGGCAGCCTTTGTGCTGGGTTCTTTTATGGCCGGTTATTACATTTCTCATAGCGGATTGAAGAAGACGTTGTTTACCTTGTGCTGCGTATTCAACTTCCCGTTCGTCGTTTATCCTTTGTTGGCTCTTTACCAGCCGGATTCTCCTTGGTTGATCGGTGGTGCCATCACGTTTGAATACTTCGGATACGGATTCGGGTTTGTCGGACTGACGTTGTTTATGATGCAACAGGTAGCTCCCGGAAAACATCAGATGGCGCATTATGCTTTTGCGTCGGGAATTATGAATCTGGGTGTAATGATTCCGGGAATGATCAGTGGTTTCTTGAGTGACTGGTTGGGTTATGCGCAGTACTTTATTGTGGTTCTGTTTGCCGCCATACCGGTTTTGATTCTGGTCCGTTTCCTTCCGTTTACCTATCCTGACGAGAAGAAGTAAGTAATCCAAAAGGAATCATTTGATTCCCGGATATATTCAGGCACGAATTTCACCTGTTTTCTAGATGTGAAATTCGTGCCTTTCTTTTCACTTCTTATTCGGCTTTCAAGATCAGTTTCGCACTCTTGACTCCAGGAGCAGAAGCTTCGAACGTAATTGTTCCGGCTTCTTCTGCAGACTGTACGATGGCTGTGAGTTGTCCGCTGAATAACTTCATTTGCGGTTCTTGGAATGATTCCAGACTGGCACTGTTTCCGTTGGCAGCAGCCCGGAAGGTTCCGGCGCCTTTCACCTTGAATTTGATTTGTCGGGTTTCATTCGGACAGAAGTTTCCGTCTTTATCCACAATCTTGACATTGATGAACGACAAGTCTTTTCCATCAGCCTGAAGCTGATCGCGGTCGGCTGTCAGAACGATGTGATGCGGCTTGCCGGCTGTATGGATTTCTGCTTCATCTACGGCCTTCCCATTTTCATCATAAGCAACCACCTTTACAGTGCCCGGTTCGTATTTCGTATCCATCCACATCAGGCGGTAACGCTTCTGCCGTTCGAAGCTCTTTTGGGCTGCTTCGGTATAACTGCTGTCTATTTCAACGCTGAGGTCTTTTGTCCGTTTGCCTTGGCTCTTTCCATTGATAAACAGTTCGGCCGAAGGATAATTGGTATAAACAAAGACCGGCGTTACTTCGCCCTCGCGTCCTTCCCAATTCCAATGAGGCAGAATGTGCAAGGTCTTTTCGCCTTTATTCCAATGAGAGCGATACAGGTAATAACGGTCCTTCGGAATACCGGCCAGGTCGATGATACCGAACAGCGAGCTGTGGCTGGGCCAGTTGGTATAATACGGAGTCGGTTCTCCCAGGTAGTCGAAGCCGGTCCACACAAATTCGCCCATGCAATAGGGCAGGTCTTCGTGTTGGATAAAGTCATCTTCCGGCAGGTTTGACCAGCTGCAATGTTCTACGTCGTATGATGAACTCTGGTGGTCATCGTAAACGGCCATGGCTTTTCGTTCAACCGGGAATTTATAGACGCCTCTTGAACTGACTGTCGAAGCCGTTTCACTACCCAAAATGACTTGTTGCGGCAGTTTGGCGTAATTGGTCTGATAACGGAACGGACGATAATTGAATCCCGGAACATCCATGATGGCGGCAAAGTTGTTGTTGACAACAGCATCCGGCGCATCCATACCTTGGGTAACCGGTCGGGTAGGATCTTCCCGGTGACAGATATCTTGCAGGAAGCGGGCTACTTTACAACCGCCTTCGTCCCATTGCGTCGGTACTTCATTACCGATACACCACATCACGACACTCGGATTGTTCCGATAATGATGGATAAGGTTTGTCAGGTCTTTTTCGGCCCATTCGTCGAACAAGGTATGATAGCCGTTGGCACATTTCGCCTTGTCCCATTCATCGAAGCTTTCGGCCATCAGCATCATTCCCATCTCGTCGCAGGCACGGACCAGTTCAGGAGCCGGCATGTTGTGGGAAGTTCGGATCGCATTACAACCCATGTCTTTCAGCATCCGGATTTGTCGGCGGATGGCTGCATCATTGACCGCAGCACCCAACGGACCTAAATCATGATGATTGCAAACACCTTTGAATACGGTACGTTGTCCGTTCAGGAAGAAACCTTTGTCGGGGATAATTTCGATGGAGCGGATACCGAACCGGGTTGTATATTCATCCTTCAGCTGATCTTCTCCTTTATAGACATTCGAAATGGCTGTGTATAAAGTAGGATGTTCAGGCGACCAGAGTTCCGGATCTTCGACGATAAACTCCTGCACCAATACGTCTTTGTTGTAAACAATGTCGGTGAGAAGTTGTATTTTCTCTTGCAACCGACTGCCGTCCGGTTTGCATAAGATGGTCTTGATACGATATTGGCTCGGATCAGCCTGCTCCGGCAGATTGACTTTTGTCTCAACTCTGACGCGGGCAAACTTATCATTCACCTGCGGAGTTGTAATGTAAGTTCCCCAAATAGGAATATAAGCATCTTCCGTTACGACTACATGTACGTTCCGATATAAACCGGCTCCCGGATACCAACGGGAAGATTCCGGCATGTTTTCCAGGCGGACAGCCAGCGTATTGCTTTTCCCGGCCTCGATGAAAGGTGTGATATCAAACCAGAATGAGTTATACCCGTAAGGCCAATAGCCTACTTTCTTACCATTTATATATACCTGGGCATGACTCATCGCTCCGTCGAAAAGAATGAAGGCCTTTTTACCGGGAGCGAATTGTGGAATATCCAGTGTAGTCCGATACCAGCCGACACCGACGAAAGGCAGACCTCCGGTTCGTCCGGCATGTTCCATAGCTTCCTTTTGCCCGTCTTGTGAGATGGCAACATTCTGCTTGTCGTTGTGAATACTGAACGGACCGTAAATGGCCCAGTCGTGAGGAACGGTAACCGACTGCCATTGGCTGTCGTCGAATGAAGGTTGAACGGATTCAGGATTGTCTTCGCGGGTAAATTTCCAGCCCTTTTCCAACAGAAACTCTGTTCTGACCTGGGCAGAAACGCTGGAAAGAAATCCGATGATTCCCATGAGGGATAGCATACAAGTTCTTTTCATACGTGAGTTGTGTTAATTAGTTTATTTGTCTATCCTACAAATATAGCGTATATTTGCATACTCGCAACATAAATGTGGCATTTCGTCCTGTTGCATGCAATGTTTAAATCATTATTTATATGCTGTTACAATTATTTTTCGTGCTGGTGGCCATCGTGATAGGTGCCCGGATCGGTGGAATCGGATTAGGAGTGATGGGGGGAATCGGGTTGGCTGTGCTGACATTTGTTTTTGGACTGGCTCCAACCGCGCCTCCGATTGATGTGATGTTGATGATTGTTGCCGTCATTGCGGCAGCCAGTTGTATGCAGGCGGCCGGAGGCTTAGACCTGATGGTGAAATGGGCCGAGAAGCTACTCCGAAAGAATCCACAACAGATTACACTGTTGAGCCCGCTGGTGACTTACTTCTTTACCTTTGTAGCCGGAACCGGACATGTGGCTTATTCGGTTCTTCCGGTGATAGCCGAAGTGGCACGAGATACGAAAATACGTCCCGAACGGCCGATGGCAATTGCAGTGATCGCTTCGCAGCAGGCTATTACAGCCAGTCCGATCTCGGCAGCGACAGTAGCCTTGTTGAGTATGCTGGCCGGATATGACATTTCCTTGATGGATATCCTGAAGATTTCGGTACCTTGCACGTTGTTAGGCGTTTTGGCTGGTGCTTTGTATTCACTGCGGGTAGGAAAAGAGTTGAAAGACGATCCGGAATACCAGCGCCGGTTGGCCAATGGCGAATTGTCGGATAGTCATTATAAAGCCAAAGAGGTGGCCGATCCGAAGAAAGCTGGCTGGGCTGTGGCGTTGTTCCTGTTGGCTACTTTGGGGATTGTCTTATTTGGTTCGATGGAATCCTTGCGCCCACGGTTTGAACTCGAATCGGGTGTTGTAGTCATGGAAATGTCGCATATTATAGAAATCCTGATGTTGTCGGCTGCTGCGTTGATCCTGTTGGTGACACGGACGGATGGAATCAAGGCGGCTCAAGGCTCGGTCTTTTCGGCCGGTATGCAGGCAGTCGTGGCGATCTTCGGTATTGCCTGGATGGGCGATACCTTCATTGCCGGTAATATGGCAGAACTGAAGAGCGGAATTGTCGATATCGTGACGCAGATGCCCTGGTTGTTTGGTTTGGCTCTGTTTGTCATGTCCATCCTCTTGTTCAGTCAGGCGGCTACGATCCGGGCGATGTTGCCTTTAGGTATTGCGCTGGGTATTTCTCCTTGGATGCTGATCGCTTTGTTCCCGGCAGTAAACGGTTATTTCTTTATCCCGAACTATCCGACTGTGGTAGCTGCCATTAACTTCGATCAGACCGGTACTACCCGAATTGGAAAGTACGTTTTGAATCACTCTTTTATGATGCCGGGATTGATTGCTACGGTGGTCTCTGTTGTTTTGGGCTTATTGTTTATCCAGTTGCTGTAAGAATATGCCTTATCGAGTAAGCAGAGAAACGTTGTTGCTGTTGGCCGGTCTCTTCTGGACACTGGCCGGAGTTAACGTGCTGCGTTTGGGTATTCGCTATTGGATGGACAATCCCGGATACTTCTTGTTTAAGTTGTCCGAGATGCTGGTGATATTCTTCGTCTTCTTAGGGTTTATCTTTCAGAATCTATACCGCAAGCATACGCTTCGGATTATTCACAAACCGGAAAAGAATCCCGTCTTTTCCTTCTTTGATGGGAAAAGTTGGCTGGTGGTGGGCGTGATGATTTCATTGGGTGTCTGTGTCCGGCTGTTTCAATTATTGCCGGGATCGTTTATCGCCGTGTTCTATACCGGCTTGGCGTTGGCACTGATAATTACCGGCTGCCGTTTCCTGTTCTCGTGGTGGTGCTGCCGGAAGCGAATGGAATGAATCGTATACAATAAAAGCTAGCGAGGCAGGAGCATTCTCCGGTATCGCTAGCTTCTTTGTTTTATTCTCCGTCTTTCACGGTGATGTGGAAGCAACCCTGCCGGCGTTCGTGCTTGACGTAGCAGCGGTCTTCCCGTTTCAAGTCACGCAAGACCATGGCCAATACCATTTTCAGCTCGTCTTTGTCGATATTCAGGGTGTCCTTTTCATCTACCTTCGTATAGCGGACCCACGAAATATCGAACGTCGTACCATACTGGTGGGTAGAATTGACCGATGAATTGGAGTTTCTTTTCTTTAGTTTCTTGACATCGGTAACGGTGCGGGTAACGCTGGTTACTTTGACTTTGTAGAGAGACGCGTTCAGATTAGTCAGCGAGTCCTGGAAGTTCTTCCCGATATCGTGCAACAGTTCGGCGGCTTGCGGAATCAGGTACGGAATCGAGTGGGTGAGTTCTTCTACCTCGTAATACTCATTGGTCTTGATCTCTTCCATTTCGTGTTTTACCTCTTCGGCCTCTTCGCGGGTTGTGGCAGGCTTGATTCCTATCTTCTTGGCCATTTCCAGTTGTACATCGTTCAAGTCGTTGAAGTCACGGTTGTAACTTCCGTTATACCAGATACGTTTCAATGGGCCTCGTTCTTCTTTACACGATGGCATGATAGCCAGCGTCAGCAATCCGGCAGAAAGGCCCAATAAACATGCTTTCAAATTCTTCATTTTATAATTCTTTATACCATTGTTATTCCATGCAAAAATAAGAAATAAGTTTTAAGTTTTGGCGTTTTTACTTCTTGAGCTTGTTGCCTGCCATGCGAAAACTATCCTCTTTCGTATTGAGGAAATCGGGAAAAACACTCTATCTTTGTGCCCATGAGAATTTTTCTGGCACTTTTAGTCATCGCTCTGGGCTGGATCATGCAAGGCTGCACGAATGAAGCAGACCGCAACGCCATCCGGCAGATGGAACAGGCAGCTCCTTTGATGCAGTCTGATCCCGAGGCGGCTCATGTCTTGTTGGCAGACAGTGTTGCCCATCCGGAGCTGTTAAGTCCGGAAGTCAATGCACGCTGGTGCCTCATGTTATGCCAACTGGCCGATTCGATTGGTACGTCGTTGCCCTATGTGCCCCAAATGGAGCGGGCATACCGATATATGAAACGACACGGCACAATAGATGAACAGCTGCAAGCCGCCCTTTATTTAGGCCGTACCTATATGGACGATCAGGACCAGGAAGCCGCCTTGCGGACTTATACCGAAGCCTTGCAACAAAGTATTATGGAAAACAAGCCGAACCAGTCGGGCTATATTTCCAGTTATATGGGTGATGTGTATCAGTTTCAAGGCATGTACCAGCAGGCTGTCGAGAAATACCTGACGGCATCCCGTTATTTCCGGCAGGCTGGAAACCATCGCAGCCAAGCCTTTGCTTTTAGGGATGCCAGTCGGAATTATACCTTTATGGACTCGTTGGATATCGCTTTAGCCTGCATGCTACGCGCGGATTCGATGATAACTATTTGGGGAGATTCCTTAGCTAAATCAGAGATTTTAAATGGACTAGGTAATATCTATAAAGAAAGGGGGGCCTATTGTTTAGCTGAGAAATATTTAGAGCAAGCTATCAATTTTGACACAACAGAGGTTGCTGCTGATTATTTAGCTTTAGCAGATTTATACCTTACACAAAATAAGTTAGATCAAGCGCGTTATTCATTAAATAAAATAAAAAGTTCATCTTACAACAAAGATGTTTTTATTGATAAGTTTTACTTACTGTTTGTATTGGAAAAAGAAGATGGGAATACAGATCGAGCATTAGAGTCATTAGAACAATATGTGGACTCTATTTATTCGCAATTGGATATTAAAAACAAAACGAATCTAATTGAGGCAGAGAAAAAACATAACTATACCCAATTATTGATGCATCTTTTTCACCTCAAAAACAGACAACGGGTGTATGTAGGCTGTTTTGTTGTGGTGTGTTTGATTCTGATCATTTGTATTGTTTTGTATCGGCTGAAGCTAAAATCCCGGCAATTGATATTGGTGCAAAAAGAAAATGAAATGAACGCCTTGAAAAACCAATTACGCAACCGTGAAAAAGAAATGTCGGCCATATCGGAACAACTACAACGACAAACGGATCTGTTGAATCAACGAATGGAACAACTTTATCGGCAAAAAGAACAGGAAGTGGAATCGATCCGGCAGCAAATTGGGCAGAAGAACCAAGAAATGCTTGAAAAGGCTGCGATTACGCAAAAAGTACGTAAACTATCGGAAAAGGTAGTCCCGAACGCAACGAAATCTCCTTTGTCGGCAAAAGACTGGGCAGCTGCCTATGAATTAATCGATACCATTTATCCTTCCATTTCGGGGGTAGCAGCCATTTATGACCTTACTGAAAAGGAAAAGATGGTTTGCTATTTGACTTTATTCAATTTGTCGGCAAATGCTGAAGCGGTTTTAATGAACCAACCTCTCGGTTCAATCAATAAATACCGTCAGACCTTGCGTAAAAAGCTCCAAATAAACGACAGAAATATAGATTTATACGATTTCTTGTCCAAGATGATGTAATAGCCTGATATGTATATAATTATATATAGGATTATCCTATCAACTATCCTATTTGTTTATTGTTAACCTATTGATTATCAGAATAGGTGTTTCCTATTCAAAACCGTCTATTTTCTTCTTCCGGTTTGTATTTCCTTCTACTTTTGCCGCCGTAAATTTTTGAAGGCATAAAATATGAAATTAACTAAATGGATGTGCTTGGTGGCAGCATGTATTATAGCTGTACCGGCTTTTGGGAAAAGGAAAGTTCCTTTACATGAAAAATGGATGACTCCTAAAAAGTCTATTGATCCGGATATCCCTATAGAGGCAAGTGTAGAAGAAACAACCGGAGAACTGACGTTAGCGTTTACGGAAGATTTGGGCGATGTAGTAGTAACCGTAACGGATGCGTCTGGAAAAACGGTTTATCAGGAAACAGTATCTACCGGTAATACCCCTAATTGGACAGTATTTTTAGATGAGTCTGTTCAGAATGGTACGGTTACTGTTACCGATGGAGTGAACTTAGTGTATGGAAACATTATTTTCTATTAAAATACAACGTAAATGAACAAGATTATAAAACTGGAGAAATATGCAATAGCTGTAATATTCCTTCTCTGTACGATATCACTTTCTGCGCAAGAAAATAAAATCCAAATCGAACCTCGTGTTGGTTTTTCCGTGGGGAAAGCCAATAACCCATCTGCTGCATTTGGAGTAAATCTGGGAGGGCAATTGTCCATCCCGGTTGTTCAACGTTTCTCTATCGACCCAGGAGTTTCTTTGATACTTATGAAAGACAACCATATTAATCTGAACAGCTTGTTGATACCGGTTTATGCTTCCTACCAAATCCCGATCAAACAAGTGAATTTGGACTTGAAAGCAGGACCTTGTGCGCATTTTATCCATTCGGTAGATGTAGGAGCATCCGCTGAAATAGGAGTAGAATACAAAAAATGGGTTATGGCTGTGAATGGTTATCTGAACTTTATTGACGGAGATAACCCACATGTTTTAAGTTTATCCGTTGGATATAAATTCTCTCTAAACTAATTATTAACTCTCAAAATCCATTAATATCATGGCTGACGAA
>ULTX01023343.1_pt1 | contig 11207 bp, 7 predicted proteins | sample 1958041 | NCBI WGS metagenome assembly ULTX01 (sample SAMEA4835747, study PRJEB28245) | human gut metagenome | biome: gut microbiome; material: fecal sample | place: Denmark | collected 2008
GACGCCTAGCATATGATACAAGTCATGTACGAAATCTGCTCGTGTCCCGGTTTTTAGAGGTTACCTTATTTGTGTTCGCTCAGATATTCAATAAAGTTTCGCACGCTTTCAGAAAGGTACACATTCGGCTTGTGCACCAGCACTATATCCGATTCTATCGGGCAGTCGGGGATTTTCAGGCATTCCGCGCATTCCCTGTTCACCAGCCCGGAAGCGGACTCCGGCACCAGCGCCGTGCCGACCCCGCGCTCAGCCATGCCAACCACGGTCCGGGCGTCGTCGCATATGCATATGCAGTGTGGGTCAAGTCCCATATCGCGGAACATTCCCATTATAATGCTCTCCCATCTGCGGTATAATATCAGCGGCTGCGCTGCAAGCTCAGCCATGGAAGCTTCCCCGCTGAATATCCCGACCGGGCAGACTGCCATCATTTTTTCGCGGATAAGCCCGTGTACCTCAAATTCGCTTTCTGCAAACGGAGTTCTCACCAGCGCCGCGTGGATTATATCCGCGCGCAGCTTCTCCAGCAGCGAATACGTGTTTGATTCCGTTATCTCAAACCGCACGTCCCCGTTTTCCGCAAGGAACCCCGATATCCACTCGCCGCCGCGCGTGCACACCACCGAGGAAACCACCCCGAGCCTTATCGTGTCCTTTTCCACCCGGGAGCAGGTCTCGATATCCTGCCGCATGGTGGCTTCCATTCGCAGCAGGTTCTGGGCGCGGTCGTAAAGCAGCTTCCCGGTTTCGGTCAGGCGAATGTGCTTCTGCCCGCGCTCGAAAAGCGCACAGCCAAGTTCCTGCTCAAGAAGTTTCATCTGCGTACTGAGGGGCGGCTGCGACATGTACAGCCTTTTTGCCGCAGCGCTTATGGTGCCCTCTTCTGCCACAGTCACAAAATACCTCAGCTGTTTAAGTTCCATTTTGCCTCCATACTCAAGCCTAATCATTGCCATACGAAAAAAGTATACGCATTTTGTATGCTATATCTTTAAAATATTCTTCTTTTATGATATACTATAAGTTGTGTTTTGTCAAGTACATTATTGAAAGGAAGGTAATTTATTTGTTCAAACTTCTGAAGTACATCAAAAGCTACAAGAAGGAATGCGTGCTCGGCCCGCTGTTCAAGCTGCTTGAAGCCCTGCTGGAACTTTTCGTTCCGCTGGTCATCGCTTCCATCATCGACAACGGTATCGGCAATTCCGACCAGGGCTACGTTGTCGGAATGGTGTTCGTGCTTGTCGGCCTTGGCATCGTGGGACTTGCGTTCTCGATAACCGCGCAGTACTTTGCGGCAAAGGCTGCAGTCGTTTTCTCCTCTAAGGTGAAGCACGAACTCTTCCGGCACATTGAGTCCCTTTCATGGACTGAGATAGACGGGATAGGCACCTCCACCCTCATGACCAGAATGACAAGCGACATGAGCCAGATACAGAACGGCGTGAACCTCACGCTGCGCCTGCTGCTGCGTTCCCCGTTCGTAGTATTCGGCGCGATGATCATGGCCTTCACGATAAACGTGCAGGCTGCGCTGATTTTCGTTGCGGCTATCCCCGCGCTTTCGGTGGTCGTTTTCGGTATAATGCTGTGGTGCATTCCGCTGTACAAAAAGGTGCAGTCAAAACTTGACAAGGTGCTCGGCATCACCCGCGAAAACCTCACCGGCGTCCGCGTTATCCGCGCATTCTGCAAGGAAGAGGACGAAATACAGAATTTCACCGCGCGCAATGATGAACTCACCGCAGCGCAGAAATTCGTCGGCAGAATATCCGCGCTGATGAACCCGCTCACCTACGTCATCATCAACCTTGCGATAATCTGGCTCATTCAGACCGGCGCAATGCAGGTGAATGAAGGCTCGCTCTCCCAGGGCGACGTTGTAGCGCTTTATAACTACATGTCCCAGATACTGGTGGAACTCATCAAGCTTGCGAACCTCATCATCAGCCTTACAAAGTCAGTCGCCTGCGGAAACCGCGTGCAGGCAATATTCGAGATACATTCCTCGCAGGAAATTTCAGACGACAGGAGCGGGCACGGAAGTTCCGACTATGCGGTTGAATTCCGCAACGTATCGCTTAAGTACGCCAACGCCGGCGCGGACTCCCTCACCGACATGAACTTCGCGGTGAAGCGCGGCGAGACCGTGGGAATAATCGGAGGCACCGGCTCGGGAAAATCCTCGCTCGTTAACCTGATACCGCGCTTCTATGACGCGACAAACGGCGAAGTGCTCATCGGAGGCCGCAGCGCAAACAGCTTCGAGCCCGAGGAGCTCCGCATGAAGATAGGCGTAGTGCCGCAGAAAGCAGTGCTCTTCAAGGGAACGATACGCGAAAACATGCAGTGGGGCAAATCCGACGCCACCGACGCTGAAATCATGGAAGCAGCCAGGACAGCCCAGGCAGCCGACGTCATTGACGGCAAGGGCGGTCTGGACTACGAGATAGAACAGGGAGGAAAGAACCTCTCCGGCGGTCAGCGCCAGCGCTTCACTATAGCGCGCGCACTGGTAAGGAAACCCGAAATACTGATACTCGACGACAGCGCTTCCGCTCTGGATTTCGCAACTGACGCGGCTCTCAGGAAGTCGATACGTGAAATGGACAGCAAGCCCACTGTGTTCATTGTTTCACAGCGAACTTCTTCCATTCAGCACGCGGACAAGATAATCGTGCTGGACGATGGAAGGATAGTCGGCATAGGCAAGCACAGCGAACTGCTTGAAAACTGCCCGGTCTACACCGAGATCTACAACTCGCAGTTCAAGAAGGAGGCGGTTTAAATGGCAAACACAAAGAAAACAAAGCAGACCGCTCCCAAGGGAACGATGCGCAAGGTGCTGAAATACGTCAGCCGTCACGGGTTCTTCATGGTTGTTTCGATAATCCTCGCTGTGATAGTTGTTGCGCTCACACTTTATGCGCCCATACTCATCGGTGAGGCTATCGACCTGCTGGCTGACGGCAAGGGCAGCGTTGATTTCTCGCAGGTGACTGAAAAGCTTCTTGCCACCGCAGTGGTGATCGGCATTACCTCAGTGGTCCAGTGGGTAATGAATGCGATAAACAACCGCATCGCATATCATGTTGTCCGCGATATAAGAAACGAGGCGTTCCGGCATATCGAGGTGCTACCGCTGAGTTACATCGACGCTAACCCCACTGGCGATATCGTAAACCGCGTCATCGCAGACGCAGACCAGTTCTCCGAGGGACTTCTGCTCGGATTTACGCAGTTGTTCACCGGCGTTGCAACCATCGTGGGGACGCTGATATTCATGTTCACCATCAGCTGGCAGATAGCCATTGTGGTAGTAGTAACCACACCGCTGTCGCTGTTCGTGGCCAAGTTCATCGCGAGCCGCACCTACCGCATGTTCCGTCTGCAGACTGAAACAAGAGGTCAGCAGACTGCATTTATCGATGAGATGATCGGCAATCAGAAGGTCGTTCAGGCGTTCTCGCATGAGAAAAAGTCGCTGGAGGATTTCGACAGGATAAACGACCGCCTTGCGGAATATTCCCTCAAGGCAACGTTCTTCTCTTCCCTCAGCAACCCGTCTACCAGATTTGTCAACAGCGTGGTATACGCTGGAGTTGCGCTGTGCGGCGCGCTCATCTGCATTTCCTCCGCGGGGACTGCAGCTGCATTCACAGTCGGACAGCTTTCCTGCTGCCTTTCCTACACAAACCAGTACACCAAGCCGTTCAACGAAATTTCCGGCGTTATCACCGAACTCCAGAATGCACTCGCATGCGCAGCAAGGCTCTTTGAACTCATCGAGGAAAAGCCCCAGGTAAGCGAGCCTGAAAACGCAGTCACCCTCACCGATGTCAAGGGCAGCGTAAAGCTTGAAAACGTGGACTTCTCCTATGTTCCCGACAGAAAGCTCATCGAAGGGCTCAACCTCAGCGTAAACCCCGGTCAGCGCATCGCGATAGTAGGTCCCACCGGCTGCGGAAAGACCACGATAATCAACCTGCTCATGCGCTTCTACGACGTGGACAGCGGTTCAGTGAACGTCGAGGGCAACGATATCCGCAACGTTACAAGGCACAGCCTGCGTGAAAGCTACGGCATGGTGCTGCAGGAAACCTGGCTGAAATCCGGTACGATACGCGACAATATCGTCATGGGCAGGCCCGACGCCACCGACGAGGAAGTCATCGCAGCCGCGAAGGCTTCCCATGCGCACAGCTTCATCAAGAGAATGCCCCGGGGCTACGACACAGTTATCGGAGAGGACGGAGGAAGCCTTTCACAGGGACAGAAGCAGCTTCTCTGCATCACCCGCGTAATGCTCTGCCTGCCGCCTATGCTGATACTTGACGAAGCGACTTCCTCGATAGATACCCGTACCGAAATAAAGATACAGGACTCCTTTGCGAAGATGATGAAAGGCAGGACGAGTTTCATCGTTGCACACCGCCTTTCCACCATTCGCGAAGCGGACGTTATCCTCGTCATGAAGGACGGCCACATTATCGAACAGGGAAACCACGAGCAGCTCCTTGCCCGGAACGGTTTCTACGCAAATCTCTACAACAGCCAGTTTGCTGTGTGATACAGCGTACTTCATATTTTCCTTGCCGGACGTTCAGCGCGTCCGGCACTTTTTTGCAGAAAATTTTCCGCTTTTTTACACAAAGGCATTGACATACTGCCATTGAATGGTGTATAATAGATGTATATTTCATGTCGGGGGTGTACGATGGACAGCAGGAAATGCATAGCTGTGCTCACTGAAAAACCAAGCCTGGATTATCAGTCCGGGATACTTAAAGGAATATACAGGTCCGCATTCAGCCACGGTCTTAATGTCGCAGTAATGTGCGTAACTAATACGCGCAGCGATGAAATATATCAGCGCAGTGAGATGGAGATATTCTCGCTGCTGGGGGATTATTCTAAATTTGCGGGGGTGTTATACCTCCCGGATACCATAGATTACAAGTCGAGGGACGAAATACTCACCAGCAGTCTGCAGAAAATCTCGCGGGAACTCAGGCTGCCAGTGGTTTCTATCGACAAAAGCACAGCGGATTTTCCATGCTATATTTCCGACGATACAGACGCTGTGCGTTTCCTAGTTGACCACATGGCTGACGTCCACGGCTACTGCGACATTGCTTTTGTCACCGGCACCAAGGGGCACCCTCACGCTGAACACCGCCTTGAAAAGTTCAGACAGGCTATGGCTGACAAGGGGCTAAAAATCCACAGGAACCGTCTGTTCTATGGGGATTTCTGGCGCAGCTGCGGTGAGGATATCGTAAAATCCCTGATAAGCGGTAAAAACGGACTGCCCCAGGCGCTGATCTGCGCCAACAGCTACATGGTGGACGGTATTTACGAGGCGCTTTATTCCCGCGGGATACGCGTGCCAAGGGACATAAAACTTGCATGCTACGGTGAGCGCACCGAAACATCTGAGTACATCTCTGCCACTATACGCTCCACTGAAAACGTCGGATTTGCCGCCTGCGAGGGTCTTTTCACCCTGATGAAGGGCGGCACGATACCCCACATCAGCTATATTAAAACAGAGTTCAGCGAGCGCCCGGCGCTGACATGCGGCTGCATGCACCCCGACGAATACAACCTGCTTGATTTCCGGGCAAAGGACCCTAACGAACTCAGCGATTTCTTCACCGAATACAACACCATGAGCGAGGGGCTGATAAGATGCCCGAACCTCCGCGAGACCATGTGGACGGCAATCTGGTACACCCATCTTTTCGGAAATTTCACGCGGTTCAGCATATGCATGTGCGACGACGTTATCAAACCTGATTCTTCCCTCGACGAAAACAATATTCGCAAGACTTTCACCGACGAGCTTTTACTGGCGCTTGACCGAAAACGTTTACCGGACGGCTCATATGACGATTTTGTCGGCACGGACAGGAAATTCAGGCGGGAAGATGTTTACCCTCCCCTGTTCGAACCTGCTGACAAGCCGGCCGCGTTCGTGTTCAGGCAGCTTCACTTCATCGACAGGTGCTACGGCTTCACGGTGCTCTCGTACGGCAGTGATATAGTTACACCCGCAGCAAATTACAACTTCTGGGTGAATGTTGTTGCCAATGCGATAGAGTCACAGCGCCGCCTTGCTATCATGACCTACCTCTATAAAAAAGTGAACCACGCCGCTGTTACAGATTCCATGACAGGTCTGCTCAACCGAAACGGCTTCAACACCATGCTTCCCCAGTTGACTGAAGAAGCGCTCACCGATGGAAAGCGTTTCCTGCTGATAATGGCCGACCTCAACGGGCTGAAATACGTCAATGATAATTTCGGGCACCACGAGGGCGATCAGTTCATAATCACTGCGGGGAACGTGATTTCACAGACGCACGTTGCAGGTTCCGTTTGCGAAAGGGATTTCCGCATAGGCGGCGACGAATTTGTGAAAGCGGTGTACGGCGATATCACGCCCGAGGCTCTTGAAAGCTTCCGGCAGGAGATCAGCAGAAAGACCAGCGAGATAAACCGGAATTCCCACAAGCCCTACCCGCTTTACATATCACTGGGCATGTGCCTGCAGCAGCCCGGTGCAATTCCCGACGGCGACAAAATGCTTTCCATAGCCGACGAACGAATGTACGCGGACAAGCTGCGACTCAAAAAAGAAACCGGATTCGACCCGAAAAGGAAATAACAAAAGGGGCTGGCGACAGTCCCTTTTGTGGTTTTATGGGGTAATGACGATGGCGCGTGATGGTAAAAAGCGCTTTCAACGCGGGTGCGTACATACTATAAACAAAGTGCCTCAACGCGCGTAATGCGTGTCGAGGCACTCGACAAAAGGTTCGGTTTGAAAATTGGCGCTTTCAACGCGGGTGCGTACATACTATAAACAAAGTGCCTCAACGCGCGTAATGCGTGTCGAGGCACTCGACTGGTCGGAGTGACAGGATTCGAACCTGCGGCCTCAACATCCCAAATGTCGCGCGCTACCAACTGCGCTACACCCCGAAATAACTGTATAATATTATATCACAATTTTATCCTGTTGTCAAGTGGAAATTCACAAAAACGCGAAAACAGGCGATGAAAGCGCGTGAAAAGTTGCAATTACCTATTGACAATCGGGCTGCAATATTTTATAATATTTTTATATGGTTTTTTCAGGGAAACAAACAGAGGGATATTATATATGAAAAAAAAGAAAAAAGGCAAAACGCTCAATCTTGTGATATGCGCTATAGCCTTTGTTGTCATGATAGTCTACCTTGTTTTTGTGGACAGTATCGACAATGTGGTCGCTGCACTGACGAAGATCAACAAGGGTGCGCTTGTGATATGCGTGCTTTTTATGGTGGGCTACTGGCTCAGCGAAGCCGCAACTATACACGTCATGCTTAAATCCATGCACCCGAAGATGAAATTCTGGAACAGCTGGCTTGTCACGATAATCGGGCAGTATTTCAACTGCATAACGCCGTCCGCTTCCGGTGGGCAGCCCATGCAGGCTTACTACCTCGTCAAATTCGGCGTACCGCTGGGGTGCGGGCTGACTGCGCTACTCAGCAGGTTTATCGTGTATCAGTTCGTGCTGACTGGGTACTCTGTATTCACGCTCGCGGTGGGGTTCAGCCACTTCGGCGATGACCTCACTCAAAAGGGACTTATGCCCTTTGTTATCGTGGGTTTCGTCATCAATACTGCGGTGATCATATTTCTGTTCTGTATCGCACTGTTCAGGAAAGCTACGCTGAAAGTCGCAAATGCGCTTATTTCCCTGCTGGCGAAAATGCACATCGTCAAGCACCCCATGAAATGGCGCATTTACCTTACCCGGGAGGTCAACAAGTTCTACAACAACTTCAAGTACCTGCGCAAGAATATTCCGCTGCTGCTGAAAGCGCTGCTGTTCACATTCATTCAGCTGACGCTGTACCTGTGCATTTCCTATGTTCTTTACAGGGGCTTCGGCATGAGCGACGCGAGCCTGCTGCAGATAATGAGCTACCAGGCGTATGTGCTGATGATCTCCTCGTTCATTCCCCTGCCGGGAGCCATGGGCGGCGCTGAACTTGGCTACCACGGGTTCTTCAAGGATATATTTACGGAACAGTACGTAAATACCTCAATGATGCTGTGGCGCATAATGACATTCTACCTGCCCATCATCGTGGGACTGATATTCACGCTGACGATGAAGAACAAGGGCATCGACGAGCCAACCGACGAACAGGCAAGGCAGACCATGTTCGAAATGGAATCAACTATCGACAAAGAAACAAAATAACATAAAGGAAGTAGACAAATGGCAGATTTAAGACACGAAATAGAAAGACGGCGCACCTTTGCGATAATCTCGCACCCTGACGCCGGAAAAACCACCCTCACCGAAAAGTTCCTGCTGTACGGAGGCGCGATCTCCCTCGCAGGCGCGGTAAAGGGCAAGAAAAACACCCGTCACGCAGTTTCGGACTGGATGGAGATAGAAAAGCAGAGAGGTATTTCAGTCACCTCTTCAGTAATGCAGTTCAACTATGAGGGATACTGCATAAATATCCTCGACACCCCCGGTCACCAGGACTTCTCCGAGGACACCTACCGTACTCTCATGGCTGCGGACAGCGCAGTGATGGTGATCGACGCAGCAAAGGGCGTTGAGAACCAGACCCGCAAGCTGTTCAAGGTCTGCGTAATGCGCAATATTCCGATATTCACGTTCATCAACAAGATGGACCGCGAGGCACGCGACCCGTTCGACCTGCTCGACGAAATAGAAAACGAACTCGGTATCAAAACTTACCCGGTCAACTGGCCTATCGGTTCCGGCAAGGACTTCAAGGGCGTTTACGACCGCGAAAAGCGCCGTATAATCTCCTTTGAAGCCAACAACGGCACCCGCGAGGTCGCCGCAACGGAAGCCGACCTCTCCGACGCTTCGCTGGCAGACCTCATCGGTGAGCACAACTACGAAAAGCTTTCCGAGGACGTTGAACTGCTTGACGGCGCCAGCGAGGAATTCAACATGGACCTTGTTTCAAGCGGTAAGCTCTCCCCTGTTTTCTTCGGCTCGGCGCTCACCAATTTCGGTGTGGAACCGTTCCTTGAGAACTTCCTCAAGATGACGACGGCGCCGCTCCCCCGCAACACCCCCGATGGAACTGTAGACCCGTTCGACCCGGAATTCTCGGCGTTCATCTTCAAGATACAGGCAAACATGAACAAGGCTCACCGCGACCGTATCGCATTCATGCGCATATGCAGCGGTAAGTTCGAAAAGGACATGGAAGTGCTCCACGTACAGAACGGCAGGACTATGCGCCTTTCACAGCCCCAGCAGATGATGGCGAGCGAGCGCGAGGTTATCTCCGAGGCTTATGCGGGAGATATCATGGGCGTGTTCGACCCGGGCGTGTTCTCAATAGGCGACACGTTGTGTTCTCCCAGGAAGAAGGTCAGGTTCGAGGGAATACCGACATTCGCGCCGGAACATTTCGCGCGTATACGCCAGAAAGACACCCTTAAGCGCAAGCAGTTCATCAAGGGAACCACGCAGATAGCCCAGGAAGGCGCGATACAGATATTCTCAGAGCCGCAGAGCGGTTTTGAAGAGGTTATCGTCGGCGTTGTCGGCGTGCTGCAGTTTGAAGTTCTGGAATACCGTCTGAAAAACGAATACAACGTTGACATTATACGCGAGGGTCTGCCGTATGAGCATATCCGCTGGATAACCAGCCAGAAGCATCTGGAAGGCGGCTACGACGTTCTCAGCAAGCTGGTCCTCACCTCTGACACCAAACTCATTCAGGACGTAAAGGGCAACTATCTGCTCATTTTCACCAGCGAATGGAACATCAAATGGGCACTCGACAAAAACCCCGGTCTGGAACTTGCTGAATTCAACAGAGACTGATGTTCTAATTCGGAATTCAGAATGCGGAATTCGGAATTTCGATGTCCGCTTACGCGGACATTATCTCAAAAGATTTATAATATAATACGCAGGGCGAAAGATGATCTTTCGCCCTGTGTTTTTATTTTTATTCGTCTGAAAAACAGAAAACCACGATCCCGCATTCCGAATTGAATTCTTTCGCCCTGTTTTTGCGGTTTTCCGCAGAAATTTTCATTAATCACGCCCGCATTCTGACATATTTCTCCGGCATGTGAATATATAATTATAAGAGAAACGTACAGGCTGGTGATTTTATGGTTATCTATGCGGACGTGCTGCTTGCGGTGAACCTCTACATAAACTACTTCCTGGTCAGGTGCACCTGTCTGCTTCTGAGGAGGAAGGTCACGCATCTGCGGTGCTTTCTGGCATGCGGTGCGGGGACCCTGGGGGCGCTGGTCATCTTCCTGCCGGAGCTGCACCCGGTGGTGAACCTGCTTTTCAGGGTCGCACTCGGGGTGGCGGTTACGTTTATCCTTTTCGGCAGGCAGAAGCGCGTCGATTTGCTCATTTCGCTGCTATGCTTCCTCGCGGTCAGCTTCGGCTTCGCGGGGGGAATGCTCGCGCTGTGGTACTTCGCAGCGCCGCTGGGCATGTATTACGGCAACGGCACTGCCTACTTCGACATTCCAATCATAGCCGCTGCCGCTATCACTGCGGGACTTTTCGGCGCATTCCGGCTGGCAGGGTACATCATGGACAGGCGCCGTCCTGCAAGCCACGCTGTGGTGAAACTCCGCAGGGACGGCGCGGAAGTAACGCTGGACGGTCTTGCAGACACTGGCAATTCCCTGCGGGACAGCTTCTCGGGCAAGCCCGTGATACTCGCGTCGCTGCATTCCGTGGAAGCTGTCGCGCCCGGCGCGGTGCTGAATTACCTCAGCGGAAGTTCTGATATGCTTGATGGAATTCGCCTTGTGCCCTGCCGCACGATAACTTCCGACGGCGTGGTGCCTGTTTTCCCCGCAGAAGTAACGATAGACGGCAGACGCGCGGAGGCGCTGGTAGGTGTTTCACGCATGAATATTTCCGGGGCTGACTGTATATTCGACCCCGATATAATATCAAAAAACTGAACAGGAGGTCAATCTGTCGAAAAAGTCATACGACTTTTCCGACAGGATACAATCCCCTGGCTTGGCGAAGCCAAGCCTTACGTCTTTTGCCATACGGCAAAAGACACCCTACGCGCATAAGGCATAAGGCGTAGCCGTTGCTTTGCGTAAGACCGCAGATCGTCGCTTAGACACTTGCTGGGATAGAAGTGTTTTTTGCC
>ULTX01055318.1_pt1 | contig 11168 bp, 5 predicted proteins | sample 1958041 | NCBI WGS metagenome assembly ULTX01 (sample SAMEA4835747, study PRJEB28245) | human gut metagenome | biome: gut microbiome; material: fecal sample | place: Denmark | collected 2008
TCTTTCTTGCCGGACTTGAGCAACCTCCGTGTGCGGACGCAGGACCGCCTCTCGCTGGTCCCGGTGCTGGTCAGTGCCGACGGACGCCACGAGCGTGCCCTGGAACCGATTGTCATCTACGGACGGGTGCGCGGCGTGAAGCTGGACCGCCAGCTGATGCGTCAGGCGGACGTTCAGGACTACGGCGTCACGGTCCGTCGGAAGGGTGGACACTGGGAGGCGCCTGCCTACACGGCTTCCGTGCCCTTCGAACCCTGGATGCGCAACGCCACGCTCAACCTGCGCGAGTATGTCACCGGCTGTGCCGGCTGCGAGAAGGGCGACTTCGTGACCACCATCGACCCTCACATCCTGCCGTTCGTGGCGCCTGCCTATGCACGGGCAACCGTCGCTCCGCGTGAGGAGGGGGTGAAGCACCGCAGCGTGACCTTCCGCGGACGTTTCCAGTTTGAGCTCGACCGCCACGACGTCCTGCTGGACTACAAGGGGAACCGCGCGAAGCTCGACGAGATGCGTGCCCGCATCGACTCGGTGGCAAACGACCCGACGGTGACCCTCTCCGCCATCGAGGTGCAGGGTTACACCTCGCCCGAGGCTCCCGTGGAATACAACGAACGCCTGGCACGGAACCGCGCCACGGCACTGGAAGAATACATGAAGCAGCAGTTCCCGCAGATTCCCGCCGACAAGTGGAAGGTGTCCTGGCCCAATGAGGACTGGACGGAACTCCGCCGGCAAATCGAGGCGGACCGTACCCTGGAGGGGCGTGACCGCGTGCTGCACATCATCGATACCGAGCCGGATCTCGACCGGCGCGAGTGGCTCATCAAGATTCTCCGTCCGGAGAGCATCTACCGCACCATCTACGAACGTTATTATCCTTATTTGCGACATAATGATTACGTGGTGAGCTTCACCGTACGTAATTTCAGCGTGGAGGAGGGGCGGCGCATCATCCTTGAGAAACCGCTCCGCCTGAGCGCTGCCGAGGCTTACCAGGTGGCAATGAGCTATCCCGAGGGCTCGCCCGAACGGTTGCGCTCGATGCAGATTGCCGCCGCCACGTTCAACCGCGATGAGGCTACGCTGCACAACCTGGCGGTGGAGCTGATGTCGAGAGGCTTGCATGCCGACGCGCTGAAGGCGTTGGAGGGAGCACCCGAAACGGGCGACCTGCTCAACCTGCGCGGAGCTGCCCTGGTGAACCTGAACCGCTATGCAGAGGCAGTCAAGGACTTCCGCCGGGCGGCTGAACTGGGCAATGCCGATGCACGGACGAACCTGGACGAACTGGACGGGGTGCATTGATACGCCCCTATATATAATAAGGAAGAGATTTTTTTAATTAACTATATTACTAATCTAAACTCTGTAACAATGAAGTTGAACAAGTTTTTTCTTTTCAGCGCAGCCGTGGGCTTAGCCCTCGCGTCTTGCTCTGACGATGTTGTCAACAGCGTTGACAATGGCAAAGATGTGGCTAAAGGTAACACCTACGTGGGTCTGACAGTTTCTATGGCTAGCCCGGGCACAAGAGCCGGAAATACCGGTGATGGTGAGTATGTAGGTGAAGACTATGAGAAGGCTATTAAAGACATGGCTTTTTATTGGGATGCCGATAATAAGCCATTTGAGAAGATGAGTCCTGAAACTACAGTAGCTACCGAAGGCAAATTCTATCGCTTGGCGGCTGGTAAAGATGACTGGCAGACTGCAGCTTGGCAGATAAATCCGGTTGATAATCAGATTCCGATGGGAGTTGTTCTCAACACGAACGATTTCTATGGGGATGCTGTAAAGGTGAATGACCTTGCCACCATTAAGCTGGATACGAAAGATGCTATTGTAGCCGGAATTGCACAGTTTGCCGGTGTTGCAGCTGGTGCTACGGATTTTAAAGCTGGAACAGGATTCACGATGTCTAGTACCATCGATCAGCATAAGATTGCTGCTGGTATCGATGATCCTTCGAAAGTGGAGAATGAAGCTTCCAACTTGTTCCCCTTTGAGGTTTCTCGTGTACTCTCCAAAGGTATGGTTTATACCTCAGAAGAGATAGAAAAAGATGATGACCAGATGATTGATGTGAAGACTGGTACTGTGGTATTGGGTCAAGTTTACAACCAAAACCTTACGTTTGCTGGTGTGAATGGTGGTTTGCTTGTTAACGCATTCAACGTTCCGGGTGAGTCTGCCATCAATACGCTGAAATCTGAAAAGGGTGTTGTTGACGATGCAACTAAGGCTGTTGAGGCTGGTTTGTTCCGTATGGGTGTGGCTGCTAAACAAGTAAAGGCACAAGACGCAACAAATGATGATTTGGGTATCCTTTACAAAGCTCAACCGGTGAACTTGAAGACTTCTCCTGCAGTAGTAGACAAACAAGATGTACCTTTTACTGCAGGTGATAAAGCTGTTTACTTCTTCGAGAATACAGCTGATGCTGCCGCTCTTCAATCAGCTAAGGATAACAAGAACGGTTATGACCGCTTTGCTTCTGCCAAAGTGTATGTGACTTATGTTCCTGCTACCATCTGGACTGCTGAATATGTAACTGAAGATCCCAATGATGCAGAAACTTACGATAAGAAAACATTAACGTTTGCAGATCAGTCAACTAAAGATATCTGGTACAAGAAGGGTACTAAGGTAACAAAACTTGCAGCAGATAAGCAATGGGTCGACGCCCAAGATAAGTCTAAGGGTACGATATCTTATGTTTACAGCGAGGCCAAGGGTAAATACTATAAAGACAAGTTCGCGGCTGCTATCGATGGTGTAGATGTTGAACACGATGGTTTCACTTATAAGAATGGTCGTGGTGCTTACATGGCATTGTGGAATCGCGTAGAAAGTGCAGGTAATGCATTCAACGGTGGTAACACGTTGCGTAACTACATCTATGTGTTGGAAATCACAGGCTTCTATGGTCGTCCGATGAACAATGACCCCTCTGACCCCGATGATCCTAACTTGCCGAAACCCGATCCTACAGATCCGACTCCTACTGTTGACAAAGATCCGAATCCGACAGCTAATACCTACATGGCTGTGAAGGCTCAAGTTCTGAAGTGGAAGGTTTCTAAGAGAGAAGTTAACTTCGGTGAATATTAATCCCATATCCAATAACCTAAATCATCCGGCGCGGAATGTCAGGCACATTCCTGCCTGACTCACGCCCGGAGCACATTCTATCGGGCAGGCGCACTGCCTGCCTGATAGAATGTTTGATATCCCCCTTGACGGGGTATCCCCCAACTAGAAACAGTACTTTTGAGAAAATTATGAAAAAGAAATTGCTTACATACCTCGCACTGATTCTCCTCGCACCGCTTGCCGGGTCCTGTATCTACGACCATCAGGACGTCTGCCAGCCCGACCTGCAGGTGGAGCTTACTGCCATCGCCGACGATGAATGTGCCACTGCCGGTGGGGAAGGGGACTACTACAAGTATGACCTGAGCGCACTGCATGAGGTGCAGGTGGCTGTCTTCGACCGCAAGACGGGAAAGCTCGTGGATGTCCGGTCCGAGAAGAACGCGACGGCACTAAGCAATTACAAACCCATTTTCCCCATGCTTCCTGCCGGCGACTACGTCATCACCGTCTGGGCTGCCGAGACGCCCAACGACTACAACACCGTGACCGATGCCGTGCCCTGGAAGATGGACCTGCAGAAGGTGGCTGCCAACAACGGAAAGCTGCCCCAACTGTTCTACGGCGTGACGGAACTCAGCGTCCCCGTAAACCAGGACGAACAGTTTACCCTGATGAATGCGACTGTGAATTTGCATCCTTACGTCCAGATCTTCAGCGTCGGTTTCTCCGGTGCGAAAGCGGGCGAACAGCTGACCCTTACCTATAAGGACGAAAACCCACAGGTGAACTTCAAGCAGGGCAACATCGAACGTCCTACCCGGTACACCTCCACCACTACTGCCCGCGGTGCGGACGATGCCCTGCGCGTTGCCGTCCTCCGCATGGGAAACAGCTATGAGGGTGTACGCCTCACCCTGGCTTCTCCCGAGACAACCTATCTCGACAAGAGCCTTGCCGCCCTGCTCGACGACATCAGCAAGGCGAACGGAGGTATAAAGTGGAATCTGAACTGTCTGGCGGACATCCCCATCCATGTCGATGTGGAACCGCAAGAAACTTATATGCGCGTCACCGTACGCATCCTCGACTGGCAAGTCATCTACCGCCCCGTGAACCTCGGCGAGTATTGATAAAGCCCACGTCAACTAAAATACGAATTCTCTATGCGAAGAATAACGAACATACTGCTGACCACACTGGCTGCCGGTTCGCTGGTGGCATGCTCGGATGAGCGTCTCGTGCCTGCCGACCCTGACGGAAAGGCAGGACTCGGTGGAAGCTCCTATATGAACCTCAGCGTTTATGTGGGCGATCTGCCTTTTGGAGGTACCCGTGCCGGAGAGACGGAGGAGGAGACCACCGAAGGACTCAATGACGACAACGTCAAGGAGCCGCGGGTGGAGTACATCAACCTCCTGATGCGTGCCACCGGAGACGATGCGCCCATCGATACCCGTGAGTTTAATTCGGCAAACGGTACGGCGGAAGAGAACCTGCTCATCTACGAGACTCCCTACTACAAGTCAAAGCATGCCTGGGAGGTCAAGCCGATGGAGTACGGCTTCATGGCGGTTGCCAACCATAAGGCAGACTTCAGCCGTTACCCCGACGACGCGACGAAGACACCGGACATCGAACCCGGCGATAGCAACAACTATGAGGCGGTCACGCTGGACCCGATTACCGGGAAATTTGTCCTGAAGTCAACCCATGAACCCGTGGATGACGGATACCTGATGCAACCCATGCTCGTGCAGGGTGAATACAGCTACATGCAGCGCTTCGCCATGATTTCGAATGCCGTGCAGAAGACCATCATCCCCGGTGTGACGAAGGAGCAGGCGGAAAGCCCCCTCTTCAATCCGCAGCTCAACAACAACGTGGACTTCGAGCTGGAACGTGTCGTGGCGAAAGCTTCGGTCATCGGACCCATTTCCATGCGACTGACGCTCAAGGGCAGCTACCTGGGTGAGTTCTACTTCGACTATTATACGGTCTCCCGCATGCCCGACCGTTTCTATGCACTCGGCGGTGCGAAGAAGAATCCGCCGCATGCCATCTTCCTCAACAACGGAGCGTATGCCACCGACCGGAATAACCGGCAGAATGTGCCTAAGGGCATCGCCTCACGAATCGGCGATGGTGACTACCTCGCAGGAGCGGCACGTCAATATGGGTTTATCGGCGATGATTATTTCTTTGACGGCTATCCTTTTGTTTATAAGGTGATGGGGGTACAGCGTCCTTCGACCCGTCTGGAGCATCTCTACGGCGTCTATCTGCCGGAGAACTTCCGGAGCGATGCTGCACCCTTGTTGTGGTTCAACACGTCGCACTTCAAGGTTTATGGCATTTTCGACCCTCTGCCCGATAAGTTCGTGGATGCAAAGGTTTATGCAGATAATGCCGGCAAGCGTCCTGCCGACTGGGACCGTACCTTCTATTTCTGCAAGGAGCTGAACGGTTTCTGCTATTCGCTCGACAACCTGACTGCAGAACAGAAGGCATACAACTGGTATAAGTACACCAACGGACGCGGCTTCTACCGTACTCCGGTCCATGTAGACCCCATCGACGCGGACTTCAATGAGTATGGCAGACCTGTGAAGAATGCCGACATCGAGCGCAACCATTTCTATATCGTGGAGATAGAGGGCATCTCCGATATGCCGTCCAATTGGGATAACGTCGACCCCGGTACGGGTGGAGGAACGAACGCTTCCGGCATGGTGAAGCATGGCAACAGCGACCGTCCGTCGAACCTCTTCCGCGACGAAGCCAACAAGTATGTATCACAGGCGGATGATGGGGGAGTGTTGGATTACGCTCCTGACTTCTGTACGCCTGAAGACTATCTTGCCAACTGGCAGGACGTTCCCAATTTGAAGTTCGACACCAAGTGGGGCGACGACCTCTATCTGGCGAAGCCTTCTGACGGCAAGACCGACAAGCCCTATGACAACATCGACGAGAACACGCCCATCAACAGCAAGCGCGTGACCCTGCGTGTCCGTGCCCGGGTGATGAGGTGGAATGTGCAGGGCTTCAAGGGCACCATCGGACAGGGCGACTATACGACCACCTATTGATGTCCGAACGAGACAGGATGACTGACTACATGTGTAACGAACCAAACAAAAACAAGATATGAAACGAACAACCCTATGGACCTGCCTGGCGGCGTGCTTCCTCCTTCTCGGACTGGGAGCATGCAGCAAGGATGAGATAGGCGGCGGAGGCAACGCACCCGATGGCGAGACGTTCAAGCTCCGCATCCGCGCCTCGATTGTAGGCTTGGGAAGGATGGCGGAAGGCAATACGCGCGTGGCGACGGTGACGCCTGCGCCTGAACCGGTAGACTCTGCACACTATTTTGATGTGGATGCCGACGCCGATGCCTACGACCAGTATGTGTCACAATACAACCTCGTGAACTACTACGAGGACTTCGTGGGAAACATCCATGTCTTCCTGCTCACCGATAACAACACTATTCTGATGCACAAGCGTTTTGTATCGTCACTCCCCAAGAAGGGAGAGGATGTGATGATTCCCGTCTCTAAGTCAGGAAGCAGCGACGAGGTGCTCTACTATGAGCTGCATTACGACATGCCTGACAAAATTGTTCCCGAGATGATTAACAACCACGTGAAGCGCATCGTGCTCGTAGCCAACGAACCTTTCAGTGCTGACGGCAGCACAAGCCTTTTTGGTGAGGAGGTGAATGTTCTCTTCTCCGAGTATGCCAAAAGAACCATCGACAACCCCATCCGCACCGAGGCTGACCTGCTCAACGCCGTGCAGGCGGACAAACGTCCTTACGGACTGACCATGATCGGTTCGGTGGACTTTACGGGCGACTTGCAGAGCTGGAACGAGAACCCTGTGCAGGTGAAGCTCTATCGCAACATGGCAAAGGTGGTGGTGGACATCGTGCATGAGAACAGTGACACAAACAAGGCGGAAGAGCTGCAATACATCCTTGGCACCGAGCTGGTGAATGCTCCGGCAAAGATTCAGGTTGCCTCGCCGCTCTTTGCAGACGCTGCTACCCGACCTGAACCTTTCTGGAGGGGATTTGCCGCAACCCTGCCTGCCACACCGACGGAGACTTACACCAACGAGGTGCAGGTGACTACGCTGAAGGACACGACGACCGTCTACGACTTCAGCCTCCAGACACAGTCCGCCATCCGGCGTACCTACTACATCCCGCCTGCCTCTTTCAGGACCGTAGACAAGCTCCCCTCGCTCAAAATCTACACGAGCTACAACGAAAGCCTGATGTACAGGGAGGGGCATTCGGCTGCCGAGTATTCGGACAAGACCTACGTGATTCCCTTGCCGGGCGGCAGTGCCGATACGGATAAGTTCAGCTTCTATGCCAACCGGCTCAACTACTACCGCATGACGTACAAAGGCGACAGGCCCGACTACTACCGCATCCTCTTTGCCCCCTTGGGCGGAGACTATCACCTGCGCGAAGTGGTGGTGCGCGACGAGCCGTTCTTTAACTTGGACATCTAATCAGTTAGCTTATGAAGAAGACCCATTTACTCTATAGCTTGGGCGTGGCGTTGCTTGCCCTGCCTGCCTGTACGGATAAGGAGATTGCTCCGGAAGATGCGACACAGCGTCCTGCCGACGGTTTCCTCTTCCGTCCCGAGACCCGTGCCGACGGGATACCCATCATCGACGGCAACCGTCAGTGGATTGAGAAGGTGTCCATGACCAAAGGCCTGGATGATTCAGAACGTAAGGAATTCCCGAATCCCAACGAGCAGGGCGACCTGAGTACGTACGACGACGAGACGCACCAGTTCATTGCGCGACGGGATAAGACGAAGGAGCCGTTTGCCTCGTGGCTCAATCAGTCAACTACTTTCTACTACCTGGGTTACCCGAATATCGACCGGTTGACAAATCCGATTAAGGGGGATGAATCCTTCCTGGCGAATGCCCGCGGCTGGGACTACGAGGAACGGTACAGCTGGAATGGAATCAAATACTATGATTTCAAACCGGCCAGGGTTCATCATCCCTTGACCTCGGATGATTATGATTGGCTTCCGACCTATACCATAGATGATGTCAACCATGTTGCCTTGTCGACCAACGGTATCTTCTCCTATGCGGCGGACATTCTCAATGTGGCAGGGACACACTTCACCAATTTTTATGGCACGAAGGTGAACGACACGTTTTCGTTCATCTCTTGGAAGGGGCAGTGGAATCAGACGGTGGGCTATCAGAACAGAGAACCCAAGCCTGATTTCTCCGGCTGGTACGTCCGTAGCAACATGGTGTACCAGTATGACATGGACCTGATGAAGCAGATTACCCACAACCGGGTGATTTTCTCAGGAAACAAGCAGTACAAGCCCGAAGCACCGAGCGAGAATGTGGCAGGAAAGGACGGCTATCTCTACAAGACGTTTGACATGAAGGCGCGCATGGCTCGACTCATTATCCGTGTGAAGTCTTCGTATGACCAGAGCAAGCCATCGAATGCCACTGACCAATACTGGCTGGGAGACTTGCTCGTGATGCAAATCCCCCAATTCTTCCGTATGGATGACCAGAATTTCTTTCCGTTGCTGGATATCAAGGAATATGGAGATACCGAAAAGGATTTGAAGAGGAGAGACAAACCCAAAGATGGAGAGGGCAACCACTTCTCGCTGGATAATGCCAGTGGATGGACCAAGAAAATGGGAGAGCCGGGAAAGTTCATCGAATTGATGAATGAATACCAAAGCACGAATCACGCTTATGAAGTCTCGATGAAGTTCCATCCAATCCGGAACGCGGACGTAACGGTCTATGCGGATAAATACAATGCCACCATGGGGCGCGACCGTACAGCAAAGGGAAATGCGGCAGAATATAACACGCCCAATTATAAGACTGTATGCGATGTGTATATTCCGCCGTTCGACCCACGGAAAGCACCCATTCAGGGCTTCGTACGCTGGATGGAGAAGGATGGTACGCCTATTGACTATGCAAATAAGATAAACAATCAGACCGGTCAGAAGTTTACGAGTGACGAGGCAAAGATTCTTCAGGCAAATGCCAGACAGTGTATGTTCTTGTCTGTGAATTATTTCCCTCACATTCGTCTGAACATCCGCAGACCCTATCAGTCTTCCACTGGTGGAGAAAACTGGGTGGAAATCACTGATATCCCCATTGGAAAATTGAACTATGACTTGATTCCGCCTTTAAAGAATGCGGCTGCTGTCACTTCAGATGTCAGCAACGAAATCCTGAAGTATTTCCCCTCCATTGTCGAGCCGGGACATACCTACCAGCTGGACATCTCCGTGGGCTTCGGGGGTGATGTGGAAATACGGACCTATGACAGCGGCAAGCTCATCCGTCACGACCGCATCGTGAAGTACGGCGAGGTGGCAAAGCCCATCCGGGACCAGTACGACTTCGACCAGTCTGCTCCCGACCTCGTATATTGATTAGTTGACAAGTAACAAGTAAAATAAGAAAAACAACGATATGAAGAAACGAACCTTACTGACCCTGTGGTCTGCATTCACACTCCTGTTCGCCGTGAGCAGTTGTGTGGACGACGATTTGGTGACAGGCGGTGGAGACAGCTCGTCGGACTTGCTGGACATCGCCCTCAGTATGGATGCCTATCCGAAGAAGAACATCGGCACACGTGCCTCGCTCAGCGAGGTGGAGGAGAACGTCCCCCAGAATGTGTTCGTCATGCTCTTTGACCACCAGGGAAAGATACTTCCTCTGAGAATCAATCAGGAGAACGGCGAGCATGTGTACCTCGGCGAGTCGTCCATGACTGCCAATACCTACAACGGGGAGGTGCGCGGCGCCCTCCGTGGTAGCTATCAGGTGTCACTGGGGGTGGTGCGTTCGGCTGTGAAGGAACGTTATCCGAACCTGGACAACCAGATGGCTGTCAGCTATCCCTTGCAGGCAGTCTCTATCGGCAACATGCTGCTCAACTCGCCCGAATACTGGTTCAGCAACCAGAAAGGAGAGGAGGACCAGCTGTTCCGCCTCAATGCCTGGGTGAAGGGGAAGATACAGAGTGGCGCACTCCTGACTCTCGATGACCTGAAAAAGGAGGTGGCATACCTCGCCACCATCTTCCGTGAGGACGACCCCGAGGCGAACAACCGGTCGAGCGACCGCTCCTACATCGATGACGTTACCATCCGGGCTACGCGTAAAGCGACAATCGTGACCACTGAATTTTCCCTGCCGGACATCGACTCCTATGAGGGTATCACCGACCGTTCGCAGGGCTTGCTGATGAGTGGTGTCAGCGCGACTCCCGTCACGGTCAACCTCAACGGCGTGCGCGGTGTGACGATTCCCGTCGACCTGCAACGTCTGGATGCCAAGGTGGAGGTGCACTTCCGCAGTGTGAACCCCAACCTGCGCGTCTTCCCCAAGAGCTGGCGCGTGCACAACATCCCCACCGCCTCCCTACTGCTGGCTGACGCGAACCATAGTTATCCCAACAAGCTGACGGACAAGGAAGACACTTATCCCCTCAGACGATACAATCCCGACAACATGCGCTGGCGTCTGTTCGACTTCGTGAAGGTGCTCGAAAATGGTGTGGTGAAGGAAGGCTATGTCCCCGACGCCTACACCGGAGGAACGGACAACATGTCCGGCTTTGTCTTCTACATGCCCGAAGTCAAGCTGGACCCGCAGAAGCAAATCAATGCCAGCGAATGGGATGCGAAATACAAGTCTGTCCTGAAGGCAGGAAATATCCAATCCATCAACGACTTCACGCCTGAAGACCGCCTGCGCTACCTCTACGGCATGCGTGCCCGCCTTGCCAAGCAGCAGCAGACCCCCGAGTCGGAGACCTATAAGGACTACGTCACGGTGAACCCGACGAACGGACAGTACTACCACGGCGGACAGGCTCTGACGAACGTGGACAAGGGGGGTAACTTCCTGCCCTTCGAATATGCGCCGAAGGATGCCGTGTGGATTGAAATCATGGCGGATGTCTACGAGGATGTGAAGGACAACACCGGCAGCCTCAACCGTAAGCGCGTCGGTCAGAA
>ULTX01054396.1_pt1 | contig 11157 bp, 9 predicted proteins | sample 1958041 | NCBI WGS metagenome assembly ULTX01 (sample SAMEA4835747, study PRJEB28245) | human gut metagenome | biome: gut microbiome; material: fecal sample | place: Denmark | collected 2008
ATCTGACCGCTATTGGTAGCTACCGCAATATCGGCAATAGTAGCATCTTCCGTCTCGCCCGAACGATGGGAAGTAACCGTAGTATAGCCGTGACGATGGGCCATTTCGATGGCATCGAGTGTTTCACTCAACGAACCAATCTGATTCACTTTAATCAAAATGGAATTGGCACAACCGGTAGCGATACCCTTCGACAGGAACTCTACATTCGTAACAAACAAGTCATCGCCTACCAACTGGCAACGGTCGCCGATACGGGCCGTCAGCTGCTTCCAGCCTTCCCAATCGTTTTCACTCATACCGTCTTCGATGGAATCAATCGGATATTTGCCAATCAATTCTTCCAGATAAGCAATCTGTTCTTCCGAAGTACGCTTCTTTCCTCTTTCACCCTCAAAAATGGTATAATCGTATATACCGTCCTTGTAGAATTCGGAAGAAGCACAGTCCATCCCAATCATCACATCCTTTCCGGGTACGTATCCGGCTTTCTGGATAGCCGCCAGGATAGATTCCAAGGCATCTTCGGTTCCGTTCAAGGCCGGCGCGAAACCTCCTTCATCGCCTACCGCCGTACTCAGTCCACGGTCGTGCAACACTTTCTTCAAGGCATGGAACACTTCGGCTCCCATACGTAGTCCCTCACGGAAAGAAGAAGCCCCTACCGGACGAATCATAAATTCCTGGAAAGCTATCGGAGCATCGCTATGAGAACCTCCGTTAATGATATTCATCATCGGAACCGGCAAGACATAGGTATTTACCCCACCGATATACCGGTACAACGGAATATTCAGGTAATTGGCCGCCGCTTTGGCTACCGCCAGAGATACGCCTAAGATGGCATTGGCACCCAGATTCGATTTTGTTTGGGTACCGTCCAGTTCCAGCATTTTCTTATCGATTGCACGCTGCTCCAGTACCGACCAGCCTGCCAATGCAGGAGCAATAACCTTATTGACATTTTCAACCGCTTTCAACACTCCTTTTCCACCATAACGGCTGGCATCTTTATCGCGAAGTTCCAACGCTTCATGTTCACCGGTAGAAGCACCCGACGGAACAGACGCACGTCCGATGATACCTGATTCCAATTTCACTTCCACTTCCACGGTAGGATTTCCGCGTGAATCAAGGATTTCACGACCTATAATTGATTTGATTTTCATACTTTATTTTTTTGAGATTTATTTTTCTATTTTTTGTATGACAAAGTTCTGAATTTCTGATAGACAATACAATACCTCGAATTAGGTATTTTTATCCATTCTAAATTACACTCTTTTGTCAGAAGAAAAAAGGTCTGATCCGTAAAACCGGACCAGACCTCTCTATCCAATAATCAATTTTATTTATGTAGTCAGAACCTTATCAAAAATCAGAAATTTGTCTTCTTCACTTCGAAGTAAGCCTGAGGATGCAGACAAGCCGGACAAGTTTCAGGAGCTTCCTTACCTACGAACAGGTAACCGCAATTACGACACTGCCATACTACTTCCACATCTTTCTTGAACACCTTATCATCTTCAATATTCTTGGCCAATGCCAGATATCTTTCTTCGTGTCCCTTTTCAGCTACCGCAATCTCACGATACATCTTGGCAATAGCCGGGAAACCTTCTTCGTCAGCAATATCGGCAAATTTCGGATAATCCATGGTCCACTCTTCATTTTCACCTTCAGCCGCAGCCTTCAGATTCTCGATGGTAGAACCGATAACACCAGCCGGAAAACTTGCATTGATTTCTACTTTGCCACCTTCCAGCCATTTGAACATACGCTTTGCATGTTCCTTTTCCTGGTCGGCCGTTTCAGTAAAGATAGCCGCAATCTGTTCGAAACCTTCTTTCTTCGCAGCACTTGCAAAGTAAGTATAACGCATTCTGGCCTGTGATTCACCAGCAAATGAAGTAGCCAAATTCTTTTCTGTTCTTGTTCCTTTAATACTCTTTCCCATAATAATTAGTTATTAGTGATTATACTTGGTTTTCTTTTTGGTATTACAAAGATAAGAAGAATAATTCAAATTTGAAATGATTACAATTTTTATTTAACTATCTTTAAGTATAAAACCGAGAATCTTTCTACAAGATAAAAAGAAAACAGGGATTATTCATGATTTGTTCAATGAAATTCATACTTTTGCATCATTTTTTATAATTTATAACAAACAAAGACATGAAAGGATTTGATTTTAGGCCTAAGCTGTTCACCATGCTGAAAAGCTACACGAAAGCAGACCTGACCACTGACCTGATGGCAGGTATCATTGTAGGTATTGTGGCATTGCCTTTGGCTATTGCATTCGGTATCGCATCAGGAGTAAGCCCGGAAAAAGGTATCATCACGGCTATCGTAGCCGGTTTCATCATTTCGCTTCTGGGAGGAAGCAAAGTACAGATAGGTGGTCCTACCGGAGCATTTATTGTCATCATTTACGGAATTATCCAACAATACGGCATAGAGGGACTGATGGTCGCTACCATGATGGCCGGTGTATTACTTATATTATTAGGTGTATTCAAACTGGGTACTGTCATCAAATTTATTCCCTATCCTATTATCATCGGATTTACCAGCGGTATCGCCGTTACAATCTTTACGACACAGATAGCCGATATTTTCGGACTTGATTTCCAGGGAGAGAAAGTACCGGGCGATTTCATCGGAAAATGGCTGGTTTATGCACGCCACTTCGATAGTGTGAACTGGTGGAATTTCCTGGTCAGCATTATCAGTATCTTCATCATCGCCATCACACCGAAATTTTCGAAAAAGATTCCCGGTTCACTTGTAGCCATCGTTCTGGTAACCGTAGGAGTCTATCTATTGAAAATGTATGGAGGTATCACCTGTATCGATACCATCGGCGACCGTTTCAGCATCAAGGCCCAACTTCCTGATGCAGCCGTACCTACTTTAGACTGGGAAGCTATCAAAAACCTGTTTCCGGTAGCCATTACCATCGCCGTATTGGGAGCCATCGAATCTCTGTTATCGGCAGCCGTAGCCGACGGTGTTATTGGTGACCGTCACGACTCTAACACCGAACTGGTGGCACAAGGTATTGCCAACGTAGTTTCTCCGATTTTCGGAGGTATTCCGGCTACCGGTGCCATTGCACGTACCATGACAAACATCAATAATGGCGGACGCTCACCTATTGCCGGTATCGTACACGCTATTGTCCTGTTATTGATTCTGTTGTTCCTGATGCCGCTGGCAAAATATATCCCAATGGCATGTCTGGCCGGAGTTCTGGTTATCGTATCATACAATATGAGCGGATGGCGGGTATTCAAAGGTCTCCTGAAAAACCCGAAAGCGGATGTAGTGGTATTACTGATTACTTTTTTCCTGACCGTTATTTTCGACCTGACCGTAGCTATCGAGGTGGGACTGGTCATCGCTTGTGTGCTCTTCATGAAACGTGTCATGGAAACAACTCAGATTTCTGTCATTACCGACGAAATTGACCCGAACAAGGAATCCGATCTGGAAGTACACGAAGAGCATCTGATAGTACCCAACGGTGTCGAAGTATACGAAATCAACGGTCCGTATTTCTTCGGTATCGCTACCAAATTCGAAGAAATCATGGCCAGCCTGGGAGACAGACCGAAAATCCGTATCATCCGTATGAGAAAAGTTCCGTTTATCGATTCCACAGGAATCCATAACCTGACAACTCTGTGTGAAATGAGTCAGAAGGAAAATATTCATATCATTCTTTCGGGTGTCAATCCACAGGTGCATAATGTATTGGAAAAATCAGGCTTTTATGAACTGCTCGGTAAGGAAAATATCTGTAGCAACATCAACGAAGCACTGGAAGTAGCCAGCCGAGAAATAGTAGAACTGAACAAGGATTAACAAAGTTATCCACAGATATCAACAAACAAAGGCCGTCCCAAAGGAATAAGCTCCAATTGGAACGGCTTTTCTATTTTTCTTCCTCATCAATACGAAGCACTTGCCTTGATTCCGGCCTTCTCCAGCAAAGCTACAATCCTATCAAGTTCTTCATGAGTGGCTTTCTGCAAGGCATGGTCAGGAGTTTCCCTGTCAATAGTATAGACCATCACCTGCCGGGGAGCGATTTCTTTCACTACTTCCAACCAAGGCAATACGTAACGATCGGTCGTATTGTCAACATCCACACCTGTTTCGGTCTTTCCTTTGAGGAACATACTTTGAACAATCAGATTTCCCTGAAACGCCTTCATTCCTTCAATAATCCGATTGACATCATAATGACCTGTCGGGCAATCTACCAACCGGATATAATCGCTATCAACCGTATCCAGCTTCAAGATATTATTATCTATTTTATTCAAGGCTGCGAATACCTCAGGCTTATGAATAAACGTAGCATTACTTAACACACTAACTTTGGCTTGGGGAAAATAACGATCGCGCAACACCAACGTATCATCAATGATACTGGCAAAATCCGGATGTGAAGTCGGTTCACCGTTACCGGCAAACGTCAATACATTCGGTTCCGGACCGATTTCCTTCATATCTTTCAACTTTTTTTCCAACGCCTCACGCACCTCTTCCCTAGAAGGAAGTTTAGTGTGAGGACGATGGTCCTTATTATACCCGCATTCACAATAAATGCAATCGAATGTACAGAACTTTCCATCTGCCGGAAGCAGATTGATACCTAACGATACCCCCAACCGGCGACTATGTACCGGACCAAAAATGGGAGAAGGATAAATGACAGTTGCCATAAAACAATCCATTAATGAATAATAATCCGACTACAAAGATATAAAATCTGTATATATCCTGTTATTATCCTCACCACTTAACCCGTAACTGTAACTGAATATCTGCTTTGTTATTTCCTATTATTTCTTCAGTACCAGAACTGATTCGATTACGGTCGGAATAATGAGTCCACCCCCATTTGGCCTGTAACATCCAACGTTTTCCTCTGTCATACCGCAAATTCACCGCTACCCTATATCCCTTTCCTTCTAAAGAATTCATAGAAAAGGTATACAACAGTCCCGGTTCGTACAAATAAACACGCGAATCATAATTATCCGTCTGGAACCACACACCACTGATGCTTCCTTGTAACGGAAAATCTTCAAATAGAAATTTTAAAGTTTCCCCTAAAGCATAACCGTTTCCTCTATCATTACCTCCATAAGACGTGTGTACATATTCAGCAATAGTCTTAGTAGTCAGAAAAGGATAAGGTGCATAAGTAATCTGCGAATGTAAACGTTGACGAAGATAAGGTAATACAGATTTTTTCTCATCACTTAATGTATGATTTTTCGCTTTATTCTTGATACTATATTTTATTAACATCCCCAGTGAATTAGAATGTGAATAACTTAACAGTACATTTCCGGATACTCCCAACGTATTCCGGTAATCTACCTGATAACGATACCAAGGGAAATAAAAGAAATCTCCATAAGCAGATAAATTTATAGAGTGTAATATTTTTGTTTCCAATCCAATACAAATTCCAGCTTCATTACTGTTTTTTGAATTTTCTCCCCAAGCATTGCTCATCAACGAATGATACCGTTTGTCATAATATCTGTTGATAAGTATCCAAGTAGTATTAACAGTTGGTGAATAACGGATTGTATTCAACGTAGCAATAGCTCCTTGCCTATCCATAGCCGTTTCCCCTGCCCACATCCATCGATGGTTTAAAAACCATTTGTAATGCAGCCCGATATTTAGGAACTTCCGTCCTCTCGGCTCAAAACGATTATAAAGTTTTTCAACCGGATTCAACAGTTTATCATAAGAGTTATAAACAGCTGTTAATCCAGCTTCCAAAAACTTTCCATTATAGGATAAATGACTACCTATCAAGTGATTGGAAACCGTGTTCTTCTTCTCCAGATCTTTCTGAAGACGATGCATGCCATCAGTTTTAAACGATCGTATTTCAGAGTTATCAACCAGTGCATCTAAGCTACGGAACGAATAAAAGACCGATGCATTCCATCGTTTTCCCCATTTCCATGTTCCTCCTATTCCACGAAGATATCCGGTTTCAGCAGTTGAAGTAAACTTGGTCAACCCGTTCCCCATCCTGCCGAAAGAAGCAACTGTAGTTCCCAATCCCATACTGGCACTCGTATTCAATACCAGTCCGTATCCGAAGTTTGCCCGATAATTACCTAATACCAAAGTTTTCAGCCGACCTATATCTTGCAGGAAAAAAGAAACTGCGTAAAAGTCATACCCCTTCCGGTTTACTCCCCGAAAGAAAGGTTCCCCGGCATCTTTTTCAGCCGAAAAACAAAAAAATAGACGATTAGCAAAACTGAAACGATAGCGGATATTATGATAAAAAGCATCCCCTAAATATTTCCGGTTCGGATACTTATCCAAAGTTTCTGCACTATATCCAGCGTATCCTGCTTTCTGATTCAACGACCTCCCTACCCGTGTCAACAACTCCTGTTTATTTCTTGTCCATATCTTCCGCCAATCCGTTTTCCTATCTTCAGGCACTTCTCCTACATAGACAAAATCCTGTAAATAACGCCTGGTTCTCCAATCCATTCCCTCCACACCCCAAAGTTCATTGATACTAAGCATCGCTCCGTACTTATATAGGTAATAGAGAATATTTTCTATCAGCTGATCGGATAAAAAAGGAAACTGTTCCAACTGTTCACGAGTAGCTGTATTCAAATTTAACGGGTGTTCGGCCAAGTCTTGTAACTCTTCATTCATCATAGTCCAGTCCACCATTTCTTCATCAGAAGAAATCTGTTCGTTCCATTCCATCCACTCCGATTGTGCACATATAGGTGTTAAAAAATAAAATATTAATAACCAATAAATTAATAAGGATTTCCACATGATCTTCAACCAGTTATCAACAATGAACAAATACGTTAATTTTTATATCAAAAAGTAGATGTCTTCATTATTATTCCTTATTTTTGCGGCCATGAAGCGTTACTACTATATATTCCTGGTAGTGCTGTGTGCCTTTACAACCTTTGCTACGGCTACAGCCCAAGAAAAAACCGTAGCTCAAGGCGGTTATAAAGTACCCGTATGTGTCTACCAAGGAGATACTATACCTTGTATAACGCTCAGAAACATTTATATTTACCCTCCGATAAAGTTCAAGAATAAAAAGCAACAAAAATACTATTGGAAACTGGTGAGAGATGTGAAAAAAACACTCCCTCTTGCAAAGGAAATCAGAAACGTAGTTATCGAAACTTATGAATTTCTGGAAACTCTTCCAGATGAAAAATCACGTGATAAACACATCAAAGCAGTAGAGAAAGGATTAAAAGAACAATACACCCCTAAAATGAAGAAACTTACCTTCTCGCAAGGAAAACTACTGATAAAACTGGTAAACCGAGAGTGTAACCAATCCTCCTATCAATTGGTAAAAGCTTTCATGGGTCCATTCAAAGCTGGATTCTATCAGACTTTTGCGGCACTTTTCGGAGCTAGCCTGAAAAAAGAATATGATCCGGAAGACGATGATAAGATGGTGGAAAGAGTTGTGACTCTAGTAGAAAACGGACAACTATAGTGCTTTATAAATGTAAGAAAATCAATGAATTAACAAGTTATCAAGCACTTATTAACAAGCCAGGTATTTTCCAATCAAGCCTCTATAAAAGCATGTGGAAATTCCCTGGCTGATATCAAATTTATCCCAATCTGAACTGCATCAGTTTATTGGCAAACTCCCAAAGTACGATACCTGCCGTAACCGAAACATTCAAAGAATGTTTCGTTCCATACTGAGGAATCTCAATACATCCATCACATAAATCTACTACTTCCTGCTGAACACCTTTCACTTCATTTCCCATAATAATGGCATATTTCTTATTCTTATCCAGTACCAGTTCATTCAATAAAGTACTTCCTTCACACTGTTCAATAGCCAATACGGTATATCCTTCTTTATGAAGCTCATCTACAGCTTCCTGTGTATGCTTTACATAAGTCCAATCTACTGTATTTTCAGCTCCTAACGCTGTTTTGTGCATCTCTGGATGTGGAGGAGTAGCAGTAATCCCGCACAGGTAAATCCGGTTGACCAGAAAAGCATCGGAAGTACGGAAAACAGCTCCAATATTATGTAAGCTTCGTACTTCATCCAGAACCACTACTAAAGGAAGCTTTTCAGCTTCTTTGAACTCCTCTACCGTCAAACGGTTCATCTCTGTTATCTTCAGTTTTCTCAATTCGGACATAACTTCATTCATTTAGGTGTACAAAGATAAGAACTATCTTAATAACCCTGTTGAAAACAGTTGAAAAGGTGTAGACAATGTGGGGAGAGAAAATGATAACTTATCATTGGATATTACAAATAAAAGACTATAACCAGTTAGAAACCAACAATCCAAAAAAGTTAATCAAAACTTACTTTCTTGATTTGAACATATTTTTAGTCGGAAAATACGAACTCATAACAGGAAAGTTGTTAACTTTGCGTATTATGAACATTTTGTTCAAAAAGAATATAAGACATATATAATCAGCATAAAAGCATGTTGATGGAAGACTTATATCTTATCAATTAATATTCATAACTAAAAGAGCAAAAAAAACGGTTTCTTTTTACTAACAATATTAACCGACTATTATCAATATCATAAATTCTTTTTTGAGAAAGAAAAAATATAAAATTAATATGAATCGAGAAGAATGGGTTAAAAAAGGGTATGTTGATGAACCCGTAGACAAGTCAATGGACTTGAAAGCTGAAATCAAACGTTTGTGCAAGGAAAAGAACGCTGTGATTCTCGGCCATTTCTACCAAGCCGACGAAATCCAGGAAATAGCCGATTTTATCGGAGATAGTTTGGCTTTGGCACAATGGGCTGCCAAAACCGATGCTGATATAATTGTGATGTGTGGTGTACATTTTATGGGAGAAACTGCCAAGATTCTATGCCCTGACAAAAAGGTGCTGATTCCTGATCTGAATGCGGGTTGTTCGTTGGCCGATAGTTGTCCGGCAAATACCTTCAGTCAGTTTGTAAAAGAACATCCGGGTTATACTGTTATATCTTATGTCAACACAAGTGCAGCTGTTAAAGCTGTGACTGACGTAGTAGTGACTTCTACTAATGCCAAACAGATTGTAGAAAGTTTTCCTGCTGATGAAAAAATAATTTTTGGTCCGGACAAGAATTTGGGAAATTATATCAATTCTATTACTGGTCGTAATATGTTGTTGTGGAACGGAGCCTGTCATGTACATGAACGGTTTTCAGTAGAAAAGATTATTGAGTTGAAACAACAATACCCGGATGCTGCTGTGCTAGTACATCCGGAATGTAAGGGAGCGGTGGCCAAATTGGCCGATAAGGTAGGTTCTACTGCTGGTTTGTTGAAGTATGCTATGGCAAGTGATAAGAAAAACTTTATTGTGGCTACCGAAAGTGGTATTTTGTATGAGATGCGCAACAAATGTCCGGAAAAGAATTTTATTCCTGCTCCACCGGAAGACAGCACCTGTGCTTGCAATGAATGTAATTTCATGCGTTTGAATACTCTCGAAAAACTATACAATACATTGAAATATGAATGGCCAGAAGTGCAGGTAGAAGCTTTTATAGCCGAAAAAGCTATCCGTCCAATAACCCGCATGTTGGAAATATCGGAGAAGCTAGGCTTATAAAGCCTTTCTGTTGCTTTTGAGAAAGTTATAGGCTACTTGTTATCTTTGATTTTGTAAATGACAAGTGGCCTATTTTATTGAAATAACGGTGAGGAAATTGTTAACAAATCCATTATCTGATATTTCTTTTCTTAAAACATGTTATATAGCATACTTTTTAAGTCTTAATACTTGCATATATCCAGATATTCCGTACCTTTGCATCGTGTTTTTCATAGTATTAGATTTAAGGTTAACAAAGGTTGGAGTACAGCGGTACTCCTTTTTTTATGCCTGTTTGTTTTTATAGTCTTGCTGTGACTATCAGAATTTTCTTTGCGTTACATTGGTTGGTTATTGGTTATATGCTATACATTAACGACGAAAATACTTGAGAAATTCTATGAATCATATGACGAAAATGGAGAACTTGGCAATATTTTAAATAAATAGTCGTTGATTTTTTTGTATTTTTCACAAATAGTTAATACTTTTACACGTATGTAGAACAAGCGTGTTTTACCTAAGTGCTATAAAAGCGTAGATTGGATTTTCTTTTGAAATAGTATAACAAGTAATTGGCCCTTTGTTTTTTATTATCAGATTTTTTTCCGTATACGTGACCTCTTAAACTTATAAATAGAATTTCATTAAGGGATTTTATTTATTTCGGTAATTGGATAATATGGCCTTTTTTGAAGAAATCTGTTTGGTGACCTTTCGAAGAAATATTATCGAGGTGGTCGTAAACGTTGTTTTAACATTGTTTATTCAACGATTTTTTCAAATGCCTTCTTGTATTTCAGGGAGGTTGTTTTAGTTAATAATTATTAAATGACATCTTCTTTAAAGGGTAGACTATGAAAAAAGAATTGAGACGTTCGTTTTTACAAAAAAACGAAATAGATGATTGTATGGTAGAATTATTAAAAAAATATGGCTCTTACATTCGTGCAAAAGCTATTAGCGCTGTATCCAATGAAGCTGAAAGAGAAGAGCTGACAGCTGGTATTATAGTTCATCTTTATGAAAAACTTTCAAAGATGGTTTATACCGAAGAAGGAAAATTCGAGTATTGGTTGCATACAGTGGTGAATCATTATATTGTCAGTTGGAGGCGTAAAAAGGCTAAAAGGTTACCGATTTCAGATATTGCGCTTGAACGAATACCTTCTGTTTCTTCTTTTGGAGAAAGTCTCCATCGTGAAAGATTATATGAAACTTTATGGAAAGCTGTGGATACTTTGGAAGATTCACAGCGTGAAATTTTATTATTACATTTTCAACAAGGAATTCGTTTAACACAGATTGCAAAGATGAAAGGGATTCCCTATAATACATTCTATAAAAAGTTTAAGAAAACACTTGTTATCTTAGAACGTATATGTATTGAGCGAGGACTTACATATGATGAGAGTCTATGGTTACAATCTCATAGACCTTGATATTATACCTGTTTCTTAAAAATGATTTAGACGTTTTAGATAAAAGATGCTCGTGTTCTGTTTAAAATGTCC
>ULTX01026048.1_pt1 | contig 11061 bp, 10 predicted proteins | sample 1958041 | NCBI WGS metagenome assembly ULTX01 (sample SAMEA4835747, study PRJEB28245) | human gut metagenome | biome: gut microbiome; material: fecal sample | place: Denmark | collected 2008
GCGAAGGTTTATTTCCCGGACACATACTCTCGAACGCTGCCGAACGAATCGTACGGTTACGCAACGTCAAAGGTCCTAATGTGACCGGAGTAAACAATTTCGAATCTTTCATATTTTTCAATATATATAAGGTATAATCCGTTTCCGTTTTCCTACAGCCTTCGTACCGAATTCATCACAATACCGATGATAAATGGCATTGGCACGTGGAACTAAATTGGCAGCCGTCCACCAGACAAACACCCATGCGGCAGGCGAAGCCGTGAGTACGGCAAATCCCGTCCATTCCACCAGTTCCCCGAAATAATTGGCAGAAGTAACATAGCGGTACATCCCCCTCTGCGGAAGATAATGACGAGTATCGCCGGGCTTACGCAACGTCCGAATCACATGGTCGGAGTGCAAGTTTATCCCCATTCCGATAAAAAACAAGAGAAGCCCGATGAGCGCATGCGGTTCCGACAGATAGCTCCATCCGATTCCTATAGGTACATTCCCGTTAAAATAAAAAAGCCCTCCTGCCTGCATCATCCCGTTCAACACATTGAAGACGATACCCATCGCCATAATAGCCACCGGCATCTTGCTTTTCCCTTTCATCAGAAAAGGGAAAACAAACGAACGTTGGAAATAATGCAACAAGAAAAGCAACAGGAACAAGAATTGAGGCAAAGCAACCCCTACCCCGCTACAAGCCCATAAGGCAAGCATCACAATAAACACAGGCGACTCCATCAGCACCCATGCCGCCTTGTTATTGATAGACCATCCCCACGAAGGTGTACGGAATATGCCATAACCGGCTTTTACAAAGTAAAGGGCAATAAATACAAGCAAGGCGATGCCCGACATTACCCACAAGAAAAGATGAAAAGTTTCCTGCTCCATGTCTTCAGATTTTTAAACGGCAATAAAGATACATCAAAACCACGAAATAAAGCACGGATTTACGGAAAAACCCACAAAATCATACAAATTAACCAAAGGGCTATGGAATATACATTGAATTATTTAGAGTTATTCTTTATCCACTCTTTAGCAGCCTCTGTCAGTCGATATTGCTGCTTCGGATGCTTAGGCTGATTAGGATAAAGCCGTTCAATCATTCCACTTTCTAACGCAGGTGTTATATAACTTTCTCGAAAATATTTCAAGTCTTTAATATTGCATACTTCTGCCATTTCCCTCATGGTCATGTAAGAATCACCCATCTTCTGAATTAGTAATTCTACTTGGGGGGGTACTTAGGGGGTGCTTGAGGGGTGTTCTTTTTCTGTGTCAGTTTTCTGAACAACATTATACAATATATTACTTTGTTCGTAATATTCTTCAATCTCTTTAACAGCGCAGTCGCAATATTCTTTTGCTTAGCGCAACATGCGTACTTATCATAGTAACTGAACTTTACATTTGTACCTAATTACACATTTTCAACGAGGTCCTAAAAATTTATCACCGTTAAGATGAATCATGTGGTCAGGCATATCTGCAATCCAGACTTCCGTTTCCCATGCCAATTTTCCGGCAAATTTCTTGAATGTCTGAAAATCAAGGAAAGCAGTCACGTATATTTTCCCTGCGGAAACATGGCTTGTCATCGATTGTATCTCCACTATCCGTTTGGGATCCATTGGACCAACGGAAGTGACCGCTTCAATAAAATAGATCCAATTCTTGTCTTCGCGGTAAAGAACGACATCAGGCATTTTGTCGTGCAAGGTGATTTCAAAACCAAGTTGGGATAACTTATCTATCTCTTTCACCATATCTTTTTGGGTCGTATCGCCAACATATAAGCATTCGGAATTGGGCGCAAAGCGAGGAGCAAATTCCTCTATTATTGCTTTCTGCAACTGATTATGTTTCCCTGGGCTGAACGTGAAATCCTTATTGTTTATCTTAACAGGCATTTTCTGCATCCTTTTTTTGGAGGCATAAATGGCAGACAAGCTGTCATGCCGCTTCAGGAAAAGCGATAAAGAAGCGTTTTCTCCGTGCGGGCACCCTTCGTCTTGAATCACTTTTAGGAACTCGTCTGTTATGCGGTAGCGATAATCAGGACTGTTCGTCGCTTTCCCGTTGTCTTCGATTAAAGCCGCTGTCCTAAACGGATGCATCGCTTGTTTACGGAATGTCTCTCTTGAGTTCTCGGCATACGTAACACCGTAATTCTCGCCGATGAAGGCTATGATGTCATGGATTCTCATCCAATCATTTGTTGCTCTCAAACTGGGAGTTCCTTTTTTTAATTTTGCCATGGCTAACAGAGCCAGGCAGCAGAGTGGGCTTTGCTGTTTAGTAGGCATATTCAGTTGTTTCAAAAGCCGTTTTGCCAAATCTAATTTATCCATTTACTTAGAATCTTATTACAATTCGTTACTGACAATTCTTTATGCATCAAATCCCTGCCCATTTCTTCTATTACCATCCTTTCCGGTATCGGCATCTGGTTGATTTCCGTCGAATTGACTTGAGTCGAGCCGTTCATTATCCTATAATAGCTGTCATAAAGGGTCGAGTTCAGCAGCACATACAGTCCGTAAGTAACGCATGGCGAATCGCACTTTATGAAATTGACCTTGTTCTGTGTGCTGATATACTCAAACTGCGGATATTTTTGTTTCAAGAAGATACCGCATTGCAGCCTCCTTTTCTCTTCTTTCGAAGTGAAACGCTTTACTAACAGGTAGTCGCTGTTCTTTTGCAAAAATCCGTCTCTCTCGGTTTTAATCACCTCGCCTTCCTTACCCAATGGCCACACCACCTTACCGTCCCTGATATGTTGGGAATACAGCAGCGGATAAGCCCCTTCTTCGAACTTGTCTCTCAGAACTTCCCTTGTCCTGAAATCCACAATGATGCCTGTTTGCATTTTCAGCCCGATTTCAGGAAGCGTTCTATGGAAATGATTTATCATTTGAAGCACTTTCGCATCCTCTTCATCCGTAACAAGGTAAACGAACTGGTTTTTTGCTACTACGGTGTCGTATGAGGCCTTGAAACGCTTAATATCCGAAAAGTCAGATGTGGACGATGTCGTTATATTGATTGAATCAGGAATAGTCGTTGTTTTCCGTATCTTTATAATAATTGTTTCCTGCAAGACAGACTCCCCATTAAACACTTTATCCCGGCTTTCAAAAAGATGGATGTCCGTGATGACACAATTATTAAACAGATATTCCCTGAACTTTTTGAAATATGCACCTGATGTCCAAGACCGTGGAATGATATATACCAATTCTTGCCCTTGCTTCAAATTATAGATACCCATTGCCCAAAACAAGAAATACAGATTAGGCGCTCCATGACATACGCTTGGCATGGATTTAGCTTCATCTGCGTCTTTAGGTATTTTCAAGTACGGAGGATTGCCGATTATATAGTCATAGATAGCCTCATTGTCCCGGAACAACGAATCGATGGCAAATAGCTGTGACGTTATATAGTTCTCTTTCCTAATCACACATGAGACATTTGCCTGTTCCATAATAATAGACACATTCTTTTCCAATAAAGGTAAAACCAATTTGTCTGTTTCATAACAGGTGATATGTATATGCCCCTGATACCCTCTATGAATTAATTCTTGAACAACAGCAGCAGAAAGGATACCAGTTCCAGCACCCGCATCCAATATTTCAATATTAGGTTTATACAAATCAAAGTTAAATAGAGAGGCCATAAATTTAGCTGTGGTCACATTCGTAAAGAACTGCCCGTACTTTTTCCGTTTATCTTTCGATACTGAAGCAACAAAGCTGTCAGTATTCTCTATAATCTGACCTAACATTTTACTTTCCATCTTTCATTTTATTGGCTATTGTTTACCTCTTAATTACAAAATCTTGATTTGTAGCGCAAATTTAGCGATAATATTTAAACCTTCACATTGTTTCCTCGAAAAGAATATGAAAAATAGAGATAAAGAAATGAAGAATGAAGTATTCGAAATATACAAAAAGATTCTTCATTCCTAATACTTCATTCTTCATTTAATATCCTTCTCGCAATATCCAAATACCGGGTCATATCTACCGTGAAGGGTCCTTCGTAGACATCATGCCGCTTGCGCCCCAAACGTACTACAATCGCATCTTCCGACGGTATAGCGTAAATGTATTGCCCTAACATCCCCCTCATGCAAGGGATTGCCTCGCCATGGTAACGCATAATCCAGGTCTGCAAACCATAGTAATCGAGCGGATTCTTTCCCCATTGGTCTTTCAGGTAAGAAGCCGAACGGAGCATCTCGTCCATATAGGCTTGCGACACAAGCTGCTTCCCGTTCCAATTTCCACGATGCAGCATCAGCCTTCCGAAACGTGCCACATCACGGGCGGTCGTATGAAAACAACAAAACGCTTTCTCATCGCCTCCCTCTTTATCCAATAACCAATAGGCATCCCGCTCCGCCTGCATCGGCTTCCATAACTTCTCTTCCGCATACCGGCTCAACGTCTCTCCCGTAGCCGCTTCAAGGACAAATGCCAAAAGTTGCGTTTCTCCGCTCCGATACGAGAATTGCACACCGGGGCGGTCTGTCACCTCCAGTCCGGTCACCAGCCGATACAAATCATTCCCGTAATAGCCATGCGTCGTGACCGAAAAAAGCGAAGCATACGATTCGTCCCATGCCATACCTCCGCTCATCGTAAGCAAATCCCGAACCGTGACATCCGCCTGCATACCTTTGGTATAAGAAGGGATGTAGCGCGAAACCTTATCGTCCAAACTATGTATCTTCCCCTCGTCCAGCGCGATGCCGGTCAGAAGCCCCACTATCGTTTTCGTAGCCGAATACAGATTCGAGGTCAGCGTATCGTTCCACCCGTCCCGATAACTTTCGAACAAAATACTATCGTACCGGATAACCAAGAAAGAAACGGTATGCAGGCTATCCAGGTAAGCCGAATCAGCCGGAAGGAGCCGATAGCGGTTATAGTTCTCCGCCCGCTCCCAATGCCAGACATCACCGGTGGCATGATGCACCACGTTCCGGTGGAAAGTCTCCAAATCATCAATCACAGGCATCCAGTGCACCAAAGCCTGCCGGGCATAATAAGGCAAGGACATATAAACTACGGAAAGCAAAAGCACCGTCCCAATACTCCCACAAAGCCATTTCTTTTTCCTTGATAAAGACATACGCATATTGTTTTTAGATTTCCGCCAAAACGACAGAAAGATACTGTCAAAAAGACATACGGCTGCATCGCCCGACGCATACGGCTGCATCACTCAATACATGCGGGTGCATCTATTGATGCACCCTGCTTCGTTTATCGAGGGAGGCGTTAAGCGGAATTTTTCCAATCAATTTACAATACATTGATTTCTTCCTCGGTCAATCCTGTACTTTTTAAAATAATACGCATCGGAACACCTTCTGCTTTCAATTCCTTAGCTATAGTACAAGCCTTCTTATATTCTGCCGTATGAATCGTACTATACCAATCCCGATAGGTTTTCAAACTATCTTCATACGCATCATATTCTTTTTTGGTAAACTTAGCTATTTCTGCCGCTTCGAAGAACTTCTTAAATCCGAAATCCGTATACGGATTGACATATCTGTCTTTGAGGTCTCTACTTTCCATAAGCATCCCATTTAGCATTTCTGCAAATGTATGCATTTTTATTGTTTCCCGCCATAGATTGTGCGGATTATTTCATCGTTACTGATTAGAATACAGTTTTCCGTACACCTTCATTAAATCCCCTCGTCCCACCCTCGCTCTTTATCTGAATAGCCGACGTATGGTAATGCGCTGTAAAGCAGCCTATTTGGTGCGTATGCACTTTGCGTTTGTGCTCAAATTAAATCTACCGTCCAGTTCAAACTTTGAAGTTTCAAGTCCAACTCCCTGAGCTGCTTGGCATAAGCGTCCATTTCTTTCCGGAATGCAGATACGTCGATGGTGCGTATGTATTTGATTTCATTCCGTCCGTAACGGTCATTCTCGATGACGTGGCTCAAAACATCGCGTATAACGGATATGCGCAAAGTTAATATGTCTTTTCGGGCAATAATCCGTGTCAATGTCTCCCTTTCATGCACGGTCTGCATATTGGTATGGTTAATCCGATAAGTCAATTCATCCAATTGCATCAAGCAATCGTCCAATTCCTTATACAAATCGTTTACGTCTTCGGCGGGCGTATTGTTCTATAATATCTGCGGAAAAAACTTTTTGTAGAAATTCAAAACTACCTCTTAAATGAAAGAACCGCGTGGCGCGATTACAAAGATTTTTGTCATAAGCTTGCCAATTACATATTTTATACTTACTTTTGTTCGAGTTTATTAAGAAACTGTCTTGCGTCGCGACTAAGTCAATATGCGTAAGAATTTGCCTAATTAAGACGATTACAAACGCTGAGGATATAGAACGCTATCTGAACGACTTACTCCAGCAATTGGAATGCCTGCTCATCGACCAAGACGAAGTGATGATTATGATAATAGTAATCAAAAAACAGAATATATGTCACTGTCAAGAATATCGGAAGTAAATATCGACCTTTGGGAAAAACAGAAGGTTCAGTTTCCGGCACATCCCGATGTCAACATTATTATGGGAGTGAATGGAAGTGGTAAAACCACATTTCTGAATAACCTCTACAAGTCATTGACGGCTGATAACAATAAACAAAATGGAGACATCGTTTATCTGCCTTCCATTGATAATATTTCAATGAGAGATAAGCGGAAGACTGCTACTGCATTAGCACAAGACCTGGAATATTTCATCTATGACATGAAAACCGGTCCTTCGCTAATGAGCCTTCGTATGTCCATGATAGATAGTTCTGCAAAAGAACAAGAAGATTTAAAAACACAGATTGCTGATTTTCAGAAAACAATTAATGACTTATTCGCTTTAACCAACAAACGGATAGAAATAGAGGGAAGCAAGTTCTCTGTAATCACGAATCACGGTACGTTACCTGTGGGAGCACTTTCTTCTGGAGAGATGCAAATACTGTTGATTTTACTCCGTGTATTCTTATTAGGTCAACGTAAATCCATCGTTTTGATTGATGAACCGGAAAACTCACTGGATATAGATTGGCAATTTGAGCTCATCAACCTGTTAGTTCATTTCAATCCGAATGCACAGTTTTTCATTACGACTCATTCCCCCGCTCTGTTTGGAGATGGATGGGGTGATAAAGTCTGGTATATGGAACAAATCACAAAGTGACACGGCGTATGGAAAGAACCAATTGGATAGAGAAGCAAGCTAAGCTTTATCGGAACCTTGCCTTGACAGGACGTTACCAGGCAGTGGTACATTTGGAAGATAAAGAAGACGAGACCTTTTGGAATTACCAGCTTCAAAGTATCAAACCGGAACGTTACCGCTACCTGTATTTCAGCAAAAGCAATGACGGAAAGGATACACGCGGATGCGAGCAATGTCTGAAGTTCAGACCATACCTCACTACACGTTTTTTTATCTGCATAGACAGTGATTTACGCTTGTTAAGGGGCGAAACTGAACTTTCAGCAAAGAACTTCATAGCCCAAACATACACTTATTCTTGGGAGAATCACTTATGCGAGGCTTCTCATTTCAATGAACGTATGAAGCAGGTACAAATGAAGATAGATTTTGATACACAAGCATTTCTGACATCGTTTTCAAGAATCGTTTATCAGCCGTTGTTGTATCTGATTCGATATGGTGCGGATTGTCGCATCAATCAGCTGTGGAATGTATCAAAATTCAATGCCTGTATTCCCTTGCAGCCTAAACGTACTGATTTAGCTGATAATGGCAAAGAATATTTGAAAACCGTTCAATCTTTATTTGACACCGCCATAAGTGGACTGACTGAAGAACCGGCAAATGCAAATGGAACTTTGAACCCCCCAAATGCCTATTTGCATATTCAAGGCCACCAACTGTATAAACTGATGCTGCATATCGGAACTTTGCTATGCAAAGGAACAGGTATTGCTTTCAGGACAAACATACTTAATGAAGGATTACATACCACAGGATATGACGAGATTGAAATGTTACAGCATGACTTAAAATCCATATTGAATAATTAACTCAAAAAAGCACCCTAAATATTTTGCACAAGCGATAAAACAAGACATCCTAATTTCTCGCCGTCTTGTACACAAATCTTTATTTTCATGCAAATATTCCGCAAGAAACAGGACAGACTCTTCTCCTTTTTATTTTGTAGAAAAGTTCAAGCTTTATTGGCTTCTACACGCCATAAACGTGTTACCATAATGAATCTAATTTATTAATTTATGATTCGGAACAAAAGAAATGCGAAGATGTGCAGGATTGAAACAGAAGTAAAAAATAGGGAACAACCTATTTTCAACTTTCTGTTTTTATAGTCAAAAAACTCAGCCTCTGCCGTGATGTTGCATAATCTTATCTTAACTTTGCGCTGCATTCTCAAGAAAGATTCGCAACACTTTATGCAGTCCATGATATATTGAGGCGGCTATTCTTTTTTATTTCGAAAGAATTTTGTAGCTTTGCATAAACTATAAAAACGAAAAAACAGAAGAAGTAGACAAACCGAAACATATTGCATAACTTGCTGGCGTATTATCAGACCTGGTTAAATCTGGAAAATTTGAACAATGGAGTCTATGATAATTCGGCAAAGCACGTTCTGTATCCTTCATCGAAGGACATGGACTGCTTTTCCTTATTCTGACTCCAAAGGTTTTTCCAGAACCTAACCAGAGGGATAAGAGAAAATTGACGGGACATGTCCTTTTTTCTTTCCTTTGTGCAATGGTTTGGCATATCGTCCACTTAACTTTGCCGCATCGATTCAGATAAACCAAAAGTTAAACATTAAAACAAAAACGTTATGTCAAAAGTATTTCAAATCATCCCGAAGCGCACAAAACGTGCAAACGGAACCGTCCTTACACCCGACATGGTAGTGACCGTAACCACCCAGTCGCACACCAACACACCTTTTTATAATGGAGCGAAAGAAGTGCAGGAAGCCTACATGCGCCTGTACGGATTCGATTACAAGAAAGCCTGTTGCTCGGCAAACGATTTTGATTTCAAAAAACTGGACTAACCTTTACTACAAAGACTATGGACAACAACCGGATTTATCAGAAGATATACGACATTGCCAGCCAACTGCTGAAAGAAAATGCCGTCTATACACGTGCCGACCTGGCATACGAATTACAGGATTTCGGTATCAAAGCGGATTCGTTCGAAATAGGTATGCTGGTATGGAAAGCCTACAAATATTTCAACGACAACGAAGCCATCCGGCACTCTTTCTACGATAATGAAAAGAAAGACCCGCTGGTAGACGAATACCGGACAGATTATCTGATAGAGACGAATGACAACACTTCGCTCTTCCCTTTGCTCCAGCAAAAGTTGGCCAAGGGAAATCAGGCGTTGAACCAATTGGAAAACACCGTAACCCAAACCCTACGGGAACAAGCTGTTAGCGGAAGTATCAGTACGCTTAATACCCTTACGGGTACACAAGGAATCGTAAAAGTAAAAAACGAAGCGACTGCTGTATTCAACCTTTATTCAGAACTAGTCGGCAACTATGACGATGCGAAACATCAAATCCAAGCAGTCACGACCGACTTTGTAAAGCTACGAGGACAAATCTGCGACACATATCGCCAATACGCCCTTGTATTGACCGATGCGTTCGGCGATTCCATTAAAACGGTTAGCCCCGAACTGTTCGACTTCGATTCCATCGAATGGCTTGACGTACACGGAATGCTGCAAAATGTAAAGCTAGACTATGACAAAATAAACGAAAAATGTTCCACCTTGATGAGCAGCATTACCGATAGTTTTGCCCAATCGCTGAAAACGGCAAGCCAATCGTATAAAGCAGCGGGCAGCAAGCAAATCGGGCTGGTACTCGCCGGGCTTAACATGGTGTCGCACTACATCGATGCCGGACAGAAAACCGCCGAATTGAAACAAGACCTGCTCACGTTGAAAAACAGCGTGAAACATGATGTAACCCTCATCAAAGGAGACATGGGAAGGCTATTCGTCATTTACAAAACCCTGAACGACCTGTACATCCCGCAAGCCGAAGCCTTCTGCCGGTTCAGCAAACAGGTCCTTTCAGGCGAATGGCAACAATTGACCCAAGCCCTCTATGCCGATACGGATATACAATCGCTAAAAGAAGAAAGAGACGAAGCACTCGAATCTTATAAAACCCTTGAACGGGAAATGACCGACGAGCAACTGAACATCGACTATTACACTACCCGTATCGAGGAATGCCGCCAACTGTTAGACGGAATGCAAACCCAATACCAACAAGCCCAAGCAAGCAAACCCGAAAAACCGTTCTTCTTGACCAACCTGCTCACATTGGGCTCCGCCAAGCAAAAATACAACCGGAACATCTACGACTGGAACCAAGCCTGTGCGCCTGTCATTTCCCAATACGAAGAAATGCAGACCGATATGAAATTGGATAGTGACGAACTGGAACAACTCCAACAACACTTGAACGAAAACAAACGGACGCATCAGCTGCTGAAAGAAAAACTGCATTGCCTCAACCGGGAAATAATGAACAATATAAACGTAAGCCCCGCCCTGCAAATGAAGCTGCTGCCCCACTTGGAATCAATGGTCAAGCTGTTGCGCATTGCCAGAGAAATAGCAAACAGCAAATTAGATAACAAACTGGTAAAAACCGTATCTATCACCCGGCAAAATACCGAACTGCCCCAAGAATTGAAACAAAATCTTCAGCTTTTCGCTGATACCCTAAGAGAACATGCGTCTATTGATTATGAAACAGCTAAAAATTCCTTCTATGCCGTATCAGACGAATACCCGACCGACTCCAGACAATCAACTTCAGACGGAAATGTGACCGAAGCGGATTTTGCACAATTATCGGATGCAGAAAATACAGCGATACAAAACACGGTAAACCTGCTCGAATCGTGGAGCCGACTGAAAGCGATGCAAGAGCAAAGCGCAATAGCCCATCAGACATACGACAAGGAATTGGAAAAACTTCAGGAAGCATTCCGAAACAACTTAG
>ULTX01036494.1_pt1 | contig 11023 bp, 12 predicted proteins | sample 1958041 | NCBI WGS metagenome assembly ULTX01 (sample SAMEA4835747, study PRJEB28245) | human gut metagenome | biome: gut microbiome; material: fecal sample | place: Denmark | collected 2008
GGTCGTACATATTCGTTACCGTGCGGGTCATCTCCACCATCCACGACGCTGTCAGAATATCCTTCATAGTGCATCAGATCCTGATCCGTGCAGCCGCCGAAGCCGTGGTTCTGCACCCGATATTCCGGCAGATCGTTCTCCATTTCCGTCCACATACGGAAATTGGATGCTCCGTAGAAGATGATGCCGTTCTGGTTTTCCTCTGCGGGATAGGACTGCCGGATCTTCTCCACATCCGCGTCCCATGTATGCAGGAAGGAAAACGGATCCCAGCCGATTTTCAGTCCGGTGATCACCAATCCCGCCAAGGAAGCCACGACCAGTGCTGCGGCAGCAATCATCATTATGTTCAAAGGCTTCTTCATGACTTATTTTTCCTCCCTTGCCTTGATCTCCGCCTGCTTTTTCACAATGCCCTTTTGCATATTGAGGAACACCAGCAGCGCCGCCAGGATCACGCCGGTGCAGATCCCCACCATAGCCACAGCAATGATGTTATATACGCTCATGGCGACGCCGTCGGAGCGGAAGCCGGTCTTCCACTCCAGATGGTCCAGTACATCGGCAAACAGCGCCATGAACACATAGGCGCAGGGCAGGCCGCCGATGACAGAGATCATCGTCTGCGTCACGCCGTCATTGTAAGTGCCGAGAACATAGTTGCAGAAATAGACCAGACTCAAATTCTTAACGGACGTGCCAAATGTATAGATCAGGAAATAGGCATAGATGATCAGCATGTACTTATCCGTGAAAATCGCACAGAGCTGCCGTGCAAACGGTACCGTCTTTTCTGCGCCTGCATTCCGTTCTTCAAGGGTAACGCGCTCCTTGGTGAAGTAGTATTCCAGCAGTGTCAGCGGCAGCGCCAGAATTCAAGTGCATTTACCTGTACTGTAGAATATCTTTGAAGTGAATCGTAATGTCGGAATATGCAGAAATCCTCGGAGATGTTGTCAAGGCTAAACGTTTAGAGCTGAACCTAACCCAGAGCGAAGTCGCAGAAAAAGTTGATGTTGACGTCCGCACCATACTAAAAATCGAGAACCATAAGGGAAATCCCAAATGGGAAGTTCTCTACCCCCTCATCCGCGCCCTAAAAATTGATGCCACTATGCTTTTTTACCCAGAGCTCAATAAGGAACGTGATGATCTCACACGCTTCTACTTATTACTGGGTCAGTGTACCCGTACCGAAGTCCAGACACTCTACTCTATCTGCGAGACTGTACTGGCTACTTTACGGAACCGTTCCTACATCAGGATCGAAAACAAATAAACAAAAACGGAGCCTGCTCCTATCACACGTTAGGAAGCAGGCTCTGCGCTTACGCGTCTGGCTCGTTGCTAATCGTCATTTTCAGCTTTACAACGTTTACTCTCGTTTCTTTCTTACACTTTGAGCAGAACAACGGAAATTTCAACAACACGGTGTCTTCGTACACCTTTTTCTTCGTCCGCTGCTTGCAGTTTGGGCAAGGTACCCATATGGATTTACCAAACAAATTCACTTAGTCGCAGTGACATTCTTCATATATTGCATACGATATGACAAATAAATAATGCACAGCATCATTCGTGAACCACAGTATGCTATTTATGAAAAACTTCGCAATCCACTAAAAGCAATGCTATTATAACATTATTCTCTAGTGTGATATGAGCTGGCTCTTATACCACAAATACAGCATTTCATGCTAAAGAGAATCAATGCATATCGCATGATCACAAAGGTGCCAAGATTCATGCTGCAAATTTGTATGCATTGTTTAGTATGTCAGAAAGGTTGGTGATATACAACATATTTCTCACTCGTAATCTCAAAAACTAATTAAGGAGGGCAAAAATGAAAGCACTCAGAAGCATTATTGCAATTGTCGCTGCGCTCTCCATCTTACTGTCGATGAGTATTGCCTTTGCAGACACGGGTACCTATGATTTCACGCTCGTTATGAACGGAGGCACTCAGCAGACCTCCCTTGTCAGAAAGACCACTTCATCCTCTACTGCTGCAGAGATCAAATTGCTTAAGGGCACAATCGACGAATGCGGCGGAGATATGTTCGGTTGTCGCGTAAGAACCTCTACTGGTGAAGCCGCCAGCGCATATCATTGCTTTGAGCACTATGAAACAAAGTCTTTCCCCTACTATTCGGGAAAAGGCGTACAGTATAATTACTACCGCTTTGTTGGTCAAGTCGATTCAGATAGTTCTGCCAACGATATGCGCGTTTCTGGTGAATGGACTCCGTAACTTGTACTCTTTCCGTAGGGGCGGGAACATGTGTCCTGCCCTTTTGACTTAAGGGGGGATATACATGAGAAAGAGAGTAATTACACTCCTTGTCATAATTGCAATCATGCTTACGGGGTGTAATAAGAACACTTCTATCCAAACTAATGATGTAAGCATTAACATTACTTCCAGCAATGGCACTATAGAGATGTCCCCATGTGAGAGAGTGTATATTGAAGCACCCATTCCGGAGATAGAGGATGTACAGGTATATTCGAGCACTTTGAGAGTATACACAATAGATGTAATCCAAACAATTTTATGCAAAAAGAATAGTGCCATACTTTCCACCACGGAGCTTGGAAATAACACGCATCTATATGTGCTTGACTCTGGTGAAACCGTTTTCATAATGCCTGGTATGATTGCATATGACAATATGGAATCTCAAGCACAAATGAATCTCATTGGTCTCAATGCCTTATGCCTAGAAAATCTTGATAATAAAGAGTCTAGAGAATGGTATGAAAATCATCTTTCTTCGATTGCATCAAAACTAGCACTACCAAATATGCATATAGATAACATACAGAAAACAGATATAGAAGCTTTAGAAAAAACCCAAGCGGAGCGTATAGAAAACGATCCTGGATATCGAAAAAATGTGGAAAATGGCGATTTCCCATATATAGATCATTGGTCTTCTACAGATGAACGTATAGTTGTTACCTTCTCATTTTGTATTGAAAATACCCCAATCCTTACCAAGCCGTTCGAAATGCTTGATACTACATTTGTAAATGAGCTAAGTGGGACAGCATATTACAGAAACAAAGAATTAGTCGCTCTGCAGATTGGTGCAGGTATTCCTTCAGAAATAATATCAACCACTTCGCAGTCAATAACCCCATCTCTTGATGATGTCATAAACACGCTCCATAACAAGTACACTGAAATCATTTTCAGCAACGATATTATTTTTAATAGTATTGAACTTATCTATATGCCCATTCCAAACAAACTGAATTCATTTGAGATTACTTATGTACCAGTATGGCAGTGCAAAGCAACCCAGAAGTATTCCGATGACGATTGGGAACTGGAGAAGGTCATATATATTGATGCAATCACAGGAAAGGAAATACGATGACATTCATACATCTATTAAGAGTGTATTTGCAGAGAAAAGTGGCACTCAAAATCCTTATTTGCTCAACATTATGTTGTTTTCTGTATCTATTGGATTGTTGGCCCGATTTTATTCAAACAATAAGATGCAATATTCCAGGAGTAGATGTTTACTATTTCACGAATTACACCACGCGTTATGGGGCATATAGGAAATTTACATATGTATTGTGCGCTTATCCATTTGCTGCAAATTTCTGTTTCGAGTGGATAAGCCGAAACACATATTATTTATGCTCAAGATCTAGCAAAAAACAATACGTCTTATCAAACTTCATATTTTGTGCCCTAGTTGGAGGCTTAGTTGCAGGACTAGCACAAATACTATTCATATCATTAACATCATTCTTTGCACCGTTTTGGGATGGATATAGCACATCAAATCCCTTCACACGCAATGTTTACTATGATTTACTTGTAAATGGTCATATCTATGGATACTATACCTGTTCTGTATATCACTCCTTTCTAGCGGGTGCATTATGGTCTACAGTTGGCATGTCAATATCTATTTGGTTCACCTCAAGTTCCGTAGCTGTCGTGTCTCCTTTTCTGATTTACTATATCTACACGCAGATTTGCACACTTGCTCATATCGCGCGATCCTATAGACTCGATTACATGCTATCAATACTCGCAGACACAAACTCACTGATTTTGGGACTTCTATTTCCACTTGGGATCGTCGTATTGTGCATCTTCTTTCAAGTTTTAGTTTTCTATCATAGGCTCATATGGAGGCTCAATCATGAATCACATAACTAGACAAATCAATCTGCTAAAACATCATCTATATCTATTTACATCAAATATACGTACCTATTTAGTATGTACCTTACTCTATTTGCTAATAAGAGAATTGCTTTCACCAATTAGTGGTTTTTCTCAGTATGTTCAGCACAAACCGACCCCATTTGCATATGTATTCATTTGTAATGATAGCATTGGTGCGCTAATACTTACTCTGGGAGCAATAGCGTTATTCTCCTCCACTCCTTTCTTCTCGAAAATGCATGGTTACTTATTATTCCGAACAAGTCACAAAGCTTGGAACCTCTCTCTTGTGATCTATATCTTTATAGTGTCTGGCGTATATGTTTTCTTTTGTGTTATTTCATCTATAGCTTCGTTTATCGGGTCTAGTGGGATAACCTTCTCAACCAATTGGGGAAAGGTATGGCAAACACTTGCACAAACAAATGCTCGATACGACTTCGAGATAAAGATAGGTATTTCTGAATACATTACTGCCAAATACACACCATTAAGAGCAATGGTAATAACCATGTTCTTGCAATACTTTTTTGTTTCCTTCCTTGGGATGATATCATATATAGGGAATTCTATACATTTGAACTTAGGCACAATACTATCAGTAGCTGTTTCACTATTAGATATCACAATAACGAATCTATTCCCTTACCTGTGGTATCACTCATTATCACGTTTAGATGTATTAGTGGGTAACTCAGTCAATAAAGCACCATCCCTAATGTACGCTGTACTATTTCTTCCTATTTTATGTCTAGCTTTATCGCTATATATTGTCTATAGTAAGACGAATATGCAAAGGTAGGGTGATAGCAATAGTTACTATATCAAACGTCACGAAAAAATACGGTTCGGCATGTGTCCTAAACAACATATCAGTAGAATTCAAATCCGGAATGATTTATGGTCTTGTTGGTCGCAATGGTTCCGGAAAAACTATGCTCCTGAAAGCTATGGCCGGACTCATTACTATCGATTCGGGAACCATAATAATTCACGGACAGAGAATTGGTACAGATACTGACCATCCCGAAAACACCGGCATAATTATCGAAGAACCTGGTTTCCTTGGTCAATACTCCGGCTATGCCAATCTCAAGATGTTAGCATCAATCAACAATAAAATAGACAAAAAAACCATACATGAATACCTTCAACTTGTTGGTCTAGAACCTGTTGCTCACAAACACGTAAGTAAGTATTCTTTAGGAATGCGGCAACGCCTCGGAATCGCCCAAGCACTCATGGAAGATCCTAAACTAGTTTTACTCGATGAACCAATGAATGGTTTAGACGATGCAGGCGTAGAAGATATCAGAAATATTCTTAAAACATTTAGGCAAAAAGGTGCAACAATAATTATTGCTACCCATAGCAAAGACGATATACACTCATTATGTGACAGTATATATAGAATGGATAAAGGCACATTAACAAATTATACACTTCACTAAGACCAACACTAAGTACATATATTCTTCCCCAAGAGCACAGAATTTCGAGCGTCTGTATAATGGATAGGCTTTCCATTAACCCGCAGAACTCATGTTGTGTGAGCTCTTTCAGCTCGGCCTCATTCCGCGACCACTGAAACCGTCTCTCCATCAGACATTAATACAGCTGCACATATCCCGTTCCATCCCAGTACAGTGCTTTGATCCGGCCGGAACATCTTTGCAGAAAAAAAGATGGATTCCTCATCCAGGTCTTATCCAACATTTCTTGTACACATTAAACACTCAATAATCACTCGCAACAAAAAAGTCGTGGTTCCTGTAATCAGATTGCAGTGAACTACGACTTAATTCCACTTGACCAAGGCAGCAACGCGTCACTATAGAAACAGCGTATACTCAATATATGCATACTTAAAGATAAGTGCTTCATCCTCTGTCCATCAAGCTTCGCAACAGTTCAAGTCTTAGTAACTACTCCGCTTCTATGTTAACTCTCTTCTTTATGTTTCTTTTGCTACTTAATCATCAACTCTTTTCTTACTGCTGCAAGCGAATCCTGTACTTTCATTATTCTTCGTTGTGTTGCTTCACCTTTGCTCGAATAACCAGTCCACGAAATCGCTGGAAGCTCCTTTTGTGATGAAGACTTAGGTGCCAAGTGCTTAACGGAAAGAGTGGCTTTTTTAGTTCTATTTGTCATCATTTCTCATCCTTTCTTACTGCGTGTTCAGTTTACGAACATATTTTGTGCCGACTTCACTAAATCGGTCAATTTCATAATACAGTTTTAGTAAAGAAACGTACTGCTCAAGAACATCATCAACCAACTGCTGAACTTCATTACGAGTTTCTCCTAAACCATTTTCTACATCACAATCAATCTGTAAAAGAAACATGACTCCTCGATTACAGACTGTTGAAGGCAAACCAATATACTGAAGAATTCTCCACTCACGACTGCTGCTATTGGCATGAAACTTGAACTCTTTCCGAATCTCGGCTTGGGTCATAAGAATTCTCGGTGTAGTATCATCCCCTGCAAAAATCTTCGTATGCAACTCAATGTCATTAAGAATATGTTTTCGTGCAGGGATAATATATTTTTCTTGATAAGAAAGCGGTTCTTGTTTACTGGCATTTGCATAAGCAATCATTTTACAATAGCGTTTCTGTCGCCTTCTATTACCTTCTGGTTCAAAGCATTGATAGATAGTGATCCAGTGATTTTTTAAGCTATATTGATCTCGCAATAGACTATAGATCTCTTCACAAACTGCAAAAGCCATAATCTGAAATCCATAAATATCGCGAATATCTTCAAGTGGTTTATTCCACCCATAGTGCTTTGCTCCTCTTGCAACACGATAGATACCGTTTGAAGCAGTTTCATTTACAACAAATGTACTACTTCTTGCTTTCTTGCAAAATGCATGGTAAGTCTCCATCTTACTCAACTTACATTCCAATCTGTTGATCTCTGCGTCCGTCTCTTCCTTTTTATATGCTTCATAGGATTTGCAGAAAGCAGAGCCAATAAGTAATAAAAGTAGTGCAACACAAAGTATCCACAGAATAGATCCAAATTGTGAAAACGCAGTCACTAGTCCTATTGCTAAATTGAGAGCACCTATGAGGACTTCGCCAAGCCAATGCCGGCATAACTTGACCACAAAAAGGACTAAGTGAGAAAATGCTGTGTCTTTAGCGAGAACGTTCCCCCCCAATTCACAATATGTTGCATATCAGCTAAGTTCCTTTCAGCATATTTATATATTTACGAGGGATGTTTTACATGCAGTGAATACATATTGATGACTTTCTGCTTATATCAGGGAGCACTCCGACTTTGGGAATGTTGTCCCCAATAATCACATATCCTCCCGGACGCAATGCGCTGTGCGACGATGCACAAAAGCGCCCAGAGAATGAGGAGTACACGGATGCGATTCTGGAAACCCATGATGAACAATGCAATGCCGGACCAAATGATACAGTATAGATCCTGTATGAACAGTACAGTCCATTCGCTCTTTTGCAAGACGTGGTTTCGTTTCCACCGTACTTCCAAGCCGAGGCGAATCATTGCAACCAGAAGGGGGACGACTACACGCAAGGCTACCTCCTTGCCGGTCCAAATGAACTCTGAACTGCCCACATTCCAGAAGCTTGGGGGCATAGCAACCCAAAAAGCTATTGCGATGATCATGATCCATGACATCAACATTCCAGCGATCATCACACCCCATTGTGCGATATGATTCTCCTCTGGTTTACAGTTATTGTAATAGGCGATGCAGCCAATCACGCGCGGAACACACAATCCCCCAGCAATCAAAAGGCCTCCGCACACATCCCAGGCATTATGATAAGCAAGGCAACACAGCAGGATCAGAAACGGCAATGCAAAAAACGCATTTTCAATGTTTAGGAAACGCGTGCTGTTCTGCGTGTACCAACCTCGTTTCGCACAAAGAACCGAAAAGCATACAGCCAGCACGACCGCGACGGCCAGCCAAACAGTTCCCTGAAGCCTCCATTGTTCCACAGAGACATCTTCTGGTTTCTGGTAGATCTGATGCTCTAAAATTACACATATTATCCCTACTCGAAGGACTACTTCTGCGCCACAAATGCCGAATGTCCTCAGTGGCTCGTTGCCCCATAGGTTCATGGATCCGGTATGTTTCATGATCATTTCACCTCTCTGATCGCTTTAGTACGCATTCTTGCCCCTGCTCCACTGCTATTAACCGACTTAGAAATTCTTGAGGGCACTTTATTCTTCTGGACATATCGATTCGCTGACGCCGGCAGTATCTTCTTGGATGCCGCCGCCAACACTTTCTGATCTTTCGTGGGCGATTTTGAAAGAATCCGGGTTGTCACTTGAGAGCAGTTATTATCCCATAGGTTATAGTCTCCGCCAGCTGTTTTCGCCAACTCCAACGAGATAGTATAATCTCCTTCCAAATATATTGCATCCGTAAAGTTGCGATTTTTATAGGTATTATTAATGCTCTCCAGATCACGCGAGTCCGAGTATTCTACGCAATATGTATACGAAGGTACATTTCCAAATGGTTGTTTATACCACGGTACATCCGGCCCCCAATAGAAATACCACCAATCTCCAGTTTCATCTTCAATGAGCGCGCCAATATGGCCACCCAATGCATCTTCCCAAGGTTCCTCATACAGCAGGATCGCATCGCAGCCTGTGTCGTCTACCATAATGACCGGATGGTTTCGACAATACGCTAACATATTTATGCCATTGGGCTGATTCATTCCGTCAAAGATGCTATCCGCGCAAATGAACTTCCCGATGCTTGAATTGTAATAGCGGCTTTGCAACGCATACAGCCCTGTCTCCACATCATAGCGGTAGCCACGATACCGATACGAATTCTTCACGCCCACCGTACCAGCCAGGATACCGGTTGTGGTCAACGGTTTTCGCCAAGCACTTTAGGGATGCTCTACCACAACCTTATCACTCGCGCCGTACGTGCTAATAACAGCTCTTTCCGTGACGCTGTAGACAAGTGTACAACTCTATACCCGTTTACAGCGTTTGACGTCCTGCTCGGCGGCATGCCTCATTTGTGTTTTCCAATCGTCATCATCGTCGGTCGAAAATCAGCACGCACATGCTCGATTTCATATGGTTCTTCGGCTAGCCAAGCTGCTTCGTCCGGAAGTATATCATCATAATAATGAATGCAATGATATCCTGAAAAGTACCCCTCATCATCATGGGTGAATATGAACTTTTTCTTCGTCCATGGATATTTCGTTGCCGGAACCCGGTACAGCTCCTCGGGATGTTCAGCATAATCTGCGTTTAGTAACTCAATTTTATACATTATATCCAAGTAACCATTTTCATCATAGTGGTAATCTTCCAAAGCAAATTCACTGGGCTCTTCGCCAATGAGATAAAGGTATTTATATTGTACAATTTGTCGTTTATCATTAAAGCAACATTCAACATATCTCCTAACTTCATCTGGCAAAAAACTATGATAAGTAATTCCTGTCACGCATCCATTCTTATGTATCAAATATTCATTTTCATATGCCTTTTTCGTGCACTTTCTATTTATGAAAATAAGGTCATCATCACCATCGATGCCGTATTGGTACCAATATTTGCTATCAAAAACATTGTTTTTGATCAATCTTCCCCGGAGCTCATTCCCAACGACCAGGGGTTCAATAAAATCCGGATCATAATACCCCCACAATCTTGTACTGTTTGTCCCGGCATGCCATTTTTTCACATTCGGCAGACACGCAGCAGCCACCTCATTCTGTTTTCCAAAGTACGAATATGCTTTATCCCGAAGCCCCAGAAAAATTGTGGTAACGTCATTTTGGCTAAACCCGCCTTCAAAAAACGGACACGAAATCAACGAGTTAACCGACATGGTACTCCCCTCCTTGGCGAATGATTCTGTATAATTGTTTTAATTGTACGTAATGTATTCGTCACTGTCTTTTCTTCAGTGCCTGTTACTTTCCCTCTAACATAAGATGATGCAAACATAATCGTTACTGCAGTATGGTAGGTCGTTGTATGGATAACTTGGTGGTATCGTTTATCGATATTAACAAGGTTATCCCGAGAATTCGTATCTATACCGACTGAATTAATAATAGCCCTGCTGACCGCTGCACGAGGATCGCTTTTTGCAACAATATGATGCCTGTCTCCTTCCCCGTTCTTATTTCGCACCTCCTCTTTTGCGCTGGCTTTTGCACAAGCAATATCAAGTTCTGTCTCCAAATAGGTCTGCGCACGCTGTTCTGCCAAAGTGGTTGTATATACAATCGCGGTTTCTACAACAGCTTTGATTGCTGGGGCATATGCCTTAACCTCTTGACAGATCTGATAAATCGCAATACCTAGAATAATTGCTGCCGCAATAACCTCAACCGCAATCAAACTTACACCGATTGCAACTGCTGCCGTGGCCGCAAAATTACCATCTGCGTCGCTATAACCAACTGGCGAATTTTTGCAATACGCAAACAGATTGCATTGAAACAGACCGTTTTGCTCATGGAATGCGCCATCGGCATTGAGAAACCTTCCGATTTGTGGATCATAATAGCGACTACCAAGATAATAGAACTGTGTATCCGCATCGTAATAGTAGCTCCGGTAGCGATACGGGTTCTTCTCCCCCACTGTGCTGGCTAAGGATCCGGTTGTAGTTAACGGTTTCCCCCAGGCGTCGTAGGTGTATTCGACAACAACATTCCCATTTGCATCGTACAGCCCAATGACATCCCGCTGGCCGTTGTACAGGTAGTAGTACTCCGTACCGTTCAGGTTCATGGACAGCAGCGTGCCGTTGGTGTCGTA